>Ga0101944_10002414_pt1 | contig 30377 bp, 18 predicted proteins | sample DewCreD2012metaG_FD_75245 | JGI IMG/M metagenome (GOLD analysis project Ga0101944, IMG submission 75245) | Hot spring sediment bacterial and archeal communities from British Columbia, Canada, to study Microbial Dark Matter (Phase II) - Dewar... ... | reverse complement strand
TCACGATAAATTTCCATGACGACGCGTTTTCGCCCCCCCGGGGATGAAAATGCAGGGCACGGCATGCCGCGCCCTTACAACTGCCCACTGCCCACTGCCCACTGCCGACTGCCCACTAGCGACTATTTCCACTGCAATGGACCGGCACGACGAAGTCATATCTTGACCGCATCCAGCAGGTAACACCCTGGACGATCCTCGAAGTGCACGATATTCAGCCCGTTGCTTTCGAACAGCTTTCGCATGGCCGATTCCTCCGGAAGCCGATCGTTTCGAACGGGAGCCGCTTTTCGGTGCATATCGTTCAGTTCAGCGGATCCCATGAAGTGCGAAACGATCAGATGTCCGAACACTTTCAGGGATTGGGTCAGTATCCTCAGCGTTACCTCTGGATCGGTGAAATGCGGGAAGACGGCATGGCATACGACAACATCGAAGAAGTGTGGGGGCAGATCCAGATGCTCGACGGCGCCACAACGAAGATCGAGATGGGGAAAGCAGGCGTTTCTGTTCCGGCACGTATCGATCATGCCCTGACTGATATCGGCAGCCAATACATAGCCGGTTTCGCCTACGGCAAGGCAGAGGATGCCCGTGAGGCGGCCGGTGCCGCATCCGGGTTCGAGTACCCTGCTTCCGGTGCCGATTGCAGCCATGCGGAGCATGCGATCGATATGGCGGATCTCATCGGGCGTATACGCGTCGTTGGCCCAGGCCTCCATCGCCTGGCGATCGAAGAAAGCCGCCTTTTCCTGATCAATCCGATCGATCCGCCTCATTGGTGGTTTGCCTCCTGATCTTTAGAAGGTCAGTTTGATGCCCATCATGCCGTTGATTCCGGGCATGGGATAACCGGGAAGATATTCATAGGAAGTATCGGTGATGTTTTCGACAGCGAGGAAGATCTCCGTCTGGTTGCCGTTCCAGGGGAAGTGATATCCGATTTTACCGTTCAGCAGGAAATAGTCGCTCACTTCCTGGGTGTTCGTTGCGTTGAGTCTTCTGGCCTGAGAATCGACGTACATATCATCGACATACTGGCAATCGAGGCTCAACTTGAAAGCCTCCAGAAATCGCCAGTTCATTCCGGCGCTGTAGGTGACTTTTGGCGCATAGGGGAGATCGGATGGTTCAGGGTCCAACAGGGTGACGCCTGCGAAGAGTGACAAGTCTGCGCTGGGCTGGATGCTTACGGAAGCTTCGATTCCCTGGATCCGGTAGGATTCGATGTTGGACCAAATTGGAGGAGGCGGCGGGGGCGGCACGATGACATAGCGGTCTTTCCCGTCATCGTAGAACCAGGTGAGCTCGGCTGTCGCCAGTTGACCGAAAGCATGGCTGATGCCGATTTCGAAATGGTCCACAAGTTCCGGATTCAGGTTTTTCCAGCTGGTTTTCAATGCCGGATTGACTTTTTCGGAAACCACCACGACATCCAACCCGGGATAAATGACACCCCTCGCATATCCTGCATGCAGCTCGGTTTGTCGATACCCGAAAACCATTCCTGCATGGGGGGACCATTCCGAATCGAAATCGCTGTTGTCGTAATATCGTGCCCCTGCAGAAGGTGTCCAGTAGAAACCATCTTTATCTCCGAAGGTATGGTTGATCGCCGCATAGGGGGAGACGATGGTGAACTGATGGCCGGACCAGGAATTGGTTGTGCCGTTCGTGTACAGGTCGTCATAGTCCCCATCGGTCACATCCCAGTCCAGACCGGTGAGCATCTCGCCTCCCTTCCAGAAACGGAAGGCCTCCCTGGCTTTCGCGCCATAGAAGAGAAAATTGTTGTAAAGATTCTCCCGAACGCCGCTCTTGCTGGTCGGTTGGTTGAGCCAGTTGCCTTCCCCGGAATTTCGATACAGTTTGACGAAGCCGCTCGCTCTATCAAAGCGATTTTCCAGAGTGACCACGTTCATCCAGCTGTTGGTTTCATAGCATCCGGCCTTCGATGTAGAAGGTGCGCCTTCCTTTCCAGGGTCAGATGCCGAATTGTCGTTTCCGAGGGAAAAGGCAGACAATTTCCAGTTCGATGAAAATCGGTACCCGAACCTCCCATAGGCATCCTTCAATTCACCGTTTGCATCCTCACGATGACCGTCGGAGGTCCGATATCCGCCGCTGACGTAATAATCCAGGTCGTTCTGCTTGCCGCCGTGATCCAGAGTGGCGATGCCGGTACGATAGCTGCCGCCTTCCAGGCGCAACCTGCTTCGAAACCCTTCGTCCCGTTTCTCCTTGGGAACGATGTTGATGACGGCGAAGGCATTCCCGAAGATGTACGGCTGGGGGCTCTTGTACACTTCGATGGATTGTGCCGGGTCGATGGACATGAGATCCAGTAGGGGATGGTTCCAGACGCTCATGTACATGGGGATGCCGTCGATCAGCATCTTGATCTCCGCTCCGGGTCTGCTGGAACCCATGCCGCGGATGAAGACCGCCCCGCCGGAAGCCCCTCCGAATGAGCCGATTGGATTGTATCGGGTGATGTTGACTCCCGGCGTTTTCCGCAATGCCGTGCTGAGGTCCTGGGCGTTGAGGTCATCCATTTGCTGCTCGGTTACGGTCGTTTTCTGACCGGCATAGGCATCCACTTCGTTGCCTTCGATAATGGGTGTGCCGACAACGACGATGGATGGCATTTCGTAGGGGGGTTCCGTTCCTTGGGTCGATGCTTCAGGTTCTGAAGCAAGGGACAGAAACAGAAAGCAGATCGACAGATACAGCACCTGTTTGAGAAACACGTTGTTCATGGAGCTCCCTCCTGTGGATAGATGGACGGCGGTTCTTCATGGCGCCTGGCCTCGAAAACAAAAAAGCCATGAAAGCGAGATCCCCGAACAGGGGAAAATCGCCTTCATGGCTGCATGGATTGAAAAACGAATCGCTCAAAATGCCGGACAACGACCGACTTCTGCCGGTCTTTTGAAGAAACGGGTTTCTGCTATCTCATTATTTCGTACCTGTCAACGGTTTTTCCATCCGTTTTAGGATGGTGTTTTCAAAAAGGTTTGGTGCTTGCTCACGGTCGTTTCATCCGGTTTCCTACGGAGTTCTTATCCCGAAATCCGTCTTCCCCACACGGCATACACCGGGTCGGAAAACCGCTGCGAACCGAAATACTTATCCGTCTCGGGTCTGGGAAGCCCTCGCATCGAGTAGGTGTTCAGGTCTTTGAATTTTCCGGTGGAAAGAAAATACTCGAGGATCAGCCCCATCCGCTCGAATTCATGCAATTCCTTCCAGATGCGGATCGCTTTCGGCGGAAACCAGCGGTTGGAGACGGTCATTACGCAAACCCCTTCCGGTCTGAGTACCCGAGCCAGTTCCTCGAAAACCAGGAACGGTTGGGTCAGGTATTCGACCGATGCCGTACAGACGACGGCATCGAAGCTTCGGTCCGCAAACGGAAGCCTTGGATTTAGGTTCATGTCCTGAACGACGCGATGATCGAGGACTGGATTGCGTTCGAGTTCTTCGGCGTTCATGCCGAGCCCGGTGACTTGGGAAAACGAAACGCCCTCCGGCAGATGGGATGTCCAGCTGCTCATGAAATCCAATACAGACGCATGTCGGGGAAGCAATTGTTCATAAAGACTCCGGATCTCGGCGATTGCCCGATCATCCAGGTGCTGAACGAACCGAGGCTTTTCATAGAAGACGGCATCTTCGGTTTCATCTTCCCGTCGGAACGGATCATCGGAAAAGAAATCGGTCGGCTTTCCATCGGCCCTTGTCTGCATCCCCGGACCGTCGGTCAGGGTTTCCATCCAGTCGATGCACGTCCCGCCGCGATCGACGGGCTTGGGCATGACATCGATCACCTCCGCCCGAAACTGCAGCGGAGCCTTTGCCAACGGGTGGTTCAAATCGACATGAATTTCCGTTGGGTCCACGGCGATCACCCGAAAGGGTTGGACATTCTGAGGAAAGACATTGGCGATTCCCCGAAGAAGTCCCTTGGGATAAAAGCGGCCCTGTCGGGGATGGATGGTGCCATCGGGACCTTTGGTGGTGAACTGGCCTGGCGAGATGCTGAAGGCTTTCTTCGGGTCGAAGGCCGGGACGATGTCGCCTGCTGGAAACCGTCTTTCAATCCTATCCCCCGGAAGGCGGTTCAAGAGTTCCGAACCGATTGCCTTCGGAAAACAATCCCGCCAGAAGTTGATCCGCTGACCGTGGTACCGGTCCGTGTGGTGAGCGACCCCGCTGTCCCAGTCGATGGTGAAGGTGATGGCCGCCAGTTTGTCCGTTTCTGTGAGCATGGTGATTTCCCTTTCTATATGAAATGTGATATGGAAGTTCTTGAATGGGTTCCTCCGGAGGATAAGGATGTTTCGAAAAAATGCGAGGGTGGCGGCGGGTCGATTGCGTAAATCGTGCCCGAAGGCGACGAACCGCCCCGTATCGAAGTTTTCGTTCAGGCACGAAATATGGATAGGGCTTCGAACCAAGGGATAAGGGGGGAACCGGAACGTTTCGGATCGGAAAAAAGGAGGAACGATTGGGGCGCTTGGTAAAATATACGATCAAGGTGGCGTATTCGTGAACGATTCAACCGAAAAAGCACAGGTTTCCACCATCGCCGCACTGACGATGGTGCATTTCATCGCAGATTTCTATACAGGGTTCATCAACCCGTTGATTCCCGTTTTCGTCGATCATTTTTCGTTGACATTGACCCAGGTCGGCTGGATCGCAGGAATCAACCGATTTCTTGCCTTCGTCGTTCAGCCGCCCATCGGTTACCTGGCTGACCGATACCGAACCCGCTTCTTCATCCTTGGAGGTCCGCTCCTCGTCATCGTGTTTACCTCCCTGCTGGGATGGGCTCCCAATTTCATGGTGTTGTTGTGCTTCATTGCGCTCGGGTCGGTCGGTTCCTCCATGTTCCATCCCACCATCGCGGGCATGATCAGCACCTATGCCGGCAGACACGTCGGGTTTTCCATGTCCGTGTTCAACATGGGCGGGACGCTGGCTTTCGGGGTGGGCCCCCTGTTCATCAGTTGGTATGTCAGTCGATACGGGATCACCAACATGCACTGGGTGATGGGGATCGGTCTTCCGGTGATGGCCTTTTTGGCCCTTCATCTGCCCTTTCCGAAGTGTGAAGGCCTTTCGAAGATGGGGTTGATGGGTTCGCTTCGGGAAGTGTTCGGGGATGTGTGGAAATCCATTTTGATCATCTGGATCATCATGACGCTGCGGGCCTTCGTCAGCCAGTCTCTGATGACCTATCTTCCCGTCTATTACGCCCAGAAAGGGTACTCGCTCCTGTCGATCGGGATGGTGGTATCCGTTTTCACCATTTCCGGAGCGGTCAGCGGCCTTCTCGCCGGAAAGCTTTCGGACCGGTTCGGATACAAGCCCATTTTCTGGGTAACCCATGTCGCCACACCGGGATGTATCCTGATGATGCTCTATCTCCCCGCCCAATGGCTTTATGTCACCACCTGCATGACGGGATTCTTTGCATTGGCCATTCTGCCGGTGGGGTTGGCCTTGGCGCAGGAATTGGCGCCGAAGGGAAAGTCCATGGCCTCGAGTCTGATGATGGGCCTGGCGCTTGGAACCGGCGGGATGTTGACGCCGGTTACCGGGAAGCTGGCCGATATGTTCGGTATCCTGACGGTCATGAATTGGGTGGCGCTTGCACCGCTTGCCGCACTGGCTTTGGTCATGCTGCTGCCCAAGCGATGAATCGGATGGTTCAGGATATCCGTCTTCCGTTCCTTGAAGACAGCGCGGTTTCGATGGCAGCCGACTGCTGGGTGAGGCCGATGCCGAGAACAACGAGAACCGCACCGAAAAGAATGGGGATGCCGATGGATTCATTCAGAAAAAGCCACCCCATGAAGACTGCGGATACCGGAACGAGGTTGATGTAGAGCCCTGCCTTGGCGGCTCCGATCCTGGAAATCCCGTCGTAGTACCAGACAAAGCCGAGAACCGTTCCGAAAAAACCGAGGTAGAACAGGGCAAGCCAATCGTTCAGGGACAGCGCGACGGAAGTGGAAAGAAGGTGTTCGCTCAGGGCGGGGGGCAGCAGCAGGATGTTGCCCGCAATGGAGGCATAACCGATCGATTCGAGAGGGGTCAGCACAGAGAGGCATTTTTTCCCCAACAGCGAAAAACTGACCCAGCTGAAAACACAGCAGAGAATGAACAGCTCTCCCCGGCCCACGCCACCGCTGAATATGGCGGCATAATCCCCCCGGGTGATGACCGTGACGGCGCCGATCAAAGACAGCAGGGTGCCTACGGTTTTGACGGGACTCCAGGAATCCTTGTAGAAAAGGGCTGCACCGATACCGATGAACACAGGGTTCAACGCGATGATCAGGGATGCCCGGCTGGCGTCGATGGTCTTCAACCCCTGAAAGAAGCATGCATTGTAGAGAAAGATTCCGGTTGCACCGAGGGCTGCGATCAGCAGGAGGGTGGCTCGCTCCAATCGAGGGAACCCGTTGCCGCTTTTCTTCAGCAGAACGATCATGAAGAGATTGGCGATCAGAAAGCGCAGGAAGGCGGCCGAAAAAGGGGGAATATCCTTGCTGACGATTTTCCCGGCGATGAAGGTGCCTCCCCAGAACACGGCGGTCAAGGCCAGCTTGATATGGGTGAGCATGAGAGAAGCGGAAGGTTTCATGGTGCATCACCAATTATGTTTTGACAGCAAGTCCTGCTTTGGATATGTGCGTATCCACAGATCCCGACATTCTCTCTGAAAACCACAGCTTTCGGAACCGCTCATGCTCTTTGTCGGACTTCTCTTCTTCATTTTTCTCATTATCATCCGCCCTCAGGATTTCGTTGTCGGCGTCAAGGACACCCGGCTCGTGTTTTATACCATGGGGATTTTGCTGCCTGCCTGGTTTATGGCGCCTTTTCAAAAAAAGCTGTTCCAGTCTCCCCAGGATCGTTTCGTGATGCTGTTTTACTGCTGGTTTGTCATGTCCACCCTCACCCTGTTCTGGATCACTTACACCATCGAGACTTTCACGGAAACCCTCAAACTGGCGCTCATCTATTATTTCACGGTCACCATCGTCGATTCCGAAAACCGCCTGAAAACCACCTGCTGGACCATGGTCATTTTCATGTCCCTGGTCGCTCTGATGGGTGTATTGCAATATTACGGCATCGACTGGACAGGTGCCGGCATGATGTGGTCGGACGACAAGCAGATGTGGCAGATCCGGGGAATCGGGTTTTTCGACAACCCCAACGACCTCGCCTATTCCGTCATTCTCGTCATTCCCTTCATGCTGGGGTTGTTTTTTGCGACGGATTCCTTTCTGGTTCGTGCCGCAGCATTCGCCGTTCTGTATCTCAATGCCTATTGCGTGTATCTGACCCGTTCCAGAGGGGGGCAGCTCGCTCTCGGGGTTTGTCTGCTGACATGGACCTATCTCTGGCTGACCGACCCGGTGTGGAAAAAGCGGATCCGGGTTGTCGTCCTGGTCGGAATTCTCGTCATTTTTGCCGTGCAAACCGGCGGGTATAGGGACGATGAATCCGCCATGGGGCGTATCGAAGCGTGGGTGGCCGGTTTTGCCATGATGCAGGCCCATCCGATTCTGGGGGTCGGAAAGGGGCAGTTTTTGGAATATTTCCCAAGGGATGCACACAATTCCTATGTTCGTGCCGGCGCCGAACTGGGGGTGGTCGGATTATACGCCTTCATCGGTATTCTGTTTTTCTCCTTCATGTCTCTGCGGCATGCCCCCAGCGAGACCCTTCATCTCAAATGGCGGCTCTATCACTCCTCTTTAGGGAGTTTTCTCGCCTCGTTCGCGGTTGCATCTCTGTTTTCCACCCGTATTTACGACGTGGTGTTCATGACCGTGGTCTCGCTGACGGGGATCTTGGGGCGGCTCATGAGTCAGGAAGCGCAGGAGGAAGGGATCGAGGAGCTTCCGGCGGTTCTCGTCGAAAAAGGCGTATGGAACAAACAGGTATTCGGCTTGACCATCGCCACGATCGTGGTCTGGAAGCTCTTTCTGGTTCAGGTGTGGTAAGGGACGGCGATTCTTAAAACGGCGTCAGGCTTTCGTATCCGTCTTCCGTCACCAGAATGGTCTGCTCGAACTGGGCCGAAAGGGAACCGTCCCGGGTGACGGCGGTCCACTTGTCCGGTAGGATGTCGAGCTCTGCCCCGCCCAGATTGATCATGGGCTCGATGGTGAAGACCATGCCGGGGAGCAGCCTGAGGCCGTCTCCGCGTTTTCCAAAATGCGGAATCTGAGGCGGCTCGTGAAATTGAAGCCCGACACCATGTCCGACATATTCCCGGACCACGGAACACCCCTGGGCTTCGGCATAGCGCTGAATGGCCCATCCGATATCCCCGATCGTGTTCCCCGGTTTCACCATGGCCATTCCCTCGAACAGGCATTGCCTTGCCACAGCCACGATTTTCCGGGCGTCCGGTCCCGGTGTTCCCACGAAAAACGTCTTGTTCGCATCGGCATAATAGCCGTTCAGGATCGGTGTGACATCCACATTGACGATGTCACCGTCCTGAAGCACCCGCTTTCCGGGAACGCCGTGACAGATCACCTCGTTCACCGACACACAGACGCTTTTCGGAAAACCCTTGTAATGCAGGGGTGCCGGTTTGGCATGGTGTCGGATCGTATATTCATGGACGATCCGATCGATGTCCTCTGTCGTCATGCCCGGCTGAATCAGCGGTTCGATCATGTCCAACGTGGCAACGGCCAGCTCTCCGGCACGCCGGATGCCTGCAATGTCACGATCCGTCTTGAACCGGATGCGGTGTTGCCGCTCATAGATCTGCTTCAGACGGGATTCGGTCAACAGCTGCGGTTCGGGAACGGTTTTCCCAATGCAGCATTTCTTGTATTTCAGGCCGCTTCCACAGGGGCAGGGATCGTTTCTGCCGATTTTCTCCGTTGGTTTCTGAAGGGCGCCCAATTTCATGAAGATCCGGTCCCTGATATCACGTGGAAAGTGCCGCAACGAGCATTTCGAGATAGAACCGGACATGGCTGAGGGGGGCCGCCATGTTGGCGCGATGGTTGGCGAGAATGCCGCCGAGATCGGCGTCCGTCACCATCCAGGGCTCGATCTCCGAAGCCCGTTTGCAGGATTCGATGGCATGGTGCAACAGACCGGTGCCTCGGCGGGTTTCGATGATCTGATGAAAATCATTTTCTACGCCTTCCAACATGCTGTACAGGGCTGCTGCAACCCCCTTCGAATAGTAGAAATAATCATCGACACGAAACCAGCTGACCGGCTCCCCCCAAGGCTCCGTTTCCTTGACCAGGTTTTCTTCACAACTGCCGATCAGATTGATGTATGCCTGCAGGAGCGGAATAATGTTGTCCGCCCGGGTATAGAATTGGGCCATCCCTTTCTGAAGTCTGTCGGCATAAATCAAAAGATCGTTCAAGGCATCGGTGTATCGGTCTTCCGGGGAAGGGAACCAGTAACGATCCGGCTTGGTCATGATCCAGTCCATCGCGTGTTCCACGTTTTTGTCGAAGGCTTCCACACTGCCCGTCCGGGAAATTTTTTCCGCAAGAATGACAATGGTCCTTCGGGTCGTTTCCAGAACCCCCAGTTGGAAATTGTTCACATTGTCCGTGACATTCAGGATGTCGTTGGGCCGCCATCCCCAGAAACGTTCATCCAGTTCGTAGCGAAGCGGTTTGACGACCGAATGGATGAAGGCGACTCCCGGAACATGTTTGGCTTGGGCCGCAGGCTTGGTGCCGTGCGTATCGACCTGGGCCGTCTGTCCATGGGAAGAGGCGGCACCGCCCTGGTGGGATGAAGCGGCCGGGGTTTCCCCATGTGCGGCATCCGAAGGTTTGGCTGCGGATGCTGGTGTGCTCGTTTGCTGGACAGCCGCATGTTCCGTACCTGTGGATTGACCTTGTGCGGATGAAGTCTCATGGGGTTGCGTCGCTGTCTTTTCCGAGTGCTGGGGTGCGGCAGCCGGCTGCTGCACAACGACCGTCTCGGTGGTACCCGTGGGTTTCCCTTCCGGATGTCTGTACAGCAACCCGATAACGGTCTGGAACATCCACAGAAGGGCGATGGCCAGAATCGTTCCGACCACCACACGCTGGGTCATGAAATGTTTCAGCTTGTCCATTCGTTCTCCTTTGGCCCGGGAAAAGGCCGTGAGTACTTCGGTGTCGTTGTCGGATCGGCTATCCGTTTCGCAGTTTCCGGATATCGCCGACACGAATCGTCACATTCTTCGAATCGAAGTATTCGAGAAGGGGGATGACGTATTTTCGGCTGGCGCCTGTCAATTCCTTGAACTGAGGGGTAGCGATCTCACCGTGTTCGGCCAGGAAGGAAACCAGCTGCTGTCGCAGCCGTGCAATGGCTTCGGCATGAAAGAACAGGTCATCTTTCACCTTGATGATTCGGCCTTCTTCGATCAACAGCTGCAGCACATCCCGGGCCTTGGAAGGATCGAATTCGTTGGTTTTGCAGAATTCCTTGAAATAAGGCGGTGTCAGGCCCGAACGATGATAGGTTTGTTCAATGGTGTTGCGAATTTCGGTCTGGTCTGCAGCGAGCGAAACCGAATGATCGGCCTTCCGAATGATGTTGCTTTCTTCAACGATGTCCTTCTGCTTGACCAGTTCAGCGAGCAACAAATGGTACAGCCGTTGGCCGATGTCCGCCGGCAACTTGCTCTTGAGCTCTTCCTTCGACATGCCGGGTTTGAGCGGAAATTGCCGATGGTAGGCATCGAGGCTGGTCAGAAGATGCTTTTTCAGCCCTTCGATGTGCCGGGCATGGATATAGATGCGTTTGTCGCGTTCGGCCAGAACCACGGTCTTGTGGTTCATCAGTTGTTGCAGACCGTTTTCCAGAAGCTTGTCCGCAATGTTCGTCACCACCCGCAGGGCTGCAAAGCTCAAGCCTTCATAGCCGGCTTCGAGGACCTGCTGGGCGATCAACTCCTCGGGTTTTCCACCGGAGACGAGTTCCAGATGTCGGAGCACATCTTCCTTGAACCGTTTGTGCTTTGGAGCGATCGGGTTGAGGATGGCGCCTCCGCCGATGGTTCGAACCGGTGAATAGCTCCGAATGACGTACCGGTCATCCTTGACGGCCACAACGGGTGTATCGAGCCGCAGTTGGGCGAATGCCGTATCACCGGGTTGAATCTCCTCCCGATCGAGCAGGATGAGGTTGCCCAGCATTTCGCTGGTTCCGGCATGAAACCGAATCCGGGTGCGGTTTTTGACCGGTTTCTTGACGCTCGGCAGCAAATGGAACGACACGTCGAGCATGTAGCTGGGAAAGAGGGCATCCGGGTTCGACAGGACGTCCCCTCGGTTGACGGCCGTTTTTTCGAGTCCCTGAAAATTGACGGCTGTGCGCATGCCGGATACCGCCACATCGACACCTTTGTTGTGGACCTGCAGTCCACGGACCCGGGAGCTGACCAGGCTTGGATAGAGCATGACCATCTCTCCGATCCGAACCTGACCCGAAACGAGGGTGCCCGTAATGACGGTGCCAAACCCCTTCATGGTGAACACCCGATCCACCGGAAGTCGGAAAATGCTGCTGGGTGGTTTTTCGGCGATGGCCGAGCATACGGCGTCGAGGGCGGCGATCACCTCCGGAATGCCTTCTCCGGTAAGGGAAGAGACGGGGATGATGGGCGCCGATTCCAGGAACGTTCCCTGGACGAAGGCTCGGATGTCTTCCTGGACCAGCTCCCGCCATTCCGCATCGACCATGTCGATCTTGGTCAGAACGATGATGCCGTGTCGGATGTCGAGAAGGGAGCAGATTTCGAGATGTTCCCGCGTCTGAGGCATTACGCCTTCGTCTGCGGCGATGATCATGGCGACGACATCGATGCCCGTCGCACCTGCAACCATGGTCTTGACGAATTTTTCGTGGCCCGGAACATCCACGATGCCGACCAACTCGCCTCCTGGCAGAATCAGGGAGGCGAATCCGAGTTCGATGGTGATCCCCCGGACTTGTTCCTCCTTGAGCCGATCGGTGTTCACACCGGTCAACGCCTTGATGAGGCTTGTCTTGCCGTGATCGATATGGCCTGCTGTGCCAAGAACCAGTTGCTTCAAGGTGATAACGTTCTCCTTAACCATTCCGATGCATGGGGTGAACGTGCGGACCTGGGAAAGGGCGATTACCGCCCATCGAGGTCGGTACGCCGGCTATGGGTTCCGAAAGCGCTCGAAGACATAGGCGCAGCCTACCAGTACCCCCCACAACAGCATCGTATATCCCCAATGGGCTTTGGGATAGAAGCCGCGCATCAGCACAAAGGCGACGGCTGCACCGAAAACGATCCGCATGATGAGGATGCGATGTGCCTTCATGATCTCCCGATGACGAACGGTGTTCGTCTGAAAAAAAGTATCGGCTGGATTCGCCGGGTATTTCTCTCTTTTAAAAAGATTTTACCGATATTATAGCACAAGCTGCAGCCGGTCAAGAAGGTTGAAGCCGCAAACCGGGTTTGGGCGACGTCCTCCGAACCCTCAGGAGCCTTCTGGTGGCCTCGGGTCTTCAGGGATGTCGGATGGTTTCGGTGACGATTGAAGGCGTTCTTCGATATGCAATGTGCCGATTGACTTTCCATCTCCGGGGTGTTAGGACAGTCTAACAGCGTTCACTATTAGAACAACGTTCAAATTTCGACGAGCTTTCACCATCCACCCAAGGAGGAACCATGCATTATCCGGATCTGGAGTTGAATCCTTTTTTCACTTGGTCCAACAGGCCGCGCATTCTTTATGGTCCGGGGGTCCGATCGGAAGTCGGATTCGAAATGGGACAGCTTGGCGGAAAGAAGGCGCTGGTGATTACGGACAAGGGGGTGGTCGGTGCCGGGGTTTGTGATCTGGTGCTGCACGCCATGACCTCCTCCGGGCTGGAAATCGCCGGTGTTTTCGATGACATCGTTCAGGATGCACGGATCGACTCGATCAATGAGGGAGCGGCCCGCTATCGGGAGGCCGGAGCCGACTGCATGGTGGTCATCGGCGGCGGGAGCGTGATGGATTCGGCCAAGGCCATCAACATCCTGATCGGGGAAGATGCCGAGGATTTCATGCCATTTGCCGAGCAGGCGGCCCTGTGGGACAGCGCCAAACCCCTTCCGCCGCACATCGTCTTTCCGACGACCGCCGGAACGGCCAGTGAAGTGACGACAGCCATCGTCGTTCTCGATCCGAACGCCAAGGTCAAGATGCAGATCACCCATCCCTACAATGCCGATATCGCCATGCTCGATCCGGAGCTCACCGTCAAGCTGCCGCCCCGCATCACGGCATTTACAGGAATGGACGCCCTGACCCATGCCGTCGAAGGGGTCACCTCCACCGGTGCGGAGCCCATCGCCGATGCAGCCGGCCTGCACGCCATCCGACTCATCTTCAAGTACCTGCCCATTGCGGTTTCAGATCCCGAAAACATCACCGCACGGGGCAACATGATGATTGCAAGCACCCTGGCCGGCTTCTGTTTCGGAAACGTCATGACGGGTGCCGTTCACGCGACGGCCCACGCCCTTGGGGCCCATTACGGCATTCCCCACGGGCTGGCCAACGCCATCATGCTGCCGATCGTCATGGAGGCGAATGTATCCTTCGCTGCGGAACGCTACATGCTTGTTGCAGATGCCATGGGGATCGCCGTCGAAGGAATGGATCCGGTGAATGCAGGGCTTGCCGCAGTGGAAGCCGTTCGAGACCTCAAGAAGCGTATCGGCTTGACGGATACCCTGAGGGATTTCCAAGTTCCCGATGATCCCGAACGGCTGCAGCCGACGGTGGAGCTGGCCGCATCCGACTCGCAGATCGGTTACAACCCGAGGTATCTCGAAGAATCCGATATTTTGGAATTGATCCGAAAGGCCATCTGACAGAGCATGGCGAGAGAAGCACAACAGCGGGGCGCGGAAGAGTGAAAAAAGGGGAGCAGATCCCATTTTTTCCTCTAGAAAGTGACTACAGAGAATTGCCTTACAGGTTACCCATCACTTGTCACGCATCCAGGCGGCATAGCCATTGTCAGTCCGGGCGATGGGGCCGTCACGGCTTGCTCGTGTACGCCGGGGCGGCTTGTGCAACAGCCCGGCATGTCCTCACCACAAACAAAGATTCGTGCGTGGGGGGGGGACGCATGTTCACGATCTCAATGAAAGGAGAACCGGTCATGGAATACTGGAAAAACGAAGAAGAACCCATTCGGGCGTTCCTGAAGCTTTTCGAAGAAAGCGCGAAGGATGCGGAACTGTCCTCCGGGCTGAAGAAGGTGAACCAGCTCATTTGGTTCGACTACACCGAAGACGGTCCCAACTGTTCCTTTTGGGTGGACTGCCGCAACGGAAACCTGGCTGTCGGGCCGGGAAAACCGGCCGAAGAACCCGACATGACCATGAGCCTGTCGGCGGATGACGCCCATCGATCCTGGTCGAACAAGCTCAATCCGGTCATGGCCATCACGCGCAAGAAGATTCGGGTCAAAGGTTCGGCAACGGGGCTGTTGAAGCTGGCCCCCAAACTGAAAAAGGTGGCGCAGATTTATGAAGGGGTCTTGCGGGAGCTGGGTTGGGAAGACAAGATTCTGAAATAGAGGCGATGGACGACAGACGTCAGAGGACAAGGAAGGGAGGCTTCATGTACGGGAATACGGGCAGAATCATTGTCGTGGACTTGACCAAGGGGCTCATCCAGATCGAAACCCTCGCCGAGGATGTGTATCGGACCTATGTCGGTGGCAGCGGTTTGGCGGCCAGGCTCTTTTGGGATCGGGCCGTATGGGATGCGGATCCGCTTTCGCCGGAGGCGCTTCTAATGTTCCTGAACGGCCCGTTTGCCGGACTGAAGCTCTCGGGAGCGAGCCGCTTTTCGTCGGCCGCTCGATCCCCATTGACCGGTGGATGGGGGGATTCTTCCTGCGGCGGATATGCAGCACCGGAACTGCGGTATGCCGGATACGACGGGATCCTGCTGACCGGTCGAGCAGGCGAGCCATCCATGCTGACCATCGACGACGGGGAGGTTCGCCTGGATCCTGCGGGGGACTTCTGGGGCAAAGGAGCGTTGGAAACCGCCCGGATGCTCCGGGAGGCCGATGGCAAGAAGTGGCGCACCCTCACGATCGGCCCCGCAGGAGAGCGACTCGTACCTTTCGCCTGCATTCTGAACGAAGGACATCATGCCTTCGGCAGAACAGGGATGGGGGCCGTGATGGGATCGAAACACCTCAAGGCCATCCGGATACATGCATCGAAAAGGAACATGCTGCTTGCGGATCCGGAAAGCTACGAAGCCCTTCGGAGTGAACTCAACCCCCGGATCCGGGATGCCCTTGCATCCGATGTGCTGCGGGTGAACGGAACAGCCGCCAATCTCGAGGGCGGGGTCTATGCAGGAGACGTTCCGATCCGAAATTTTACGTCGAATTTCTGGCAGGAAATGGCCGAAGCGTTGACCGGAAGCGCCTTGACCGAGCGCTTCCTCACCCGCAGGAGCGCATGCGCCTACTGCGCCATCGCCTGCAAACGTCACGTCGAAATACCGAACGGGCCCTACGCCATTCCCCAGGGGCCTGGTCCCGAATATGAAACCATCGTATCCCTGGGCTCCCTCATCGGTTCGATGGACCTGGCGGCAGTCTGCAAGGCGGGGCGGCTCTGCAACGAGCTGGGGCTGGACACCATCACGACCGGCGCCACCATTGCCTGGGCCATGGAAGCCTTCGAGCGAAACGACCTTACGGCTGCCGACACGGACGGCGTTTCCTTGAGTTGGGGCGACATGGATACGGTCATCGACCGGGTGATTCCGGCCATCGCCGGCAGAAGCGGGGCGATGGGAAGGCTGCTTTCCTTGGGAAGTGCGGCTGCCGCACGAAAGATCGGAAAGGGACTTGATTATACGGCCCAGGCCAAGGGGTTGGAGGTTCCGGCCCACGATCCAAGGGGAGGCGGCCATGGGCTTGCCCTTACCTATGCCGTCAGTCCGAGGGGCGCCTGTCATGTGGCCTTTCCCATGCTCTTCATGGAGATGGGCGCCTGCTATTATCCGGAGATCGGCTTCGAATTCGAGCTCGAGCCAAAGAGCTCGGAAAACAAGCCGGAGGCTGCAGCCATCGCCGTTGCGCTCGGATCGATCGAGAACAGTGCCTGCTATTGCCAGTTTGCGGATCGCGAAATCACGATCCCGGAGTGGGTGGCCCTGTTCAATACGGTCGCAGGTTATGGTTGGGAGATCGAGGACATGATGGCCGCAGGAAAACGGATCTTCTACCTCAAGCGGCTCATCAACTACCGGCTCGGCAAGACGGCTTGTGACGATTCCCTGACGCCCCGCATGCTCGAGCCCGCCCGTGACGGGGAGCCCGAAGGCATTCCGATCGATTTCGAAGGAATGAAAGCCCGGTTCTACGAGCTGATGCGCATGGATCCCGAAAGGGGAATTCCGTCTGCCGAGGCACTGATAGAAGCGGGGCTGGGCGAAGAAGCCCAGCTCGTTTGGCAATGAAGCGGATGCTTGCTTGATGTCGCCATCTTGAACGGTGTGGATGGGGCATCGGGCTCTTGCGCCAGCCGCATCCCATGAGCATTTATCGTTAACATGGTTTCACCGTCAATAAAAGACGCGGCCTTGCCCAGCAGCACACATTGATATCCTATGACGATGGGTGTGCAGGAAAAAAAGAGTACGCAATAAGCCCTTCACGCCGCTGTAGGAGTGAAGAATGTAGGTTCGATTGAAGGTGACGGATCAATGCTCTTGCTTTTGCATTTTCTGGATATTTTTGAAGCATCCTGAGCAAAATCTCCTTCGCCTTCTCTATTTGGGCATCCTTGAGCAATGCATTAACTAGGCGAAGATAGACATCCTCCTGATCAGACACGTTGTTCAGCATTCGTTCATAAATAGCGATAGCATCTTGGTAACGATTCTGCTTTTCTCGTATCATTGCCAAATTAAAATAGGCATCCCTAAGATTTGGTTGAATGTCGAGACTGCGCAATAAATAGCCTGCCGCATCTTCCAATCGTCCTTTCAGATAAAGCAGTCTACTGATGTTCAGCAAGGTATTTAAATGATTTGGATGGATAGATAGGGCTTTTTCAAAGGCTGCTATAGCCTTTTCATCCATTCCGGGGATATGCTTACAGGCAATTCCTAATTCATACCATGCTTTATAAAGCCAAGGATTTATTTGGACAGCTTTTTCTGTAAAAGCCTTCATTCCAACCCAATTCTGGGTTTCTTTATAATACTTACTTATCAATACATAACGGTCCGCCAGCACTTGGTGGATGTTGGACGTGGTATTCTGGTATATTAATAAAGCGACAAACATGCTCATCAAAACCGTTAACCATCTATGGACTGCAAAATCCCGTTGTTTTTGCTTTTCATAGTCGTAATAAATCAGGATTCCCATAAAAAACATCAGAAAAAAAGGTGGAAGAGCCATTCTCATCGGAAAAGCAAAACAAGCGTGGATCGCAAATGAAGCAAGCGTTACGCATACGCACAGCACGTTTATTTTTGCTGTTATTTCAATGCGACTTTTACAGATCCGTATTCCAGTTTGAAAAGCAGTTAATAGAATACCAAGATAAAGGATTCCTCCTAGAATGGATGTCTCCGCAATCGCTTGAAGCCATTCATGATGCAGATACTGGGGTTGACGTGCCAGCGAAAAAAAAGGATCGATACCCACTTTTTGCTGATAGATTGGATAATAGACGTACCAGTTGGCTAACCCAACACCTATAGCATGATCCGCCATCATCGCCAAGGTATTTTCCCAGGCAATCAAACGAAAATTGGCCGATCCTTCTGAAAATTTCCAAATAGATGTAATTAATTCCCAATAGGATTTTTCAATGGCCGGAATGTGGATGCGGTCAGCGGAACTCTTTCCGTCGGATGAGGCGGACACTATACCACCATCAGAGAATCCTGGGATCTGTTCATTGTGAATTGACAGAGATGTTTTGTTCCTGGATGTCAATGGAAAATCTTCTTTTTGGCTTTGTTTATCCTTTGAATGTGGAGCAATCTGCGCCACAAGCATCACAAATAGGATAGCAATCAGAATCGAATACCTTCGTTCTAACAATAATGGTCTGAATTTCTCCCAGTTTAGAGTTCTGAAAAGCAAAACACTACCAAAAACACCTCCCAATACCATAGCAACCCAAACGGAACGTGTCTTTGCATATACCAAAAATAAGGTAATCAATGACATATTGAAAGTCGCTGCAATGATCCAAAATCGCTTTCGCAAATGAAAGAGGACTGCAAAAGATAGAGGCCAAAGCATAACCACGTATTCGGCTGCAATATTCTTATTGGAAAAGGTAACACCTGGAACAAAACTTTGTGGAATGCCCTGAAAACCAAAAAGGTATTGAATACATCCAATCAGAGATGCGATACCGGCCCCAATACTGGACAATTGAATCCATCGTTCAACCCATATCTCGGACGGTTGTATCAGAAAAACCATCATGATTACCGAGCAGGCAAGCCAATGTATCCACAAAGAAACCCCGGAAAATCTATCTATAGCCCAGCATATTGACAAGCCAGACCAGATCAACCAGAACGCAACCCATAAACAGAGCGGATGCCGTATAAGTTGAAGACGCTGCTTGCCCCACATGTGTAGGATGTAAAGCAACCCTGATAAACCCAATAATATTTGCAGTACAAATTTTTTTGGTAGGTTCGAAAAGTCCTCGATGTAGGGGTAATAAACAAGCGGAATGCCGACAAGCAAGAGCCCGATGATGCTATGGGCAGCACAATCCAATCGTTTCATGATCTGATCGTATCAAGACTGTTATTCGATAGAACAACCAAAAAGGCCATATATTCTATTTTTTTCATTTAAATGAACCACAATCTATGAATGAGGTGAAGAATCAAGTGATGATATGGCGGAACGGATCATTTCAATCCGGCAATATGCTGCATCTGATACAGAATTTCTGCAATCCCTATTTTTCCGTCTGTATTCACATCGCTTTTCATGTTGGGTTGGGAGGAAGATGCTCCTGTACTGATTTTTAAGCCGATAATGATATCCGATAGGTCTACGACTCGGTCCGCATTGATATCACCTGGCTGAAATGGGGTCATTTTGAAATTGACATGATTCGTATTGGGTATGACTGCAATTGCCTTGCTGCAATCACTGCCATTTGCCCCGAACCATTCTTCGTAAAATGGATTGGTTCTTCCAGAAAGGACATAGTAATGCTTACCATTGGGTAGTCCTGAGATAGTGTAGCTACCATTTGATATATCGGTATCTGCATAGGATACTTGAGAAGAAGCTGTACAAGGATCCTGATCATATACCTCGATACGTACGGATGTACCAACAAGAGGCTGATCGTTTTGATCGTATATGGTGCCGGACAGTGTGTTAAGTACATAAGCCTTTACACAAACATTTGCTGAATAATTGGGGCCCCATACATCCAAAAGATCTGTCCACGATGAACCGCTAGCTGATAAAAAGCTCTGTCCTTTTTCGGAAACGGCCTTGCTGGAATACCCTGAAAGTTTTATTTCCATTGGAATGGGGTAATTATAGGTGGAAGAATTTAGGCGAACTACAACCGAAAATTTTTGAGCTTTGGTCACCGAAACCTTACTTATGAGCGGAATTGTCAAGTATCCAGGCGTAGAAATCGATTCAGTCTGCTGACATTGAAGCGTTCCGCCGGCAGGATTATTCGAAGGCACATCGGTATACACCTGGATGAGATAGGAAGTATTTGCAGCTAAGGCGTAAAATCCGATTGCTCCAATCACCTGATCGTTTTCTGCAGTGAAAATATTGGCTCCCCAGCCACAGCCTGGGCCGCAAGAATAATAGGAAGCCACATATCCCAAAGCATCGTGCTGATAAACCTGTGCATATTTATCATCCTCTACTGTCACTACAGCGCTTCCTTCTTCATTTCGTGCAAAAAGGGTATCGTAATAGGATACATAACCATATCCACCATCCCCCCAGGACTGCCCCCAACTGTTTCGGAAGATGAATGCACCGTTGCCGGGAGCATGCGTATTGAAGCGATTTTTGTCGAAATCATCATCCCACCCAACAATAGCGATGGCATGGTTAATATCTGTGACGCCACCGTTATAATAATACGAATGGTAGGTTTTGTTGTAATAAGTGTCTGAATGATAATAGGTTGTATAGACAGCACCATATGTCATCACAGCCTGTTTAATCGTATCATTGTCCAATGCCGATGCTCTGGGAGGAAGCCAAATGATATGTTGGACATGCTTTTGTGGAAGAGATGACTGGAACGTTGCATTGAGATACGGGAAGTCGCTTTCGCTCATGGGGCCGTCCCATCTCAGCAAATATGCTGATGAAATAGCCATGTTACCACCATCACATGGTCCCCAATCAAACCCATGGTTTTCGATGAGATGTTGCTCCGAAAAATCATGTGATTCCAATGGTTTAAAAAAGGATTCTAAGGAACTGTAAGTAGCGAAAGCCCAACAGGAGCCACAGGCCCCTTGATTTCTGATAGCCGTCAATTTATCGGTAGTTCGCAAGTCATATTTTGTGGGGAAAGAAAGGGCTGTAAGCGATTTTTTCTCGGTTTTTGCAAACGATGGTGGCTGTTGAGGTCCTGGTACATATCCGAAGAAATGTCCCTCTTGTGTTCGTTGAACCCATGGCCCATCTTTACCAAGGGCAACCTTGTTCATGTGTTGCAGAAATTTCTGATTGACTGGGGCTATTTGGATGTCCGGCTCAGCCCGAAGGTTGAAAGGTAATGCCAAGGAACACCACACAAAAAACGCGCCCATCCATAAAAATTGAAAACGCTCCATAACGGTCACCTTATGTCTTGCTTCGGGTGTGTTAAAGGCATGCCCTCTTGGTGTAAGCCTAGTTCAAGGGCATGCCTTAGGAGATAAAAATCCCAACTATCAAGCTGAGACAATGATATTACAAGCCGGCTATTTTCTGCATTACATAAATGGCCTCTGGAATGCCGATTTTGCTATCACCATTGACATCGGCAAGAAGATTAACTGAAAGCCCTTGTTCGCCGCTTACAATTCTGAGAATCAAGATCAGATCCTTTAAATCTACTAAGTCATCTCCGTTGACATCGCCCAGTTTGGTTGAAATACTATCCAATTGAAAATTTTTTCCGGTAACACTTTGAGCAGCCGGAACCGTGATTGCTTGCGCCCCACTGCATTCCATGGTGCTATAGGGCTCTGCATACCATTCAAGGAAATAAGTATACCAATCTCCATGAGCAGCTAAATAAATATTTCCTTCAGGAAGCTTATTGATCGTATACGTACCGTTTGTGTTGCTTACAGAGCAAATACTAATATGTTGCGTGGATCCACACGGGTCTCCATAATATGAATTCACATAAATAAATGATGATTTTACAGGTGTAACGCCATCACTTCCGAACACAGTACCCGAGATTGTTGCACCTGGATCAAGCTGGAAGTTTATGTCAGTGACAGTCTGACCAACCGTAACCGTGATACCTTGCGCACCGCTGCATTTCCATGTGCCGAAAGGAGAGGCCCACCATTCATCTACATAGTTGTCTCTTGTATCAGTCATTAAATAATAGGCTCCGGCAGCAAGTTGGTTGATCGTGTAAGTACCATTTGCATCGCTTACTGAATGGCTATAAAAAACAAGATTATCACAAGGATCCCCTTTTACCAAGTATACATTGTTGTCCTGTCCCGTTATGGGGGTCACACCATCACTACCGAACACCGTTCCGGAGATCGTTGCACCTGGATCGAGCTGGAAGTTTATGTCAGTGACATTCTGACCAGCCGTTACCGTGATGGCTTGGGCAGCATTGCATTCCGGGGTGCTGTCTGGCGAGGCCCACCATTCTTCTACATGATTTGAAAAAAATATTAGAGGTTTCAAGTAGTAACTTCCAGGAGGAAGCCCGGTAATCGTGTAAGTGGCATTGGTGATATCTATATCGGCCGAATTACTGATATACAACGCAGGGTCACAAGGATCTCCCTGATAAGCAATTATTATAATATTTTGCCCGGTTATGGGAGTAAGACCATCACTGCCGAACACCGTCCCCGAGATCGTTGCTTCAGGTATCAACGAAAAATTTACACCATCCACATTTTTCCCTTCTTCAACAGTTACAGGAACAGCATTCGTACATTCGGCAACCCCACCGTTTGACTCCCACCACGTTGTGATAAATCCCTGGCCGTTTCCCGTTAAATAATAATCCCCCGGTAACACAGTAAGCGTGTATTCACCAGAGGCGTAATCCATCTGGAAGTTTTCTCCTGCCTGGAGTAGGCTACATTGATATTTATGGGCTTGTATGGATACATTTCGAGTGGGTTCCGTAACAGGGCTTCCGGAGCTGTAAACGACCCCACGAATCGTACCGGGAACAGAAATTGAAACTGAAACTGGAGTAACCTCTTTATTTTCGAAGTGATTTTCATCGATTGCAGTGACGGCATAAAAATATGTGTTTCCAGGCCCGACATTTGTATCCGTATAAGAAAAATTTCCTAATGATAGTTGGCTGATTGGGGTCATATCCGTAACATTTGAAAAAGGTGTATTGCTGCGATAAATTCGGTACACAATAACATCCTTTTGGTATTCTTCAGAATAGTCAGCCCAATCAACTTGAATCTCGTTAATACCGAGAACAGTGGCAGAAAGTGTCGTCACGGGATCCGGTGCTGTTGTATCTTGAACTTTAATAACCTGAATATCTCGTTTGTATTTGCTATCCGTGATATTAGAAAAATCCATCACATTTTCAGGATCATCTGCATACCAGGTTCCATTTCGGCGTACCCCTACTGCAACTTTGACGGCATCATTTCGACTCGTTCCGTATTCACCATCGAACGATCCTGTCAAAATCTTTATCGTAGCGGTAAGGTTGCTATTTCCAGAACTACTATAATTCCTAACTTTTCCGGCCCATATATAATGTCCAGGTTCAGCGGAATACAACGAGGCGATCTCAGGGGCATCGACCAATATGTAAGTTACCCAATTCATGAAAATAGCTTTTGCATCAGCAACCAACCATCCATCCGGCAACTGCAGTACAAGGCCATAATCATCTGCTCCATCATTTCCGTTATCGATTGCCATTCCAGAAATAGTCAGTTTGATCACTGTTCCCGTTTCCGCATTTTCAGGGGCCATCAGAGAAATGATCATTAGTTTGCAACCAGCAATAAGTAGTATGAAAGATACAAGCAAGCAAAAAGGCAATCTCCTCTTCATAAGATCTCCCTTCTTCCATTTTTTTAAGACCGGCAACCGACATGCATTGATCGCCATTACAAGCAAGCGATAGAGGGTATCAAAAATATGATATAAAAACATCATCTTATAAATAAATCAGTTCCTCGATACCTTATTGATATTATTGATTAAAATGTCGGGCCTTTTCTAAATAGATGCCAACTTTTTCTGGTTTTAGTTATGCTTGCTTTTGAGGCATATTCATGGTACGTTGCTTTCAGTAAATCCAACACTACAATAAGAGGCAATGATCCGAAAGTACATAAAGTATCAAGAAGTTCAAAAAAGCGGTATGAACAGTTGAAGCTATTTTAGTTTGAAATGGGGACAACTCATCCTTGACCCTTTTAGGGTCAAGGCATTCTAATCCCCTTTCAGGGGTCACCAATACCGGCCCCTCATGGGCCGGATTTTTATTTCTTATATATCACAAAATCATATGGCCTGGCTTCGAATGCTTCGGGAATGTAAGGTTCATCTGCCAGTTTCGATGTTTTTGTGGCACCAAACAAACCCTTTCTAATTGCCTTATCAACTATCATTTCTGCGATTTCCTTTTTGAGATAATAGTTTTTGTACTTACTCTTAATGAATTTTGTTGTCAAATTAGTTGCTGGCCTGCCTGAAGGTTTTCCTTGAATTTTAACGAAACCAGTGGCTGCTCCAAATGCAACATCTATGGCTGTGTTAACAGCAATTTCCGTATAATCAAAATCACCAAACCTTCTTTCCTCACCCCCAGGTCTCATTTGAAGGCCTTGAGTAACAAATCCTTCAATGATAGACCCGGCAGCAGAAGCATATACTGCTCCACCAGGCGTGGCATACAATGCACCCGTAACGGCACCACCAACGGTAGCACCGAAATAGGTTTCCCAGCTCGAAAGCTCCCATTGGCCGGTTGCTGCACTTTTGACAATGTCGCCTACCAGCGTTCCTCCAAATCCCCATGCCGCACCGATACCAGCGCCTATCACCCAATTTGCAAGCTCCCCATTCGGATCCACCAAAAGCACCGGATTATTCATCGCATACACATACCGGTGCAGGCTCTGGGTCTGCATGACATCTCCAACTAGCCTATCCTTGTTGAGAAACCGCCCGATCTGCGGCCAGTAATACCTCGCCCGGACGTAGTACAGCCCGTCGCCGTCATCCATCACCCCATACCGGCCCATATAGGTGAACGGGTTAGTTGGGTCACCGGTCTGATTCAGTTTTTCTCCAAACGGCCCGTATACAAAGGCTGACGTCACGTTCTGATTGACATCGGTCATGGCCACGGTGCTGCCCCTGACGTCAAAATGATAGTAAAATGCTGCGCCGTTCGGCATCACCTTTGCGGTAAGCCCATAACCATACACATAATAAGCCGTTATCTCGCCGGTTTCCGTCGTTTCGGCAATGACGCTGGGGAGTTTTCGGCTGACATCCAAAACATAACGTACGGTCTGGCCGGAAATGGTTCGGACAAAGCGGTTTCCCACCCCGTCATAGCCATATCGCAGTGTTTTCCCATTCGAAGCACTTTCGATCAACCGATCTTCTACGTCATAGACAAACGTACGTCCATTTGCACTGATCATGTTGCCATTGTTATCATGGCCAAATGCAGTGGTTCCAGCTGAAAGCAGCCGGTTTTCCGCATCTTGCGTATAGAGAATCTCCTGGGCCGGAAAGGTCGATTCCAAAGGTTCGGTCCGGAGCTCGGATACATGATTGCCCGTTTCATCCAAGGTAAATGCATAATGAACGATCGGAGTTCCGTTTGGTTTTTTGGAAGTCATACCCGTCAGCCGTCTGCCTGCATCATACACTGAGGTGGTGACCATTCCATTGGGCAGCGTCGTGTGTACCAAATCTCCTGCCAGGCTGTAAGCATACACGGTTTGGCGGCCCATCCAGTCCGTCATGGAAACCAACCGGTTCAGGCTGTCATATCCATAGGTCACTGTTTTGCCATCCGGATAAATCATAGCGGTCTGGTTTCCCGAAGCGTCATAGACATATTGCACGGTCTTTCCAAACGGATCGGTGAAAGATATGAGCCGTCCCAATTCATCATAATCATATTGCGTGTTTCCCAGGGGGTCGGTCATACCGGTCCTGAGATTGTTGGCAGCATACCTAAAGGTAACGACATCCCTTGCTCCCCGCGTGATCTGCGTCATTCGATTCCGGGAGTCATAGGCATATACCAGAATGTTGCCGGTCGGGTCTGTCAACGAAATCCGGTTGCCGGCTGCATCATAAGCATAGGTTGTTTTTCCACCCAATGCCTCTGTGGTTTCCATCAGGCGGTTGACCCGATCATAGCGGTATCGGGTCATGTGACCATTCGGATCGGTCATGCTGAGCCGATTACCGTTTCCATCGTAGGTGTAGCTTGCCGCTCCGCCTTCTGCATCCAGAACCTGAATCAATCTGTCCCGAATATCATAGACATACCTCGTCTCATTGCCGCCTGCATCGGTTTGAGCAATCATTCGATCATTAGCGTCAAATTGTTTATGAATGGTATTTCCCAACGGATCGGTCAGGGAAACCATCCGGTTGAGCGCATCATAGCCGAATGTGCTGGTGTGGCCTGCGGGATTGGTTTCGGAAATTTGGTTTCCAACAGCATCGTATGTCATGAGCGTAATCTGGCCAAGGGCATCGGTCTTTCGAACCATGTTTCCCGCAGCATCGTATGCATACTGCGTGGTATGGCCGTTGGGGTCCGTTTCGCTCAGTTTATGATCCAGTGCATCATAGGTGAAGCGCTGAACCCCATTGCGGGCATCGGTCACCCGTATCAGAAGGTTCTTGACATCATATTCAAATGTCGTCACGCGTCCCAGTTCATCGATGCTCTGGATTCTGTTGTTGTTGGCATCATAGACGGACTTTCGGGTGGATCCCGTCGGATCTGTTTCAACCAGAAGGTTGCCCACACCATCCCAGCTATAGCTCGTCTTATGTCCAAGGGGATCCGTTTTCGTCGTCATCCGCCCTACTGCATCATACGTGTAGCGGGTTTCCTGCCCTTCGGCATCCCGGACCAGGATCCGATTTCCGTGGTTGTCATATTGATACACCGTCACGTTACCGTTGGCGTCGGTCAGGGTCAGAGGCAGTCCCCTTGCATCATAGGTATATGCATTCAGATTTCCGATGGCATCCGAGGTGCGAACCAGGTTTCCTTTTCCATCATACTGAAAAGCCGTGACATTTCCCATTGCGTCGGTCCGTTTGACCGGATTGTTATCGGCATTGTACTCGATGGTTGTTCTATGTCCCAGGGCGTCTGTCTTGGAAAGCACATTGCCGTTGCTATCGTAGGTATATTGGGTGATATGGCCGTTCTTGTCCGTCACGCTCACCCGATTTCCCATATCATCATAGGAGTACACAGCGGTGTATCCCAGGGGATCGGTTTCTTCCACCAATCTCAGCAGGTCGTCGTGCCGGTGAACCGTGTTGTGCCCCAAGGCGTCGGTGATGATGGTTTTGCGATCCACATCATGATAGGTATAGCGTGTCTGGCCGAGTTTGGCATCCTTCTGACAGGTAACCACCCGCTTATTTTCATCGTAGGTGTTGGTGACCACCACATTGCCCCTGGGGTCTTTGACGCTCAGAACCTGATGCATATCGTCGTAGCTAAAGGTTGTGGCATGTCCGTTCATGTTGGTTGCCGATATCAGATTGCCGGTATCATCATAGTCAAACATCAGGGTGCGTCCTTCTGGATCGGTAATCCGAGTGATCTTGTCGGACAGGTTATAGCTGAAATCGATAGATCGTCCAACGGTATCGACGATTTGAGTCAGAAGATTGTTTTCATACATCAGCGTGATGACATTGTTGTTTTTATCGGTGATGCTGGCCAGCCGCCCTGCATCGTTAAACAAATACCGAGTGTTGTCCTTCTTTTTGACGGTGAATGTGCCATCACCATTGTCAATCAGATCATCGAACACGCCATACTGACGGGTGTATCCCCCTGCACCATCCGAAACCCAGGTCTCGGTCCGGCCATCCCCCCAGCGGATGGTAACAATGCCGGAGTTGTCCACGGTCAGAGTCGGGTTGTAGGTGTGGTTCCAACCAAAGCCCAGAGGACTGTCCGTGCCGTCCTGGGAATTGTAGGTCCGTTCAAATACAACAGCCACACCGATTCCGGGAATTTCAAAATCCTTCTGATGATAGATGTAGTTGCCGGTGGCTGTATTGACGGGATCTGCGCTGTAACCGGATGGCGTATTGGTGCCATAGACCGTGTTGGAACGGGTGAGGGGAATTTCAAGGTATGGGGACTGGGATGTATCCACGCTCCGGCTGTAGATGGCATATCCGGATGCAATGACCGTTACGGTATGAACGCCGCAGCCCAGGCCGGCGATGTAATAGATGCCGCTGGCATCGGTCACGTCACGATACACCCCGTCCACCGTGACCGTGACCCCGGCCAGGGGCCTGCCCGAAACCGCGTCGATCAAATACCCCAACAGAAAACACGATCCGGGTGCGGGTCCGCTGCGAACGGCCCGTACATAGGCTGTACTGGTTTTTGCCAGATAATTGTCGGCGCCATAATTGAAATTCACCACCCATGCCTGACTGGTGGTTTCGGCCCGGGTAGTGCCGGACCAGTAATCGGCACTGGATGTGGTGGGAAAGTAATATGTGTTGATGGCCGGACCGCTTCTCCCCAAACTGGTCAGAGAGGCCAGCTCCTTGATCGTGGGCATGCGCCAGTCTGTATATCCTCCGGTTTGCGATGTAACGCAGGCGGCCAGGGCAGATTTCCAGTTCAAACCTGGGGTATCGTTCTGCTGCCACATCAGCCCAGTGATATGATCCGTTACCGTTCCATCGCCGTTGTCGACGAAAGTCGTCGGTGTGACGGGCTGGTGCTTGGGGCCGCCACCCCGAACGGCGCGCACATTCATCAGCGTGGATTTGGCGGCATAGCTGTCATCGCCGTAGGTGAAATGAATCACCCAGGCTTCGGATGATTTTTCAGCCCGGGTGGTGCCGGACCAGTATGTGCCGTTTACGGTATCCGGGAAATAATACGTGTTGATGGCCGGAGAGGACCGCGTCAGGGATGTGATCCCTGCCAACTCCTTGATGGTTGGCAGCCGCCAGTCCGTATGATTGCCCAGGTTCAAACCGGCGCAGCCTGCCAAGGCATCTTTCCAGGTGGCTGCCGGTTGGGTGGCCTTCTGCCACATCAGGCCGGTGGCGGCATCCGTGATTGTCCCATCCCCATTGTCGTAAAATGTGGATGGGGTGATGACTGGTTGTCCCGGCGGGCCGCCCCGCACGGCACGGACATACCGTTTGGCGGTTTTTGCCGAGTATCCGTCATCCCCGTAGGTGAAATCGATGATCCAGGCCTCTTCCGGTTTTTCGGTACGGGAGGTTGAGGACCAGTAACCGGCTTTGGCCGTATCGCCGAAATAATAGGTGTTGATGGCCGGATTGGAACGGGAGAGATCTGCAATGGTGCCCAGTTCCTTGATGGTAGGCATTCGCCAGTCGTCATGCCCGGCCAGGGACAGGGTATCACAGTGGTTCAGGGCCGCTTTCCAATCCAAATCACCATGACTTTCCTGTTCCCAGGTCAAGCCGGTGTCAGTATCGGTAACTGTACCGTTTTGGTTGTCGATCATATCCGCCAATGCCGGGCAGACAAGGCCAATGCAGATGACGGCAGCAAGGATGGCCAGTTTGGCGAATGCAATGGGCTTCATGATGGCCTCTTTGGTTGGAGTAGCGGATATTCATAACCTATTGAAGGGTATCTGATTCAATCGACCAGAGTGTTACCGGAACGGAAACCATGCATACAGTGTCCCCGTGGCTCGGGATCCCGATTTCGGAAACGATCGGTAACCGCAAATCCCGACCTGGGGAATCCAGACTACAAAGGCCAAATATTCCTGTAAACCGGTTTTCCAATCCTGGATGTAATCGATGACCCATTAGGCCCGGATGTTGAGACCCGGGCTACAAAGGCCGGACAGGGCCTTGCGCCAGTATGCGCCATAACAGCGGTCCCGGTGGTGTCGCAATAACATCCGCATGGAAGCTCTACAACAGAATGGTGCGTGTCGCGCATGCCGAAATGATCGAATGATCCAATCCCCAAATGATCACTGTCCGCCCCGAACGGCGCGCACATAGTAGTAGTAGCTGCTCTTAAGGAAGTTGCCGTCGCCGCCGTCGTAGAAGTACACGATCCACGCGCTGCCCGGATTGTTGGCATGGGTAGTAGACGACCAATAATAGGATGTGGACGGACTCGCCTGAGTATTTGGGAAAAACGCCGTATTGATGGCCGGACCGAAACGGCTGTAATCCACAATTGTCCGCAGTTCTTCCCTGCTTGGGATCCGCCAGTCGGAATACCCGCCAAAACCTGCCTGATTCAAAGCGGTGATCAAACTATAGGTGTCTTTTCCATCATTTTTAGTCCCGGAACTCCCCCCGTTGGTCAAGGGGTTCGGATCATACCAGGTGTAGATGTTGTCTGCATCGTGATGATTGGTGTAATCCTTGGTTCCATCTGCGTTATTTTTCACCTCCCACACCAGGCCGGTGGCATTGTCCCGCACCATGGCCCAGGAAGAGGCATTCGACGGCAAGTCCTTGCCATCGGCATCCATTTTGACAAAGGCATTGGGATTGATCAAGAAATTGGCATCCTGACCGTAATAATCCTGACCGGGCTGGGGACAAGTGATCTGATTGCCGACGTTGTCGTAGCATTTGGTTTGGCCGGTATCCGGCGGTGTGAAGGCATAAACGCAGATGGAATGAAGCAGAACGGTCAGTACGGTTGCACAGAAAAATGCGGATCGGAATGACATGGCAGCCCCCTTTGCAATGGAGATGGTCGAAGGAATTTGTGGCGAAGGTTATTCTGTGAATACAAAAAAATTCAGAAATGTCAAGTACCTGAAGTTTCCCAAAAAGTGTTCATGCGGCCATGCGCATAAGCAAATCGATAAGAGAATTTAGCA
>Ga0101944_10002413_pt1 | contig 30378 bp, 22 predicted proteins | sample DewCreD2012metaG_FD_75245 | JGI IMG/M metagenome (GOLD analysis project Ga0101944, IMG submission 75245) | Hot spring sediment bacterial and archeal communities from British Columbia, Canada, to study Microbial Dark Matter (Phase II) - Dewar... ... | reverse complement strand
GAACATGACTCTTGGCATCCGCACCTTCCCTGCCTGGAATCCTGATCCCTCTGGAGGCTTCACCGAGCAATCCCTGCACTTTGTCTTCGAGCTCTTGGATCCACGTTTCCACACGCTCTCCGAAACTCAAGCCGGAATCCGCGTCCACGCTTTTTAGGGCAAAATAACCGGCGACAAAGAGGGCGATCACAAGCCCTATGAACACGCACAGGGCAGGATAATCGGTCGAGCTATCCTTCTTCATGGTCTTTGCTCCTTCGGGCCAAGGCAGCTTTTTTCTCTAGCCCCTCTTCACCGCCCGGTTTCTTTCACGAACCGGTCACATACCGCTGATCCAGGGTATGGGTGATCACCGGCAAGGAGTCCAACGGGGGCACAGCAAACTCAAACACCGTTTCCAGGAAAGACACCACAATGCGAAAGGTGGCCCCCCACAGCACCTCTTTCTCCTTCTCATTCTCATGGCGGAAACAAGGGAAATCCCTTTCGCAGCCTTCGCTTTCCTTCCCTTTGTCCAGGTTGAAGCGAAGGCGGTAACAGGCATAAGCCTCAGGATCGAGCAGTTTCCTCAGAGGCACATACACGATTTTCTCCACTTCCCAGTTCGGCAGGAAATGCCTCTGCCGATGGATCCAGGCCACCATGGGATAAAGAATGCGTCGAAACATCCGGAGGTCCTCCGGAGGCATGGGACCGAGAAAGGTCACCCCAAAAGGATTCAGGCGCATCTCCTCCATGCTCTCTCGCAGGCTGGTGGCAAAGAGCAGGGAAAGACGATCCGCCTGTTCTCTCTGATGGTCGCGCCATTGGGGCCAGAACCGCCATCGAGCAAGGGGGGAAAAAGGGGATTTCAACACTTTTGAAAGAAAAGAATCAAGATGAGGAGCGACTCTTCCGCCTGGAAAGCACAAATCTCCGGGCTGCCGCACCCTGACAGACCGCTTGTTGAACACCACGCAGGGTTCCGAGGAACTGTTGCAATGCCAGCTTAAAGGAAACAACACGGAGGACGTGGCGGGAGATAGGACGACATCTTCCGGGAAGCCCTTGCCTTCCAGGCTTTTTTGATGGAGCGCCAAGGAGATGTGCTCCCTTAATGTCCCTGGATTTTGGAAAAGGTCCCTCATGGGCGTTCCAAGGCCTCTGCCTGCATCGCCTCAATCTCTTCATGCCAGTATAAAGCAGCTTGATGCTTTCGTCAATGGAGGCGCTACGATCCCGTTCAGACCTTGAGTCAAAAAGAACCGGGCGAGCCGTTGTCTGCCACCATGCCGATGGCCCTTTTCAACAAGTCAAGTCCCTCTTGCGCTTCCTCCCTGCGGATATTGAGCGCGGGGAATATCCGGATGACGTTGCCCTGGGTGAGGTTGACGAACAGCCCGAGGCCGAGGCTCTTGTCGACAATCTCGGCCGCGATCGGCGGCTCGATGACTTCCATGGCCAGAAGCAAGCCCTTGCCCCTGACCGCCCGGATCATCCCCGGGTAGGTCCGCTGCAGGGCTTTTAGATTCTCGTGAATGAAGGTCCCCACAGAGTCCACGTTCTTGCTCACCTCCTTTTCAAGGAGGTGTCGGATCACAGCATAGGAGACGGCGCACCCCAAGGGGTTTCCGCAATAGGTTCCCCCGTGGTCTCCCTTCTGAAGCTTCAGAGACACTTCCTCCGTCATGGCAAAGGCAGCAAAAGGAAACCCGCCTGCAATCCCCTTCGCCAGGGTCAGAAAGTCAGGCTTCAGATTCAGACCGTCGATGGCAAACATGGGACCCGTTCTGCAAAAGCCCGTCTGCACTTCGTCGATGATCAGGGCGGAGCCGTTCTCTTTGCAAAGAGCCGAAACAGCCTCCAGATATCCTTCCGCCGGGAGATGGACACCCCCCTCCCCTTGAATGGGCTCGAGGATGACCGCGGCTACCTCATGGTCAAGGGCTTTCTCCATGGCCGGGAGATCGTTGAAAGGGACGAACCTGTAGTTGGGCATGAGCGGCTTGAATTTGTCCCTGTGCTTGGCCTGGCCTGTGGCCGATGCCGTGCTGATGGTTCGGCCGTGAAAACTCAACTCCGTCGAAATCACATCCAGCCTTCCTGTGGCTTTACGCGCGAGCTTGATGGACGCATCATTCGCTTCAGCACCGCTGTTGCAGAAAAAGACACGCGTCAGGCCTTCAGGCAGGATCTCCATGAACAGGGAGATCAGTTTGGCCCGGGCCGGGGAATAGGTGATCCCTGAGTTCGGGTTCTGAATGATCTTTCGGCTTTGCGCCACAAGGGCTTCGGTGATCACGGGGTGTGCGTGTCCCAGGCAGGTCACGCCCCAGCCGGAGGTGAAGTCCACGTACTTGCGGCCGTCTTCATCCCAAACGTAGATCCCCTCCCCTCGCTCAATGGAAATCGGCGTCTTATTGAAAAAGGGCGCGAAATGGGCGTCTTCAACGGCTATGGTATCGTTCTGAGTGTTCATGCTTTTCTCTTTGGCTTCGCGATTTGCGGCTATCCCCTGCTGTCAACGTCTGTATGGGACCGGGGGATACGGGCATTCAAAGGAATGCGGAGACAGAAGGGTCTGTAGACTGTGTCGCCATTCCCAGGAGGAGCTCTTCTGTCAGGGTCAAGGTTTCCCGGCCCGCTCGCAAGGGGGGAGTCGAAACAACATTGGGGCGCAGCCCCAGGGGAAAGGGGAAAACCGTAAAGAGCCCGTCTCCTCAGGATTACCAGTACCAATCGGACCCAATGCCGACTTCGTTCTTAATTTGTTTCACTCCCTGGACCTGCGCGACGACCTCCGGGATGGCGTCCACCACTTTTCCGGTTCCCGCTTTTCCGGTGATGGTGACCGCGCCGTTATCGGCAACCACCTGCACAGAGGCCGCTCTTGTCCGTTCGTCTTTGACCAGGGCGGCCCAGACGCTGCTGCTCAGGGTCAGGTCCTCCTGCGCTTTCAGAGACTGGGGCGTGACCTTGAAGTCGTCCAACTCCGTCATCGAGACGATGGTCCGACTCGCTGCATCCAGGGTCATCCTTTCCAGGTTCAAGACCACGTCGTATTGGGAAGGATCGCCCCACTCCATTCCGTAAAGAAACCTTGTCCACTTGACCCGTTCCTTATCCACTCGTTCGATGTAGAGCATGGCCTCGTCCCGCTTCAGGTTCATTCTTTCCATGGCCGATCGGATACGATACTCCATGTCGGCGATCACCCGGACCCGGAGGACATGAGAGATGCTGGAGAGAAGGAAGTGGCCGGCATGTCCGTGATAAACCAATTTTCCCCCCTGAGCTTTTTTCAGCAGCGCTGCCGTTAAGCACATGAGATAGGCGATCCGCCTTCCCGGCACCTGCTGCCAGAAAGGAGGAGGTTGATTGATGGCCTCGGTGAGTTCCTTTTCTGAAATGCCGTATTCTTTACCCGCTTCGAGAAGGATCTCCTCTCTTCCCAGGCAGGGATAGCCCAGCCGATCCGCCACCAGCTCCGCAATCCTTTTCCCGCCGCTGAACGTGCCTCTGGAGATGCTGATGATCGCCATGATGCGCCTCCTTTTCAGATCAGGTTGCTCTTTGCGCCCTAAATCCTCCTGAACCCAGGATCGTTTTAAGGGCATGAAAGTGGTCTGACTGCGAGACTTCACATGATTTGAGCCTAGGTATTGAAACAAGAAAAAGGGAGTTGAGTCAAGAAATTTCAATGTGATCGAGAGGTTGATAAAGCGGCAAACCTTAGAATTCAGACAGAGCGATCACTCGACCTGTTTCCACCTCCAAGCAGGGCTCGATCAGAGGAGTGGGGGTTGCTTCAGAAAGTCCCAGTGTCACAAGGCAAGCCATGAAGCATGATCAAAAATATTGACAATAACTCCCAGTAAAAGCTATAGAAAGTTTGCAAGGTTCTGATAGGGTTTTAAATAGGATCCGAGCAACCTATAAGTCTTCTCCACCCTTTCGTCGGACCGGACCCAGCCTGTTCCGTGTTCCCTCTATAGAGGAGAGGAGCAACGATATGGCGACCAACCAAAAAACCCTCTTTTTTCTGATCCTGTTGTTCATCTTGATCTTGATCATCAGCCTGTCACTCCCCGGATTCACGCTTGCCCAAGTTGTCACGGACGGCACCATGGGAGCTCAAGGCAATGTTCCTTCCGGTGTTCTACCCGACGGAAGGCCAACAACCTATCTCATCACGGACTCTCGGGGTGCCCGTTCAGGTCAGAACCTTTTCCACAGTTTCAGCACCTTTAAAGTTTGGGCCGGCGAAAGCGCCACCTTCACGTCCGCCTCGAGCGGCATCCGCAATGTAGTGAGTCGCGTGACCGGTGGAGAGCCATCGATCATTAACGGCACTCTCCGATCCAACATCGAAGGAGCCAACTTGTACTTCCTCAACCCTTGGGGGGTGCTTTTCGGCCCGAATGCTTCCCTGGATGTGAAGGGTTCCTTGCACGTGAGCACGGCAGACTACCTGCGCTTTTCGGATGACGGCAGGTTTTATTCTGTTCCAGGCCCGGCTGACCAGGTGCTTTCGACCGCTTCGCCCGCGGCCTTCGGTTTTCTGGGTGGAAACCCTGCCAGCATCTGGACTTGGGGCGCCAGCCTGGAGGCTCCTTGGGGGGAGACTCTTTCCCTGATAGGAGGGGACATTGACATCACCGGATTTGACACCGGTTCCTTTATCAAGAACTCCTACCTCAGCGCTCCCGGCGGCAAAATCAATTTGGCAAGCGTGGCATCGCCTGGGGAGGTTGTCCCAAGCCCCGCCGGGAGCACGCCCGGCCTCCATGGGCAGCCTGCGAGCGCCTTGGGGACTCTCGGCATTCATGCGAGTGTTCTTGATGTGAGCGATTATTCCGGAGCAAAACCCTCTGGCAACATTCTTATCCGGGCAGGGCGCCTGGTCCTTGATCAGGGCTCCTGGCTGACGGCCGACAACTATGGGGAGTCAACGGGAGGGGGTATTGATGTTCTCACAGGAACTGTGGAGTTGTCAGGCGGAAGCTCTGTTTCGAGCGCGGCTTGTGCATCTGGAGACGCAGGCGGAATCACGATTCTAACGTCTCATCTTAGCGCTGAAAAGGAATGTCGAATCTATGGAGACTCGTTTGGCGACGGAAGAGGGGGCGACCTCTCCATCCTTACCGACACGCTGAGTCTGTTGGGCGGGAGTTCTATATCAAGCCATGCTTTAGGCCCTCGGGGTGATGGTGGGAACATCCTCATACGATCCACAGAAGAAACCGTGATCAGTGGCAGGGCCACTATAACCACTCCGAGTGCGGTATCGAGCAGAACAATAGGCGCCGGGAATGCCGGCAGGATCGAAATCCAGACTCCGCTCCTAAACATAGGTGAAGGGGCGGAAATCGGGGCGGATACCGTATTGCTGGAAAACAATCCTTATGGTTCGCTCGGCGGGGCAGGACGCGCCGGCGACATAGAGATCATCGCAGGCGTGCTCAATCTCTCTGCAGGGGGAAGGATATCGAACAGCGCCTACGGCACAACAGGAGAAGGGGGCAATATCCGAATCCGTGCCAGCGATTCCGTGACGATCTCCGGTTCAGACTCAGAGGGAAACCCCAGCGGCCTGTTCAGCTACTCGTGGAAGCGGGGACAGGGCGATGCGGGCAGCATTTTCCTATCGGCGCCCGACCTGGTGCTGAGCGGAGGGGCAACCATTGGGGCTGACACCTTCGGAGGAGGCTGCGCCGGCAACATCGAACTGGATGTTCAGCGACTGACCCTGTCAGGCGGAGCAAATATCACCAGCGGGTCTCTCGGCGGCTCAGGGAGAGGAGGGGACATCCACGTAGCCGCAACGGAGACGCTAACGCTTTCCGGCCTTTTCAGCGACATTTCAACGAGCACGGCGGGAGCCGGCGACGGAGGGAACATCACGATCTCAACCAACACCCTCACCCTTCAGGATCAAGGGGCGATTTACGCGGACACGATAGGGAGCGGACAGGGAGGCGATATCGGGGTCCAAGTCACCTCCTTGAGCATGAGCGGCGGCTCCAGGATTTCGAGCAGCACTTTTGACGACTCAGGAGCCGGCGGCAACGTGACGGTTCAAGCGGCCGACGAGATCTCGCTGACAGGCGCCGTCACGGGAATCGGCTCTGTCTCCTCAGGATCCGGCAAGGGAGGAGACATTCAGCTCAGAGCAGCCGCACTTCGCCTTGCCGACGGAGCCCAGGTCACGGCGAGCAGCACGGGAACAGGGGATGCAGGAAGCATCGACATCGCGGTGACCGGGAGCGTGACCACCCGGAACAGCAAAGTGAGCACCTCCTCGAAGAATGCGGACGGCGGAAACATCGACATCACAGCGCCTTATATGGTTTACCTCAAGGACAGCGAAATCACCGCGAGCGTCGGCGGAGGGGCCGCCACCGTGGGCGGCAACATCTCGATTGACCCGCAGTATGTGATCCTCGACCATAGCAGGATCATCGCAAACGCTTTTGAGGGACAGGGGGGGAATATCCGAATCGTGGCCAACGTGTTTCTCGCGGATCCTTACAGCGTCGTCGATGCCTCCTCTGCGCTGGGCATCGACGGCACCGTAGATATCCGGGCTCCCATCACGGAAATCAGCGGCACCCTTGTGCCTCTGGGCGAAGACTTCATCAGCGCTTTTGAGCTTCTCCGGGAGCCCTGCATGGCGCGGATCCGGGGAGGGAAATACAGCAGTTTCATTGTGGGTGGAAGGGACGGCCTGCCTGCCGAGCCGGGCCGTTTGCTGCCAAGCCCCATGCCTTAAGAAAAAGGCTATGGAAACCAGAGGGCCCTCCTCCAACGATCACAAAGAAATGAAACGATCGAGTCTCCTTACAACGTTTCTCTTCGCCTCATTTCTCGCAATCCTGCTCACGGCGGTTACGGCCATGGCTCAGTGGGCCCTTCCCCGCTTAGACCCCACAGGCCGGTCAGGAGACAAGCGGCCTGATCTCCTGGAGGAAGAGCCCGCTTCCTCCCCTGCCCCTTCGGTCACCCTCCCGCCTGCACCGGTTCCAAAGGGTGAAGGCCGGGAGATGTTTCTTGAGAAGGTCTTCGTGCGAAAAATCGTGGTCACAGGGAGCAGTGTGTTCACCCCGGAGGAACTGGCCGAGATCACGGCTCCCTACGAAAACCGATTCTTGACGAGCGAAGACCTGGAATCCCTTCGCAGAGCCCTGACCCTCCGGTACATCGATGCCGGCTACATCAACTCGGGCGCGATCTTACCCGACCAAGCGGTCCAGGAGGGTGTCCTCACCTTGCAGATCGTCAAGGGGCAACTCAGCGGCATCACCGTGGAGGGAAACACGTGGTTCCGGGAATCCTACATCCAAGATCGGCTCGCCCTCGGCGCCGCGCCTCCGCTTAACGTGACCCCCCTTCAACAGAGGCTCCAACTCCTGCAGCAGGACGCCCGAATTCGCGCGCTTCGCGCGGAACTGAGACCAGGGGTCAAGCCGGGGGAAGCTGTGTTGAAAGTGAACGTTGATGAGAAAACTCCTTTTTATGCATGGGTTGCATTCAACAACTACCAATCCCCCTCGGTTGGCGCCGAACGGGGTCTTCTGACCCTGGCGCATCAAAACCTGACCGGCCGCGGGGACATCTTGTCTTTCACCTACGGTCGTTCGGAAGGGCTCAACCCCCAGATCGATGCGTGGTACCTGCTTCCGGTCACAGCCTACGACACCACCCTGCTCCTGCGGTACAGGAAAAACGACTACACCGTCATTGACGAGATCTTCGATCCCCTGGACACGCGAAGCGAATCCGACATCTATGAAATCACCCTCAGGCACCCTGTGTTTCGAACGCTGAACCACGAATTCGCCCTTGCTCTCACAGGGGAATCCCTGCAGGACAAAACCTTTTTGCTCGGAGAACCCTTTTCATTCTATCCGGGCGTCGACAACGGGCAGTCCAAAGTGTCGGCCCTTCGCTTTTCCCAGGAATGGACCTACCGGACCCGTCAGGAGGTCGTAGCGGCACGGTCCAGGTTCAGCTTTGGGATCGACGCCCTGGACGCTAACGTCAATCCCTCTCGCAACATCCCGGACGGGAAGTTCCTGGCCTGGCTCGGTCAGTTCCAGTGGGCCAGGGCTTTGAACCTCTGGGATATGCAAATCCTGTTCAGGACCGATGCCCAGATCTCCAATCAGCCCCTTCTGCCCCTGGAACAGATTGCCGTAGGGGGCCGCTACACGGTCCGGGGCTACCGTGAAAACCTTCTTGTCAGAGATCAGGCGCTCATCGCCTCTGTAGAGCTGCGGGTGCCCCTTGTCCAAAACGCGGCCTGGGCAGAGTATCTGCAGTTCGTCCCCTTTTCAGACTACGGTTATGCAAAAAACAGGGATCTCCCCTCGTTGGAACCAAGAAGCATTTACAGCGTGGGGCTGGGCTTGCGCTGGGGGGTGCCGCTCGTGAAATCGCCGGCTGAACTCAAGCTGGACTTTGAGTTTTACTGGGGGTACGCTCTAAAAGAGGTAAGCAGTCCTGAGTACAATATTCAGGATGACGGCATTCACTTCCAGATTGCGGTCACTGGGTTCTGAATGAGAGAGATAGATCTGCCTCTGATTCTGTTGGTGAGCCTCTGCCTTGCGGGGGCCGGGTGCACCTCGTCTAAGATCATGGGAAACGGGGAAAGGGCCGGCCCCGCGGGTGTGCCGTCCCCGTCTGGCCAAGTTCTCGTGGACCAAGGGAACTCGGCTTTCAAGAAAGGGGACTTTGCAGCGGCCGCCAAGAGCTGGGAACAGGCGGCGCGGCTCTTAGAGCAGGCCGGACACAAAGGAAAAAGTGCAGAGACTTTCACCAAGCTCTCGCAGGCTTACCAGGGTCTCGGACAGCATGGGGACGCCCTGAAGGCCGCACACAAGGCTCTGCTCCTGGCAAAGCAGGACAAAGACGAAAAACAGACGGCCGAAGCCCTGACCCATTTAGGGAACGCCCTCAGCGCTCTGGGGGAAAAAGCCGGAGCACTTGAGGCCCTGGAGGAGGGTCTCCGAATTGCCGGAAGCCTCGGCGAGGCGAGCCTGAGCGCCCGGATTCTCAACAACCTGGGAAACCTTCTGGCTTCTGAGGAAAAGTATGAAGAAGCTCTCCGGGCTTACCAAGAAAGCGTGGCCCTGGCCGGGGACAAAGCGCCGATTATGGCTCCGGCCCTTGTAAACGCCGCCACGGTTTGCTTGCGCCTGGAGCGATACGGGAAGGCCGAATCGTTGCTGGACAGAGCCCTTCCCTTTCTCCAGGAGGCTGAGGAATCCTATTACAAGGCCCATGCCCTGATCAATGCAGGCCTGCTCTACAGCGACCTGCGCTCCGCACTGCCCGGCCGGGATGCCGCACTGGGGATTCAGGCTTTCACGGCCTTGACCGAGGCGGTTCGGGTCAGCCAAGTCATCGGTGACGCACGCACCCTTTCCTACGCTTACGGTTCCCTGGCCAGCCTCTACGAACAGCAAGAACGCCTTGAAGAGGCGCTGAAGTTGAACAAGGGGGCCGTTTTCCATGCCCAACGCTCACAGGCCCCTGAGTCCCTCTACCGGTGGTATTGGCAGAGCGGCCGAATCCTGAGACGTCTCGGCAGAACAGCGGAAGCCATCGGCGCCTATCGTCAAGCCCTCAGCCATTTCCAGACCATACGCCAGGAACTGGCCTATTGCAAAGGAGGCCCCGATCCGTCTTTCGGAAAAACCGCCGGAGCGCTTTGCTCCCAGTATGTGGACCTCCTCCTGGACTATGCCGGCTCTGCAGAAGACGCCCAGGGCTATCTCGCGGAGGCTAGAGAAGCCCTTGAACTGGTCAAGGTCTTTGAGCTTCGGGACTACTTCAAAGATGACTGCGTGGATACGGCCCGTTACGCGAAGAAAACACTGGATGCTCTCTCTGAAAAGGCCTTGATCATTTACCCGATTCTTCTCCAAGACCGCCTGGAGCTGCTGGTCCGTTTTCCCGACGGCCTCAAGCGGTACACCGTAGGAATCTCCAGGGAGAGAATCACCCGCGAAGTCCGGGAGTTTCGCGGCAAGATTGAAAAACGCACCACCGGGGAGTTCCTGCCGCACAGCCAACAGCTTTATGACTGGCTCATCCGGCCCTTTGAAAAGGATCTGGCCCACTGCAACATCGACACCCTGGTTTTCGTTCCCGATGGGGCGCTACGAACGATCCCCATGGCCGCCCTTCACGACGGAAAGCGATATTTGGTCCAGCAGTATGCTACCGCCATTACCCCCGGGCTCAATCTGACCGACCCCAGGCCCCTCAAAAAAGACCAGGTGAAGGTGCTCTCCCTCGGTCTCACCGAGTCTGTGCAGGACTTTCCCGGCCTCCCTTATGTGTCGGGCGAACTCAAGGCCATCCACGAGCTTTACAGCGGTCTTTCGCTGCTTAACCAGGATTTCGTGGCCGCCCGCGTGGAAGAGGAACTGAAAAGGCAGCCCTTCAGCATCGTGCACATTGCCTCTCACGGTCACTTCGGTAAAGAGGTGGAAGACACCTTTCTGCTGACCTTTGATGATCGGCTGACCATGGATCGTCTCGGGGACTATGTAGGGCTTTTCCGGTTCCGGGAAGAGCCCCTGGATCTTCTGACCTTGAGCGCTTGCGAGACCGCTGCGGGGGATGAGCGGGCGGCTTTGGGACTGGCGGGCATTGCGATCCGGGCAGGAGCCCGCAGCGCCCTGGCCACCCTGTGGCATGTCAGCGATCCCAGTTCTTACAGGCTCGTGGTGGAATTCTATCGGCGCCTTCAAACTGCGGATGTGTCCAGGGCTTCGGCCCTGCAGGCGGCCCAAGTTGCGCTGCTCCGCGATCCTCGCTATGATCATCCTTGCTACTGGGCTCCTTTTCTTCTCATCAACAACTGGCTATGAAGGGGTTTTCGGGAATGCGGTTTGCGACCCGGTTGATCCGAAATCCAATCTTCGCCGCAGCCCTCAGCTGCCTACTGGTCTGTGTCGCCGTGCTGGCTGTGAGGTCCAAGGGAAACCTTGAATTCCTCGAGCTTCCGGCTTACGACTGGTTCGTCCGCCTGCAGCCCGTTTCCTCCGGCCAGGATTCGCGCATCACGGTGGTGCAGGTATCGGAAGAGGACATCCTCTCTCTGGGGCAGTGGCCCCTCACAGACGAGCTTCTTGCAGAGGCTTTGGCGACCCTGCTCAAGCACAAGCCAAAAGCCATAGGCCTGGACATCTTCAGAGATATCCCGGTCCCTCCCGGCACAGAAACCTTGAACAAAGTCCTCACAGAAAACCCCAATATCATCGTCACCATGAAGTTCGGGGAAGGTGGGGTTCGGCCGCCACCTGTTCTCAAAGGCACCGAGCAGGTGAGCTTCAACGATATTCTCGTGGATCCAGGGGGAGTGGTTCGCAGGGGTCTCCTGTTTCTGGATGACGGGGATAACGTCGCTTATTCCCTGGCGCTCAGGCTCACCCTTCTTTATCTGCAGGCCGAGGGCATCGCTCCGCAGCCGGATGAGGCCAATCCCCAACACCTCCGCCTGGGGAATGTGACGATCAGGCCCTTTGAAGAGAACGACGGCGGCTACGTCAAGGCGGATGCGCGAGGATACCAGTTTTTTCTGGACTATCAGGGGGCCGTGCCCCCTTTTCTGTCCTATTCCCTTTCAAACCTCTTGTCCGGAAAGGTCAACCCCAAGGCGATCGCCGATAGGATCGTGCTGATCGGGGTCACCGCCCAGAGCGTGAAAGATTTTTTCTTCACCCCTTACAGCCGCGGCTTTTCAGACAGCCAACAGGTTCCCGGCGTGTTTCTTCACGCGCTCATGGTCCGCCAGTTGCTCCGGGCAGGCCTCGAAGGCGTTGAACCCATGGCTGCTGTCACGGAAACAAAGGAAATGCTCTGGATCGTTCTGTGGACTTTGATCGGCGGCATCTTGGGACTCAAGGCCCACTCGGCCTGGCGTTTCTCTGTGCTCGGCTTGGCGGGTGTATTTCTCATCACCCTTTCCGCCTATCTGGCGTTTGCCCATCGTTGGTGGATCCCCCTGGCGCCTCCGGTGGTAACCTTTCTTCTCACCGCAGGGCTCGTGACCGCTTATGTAACCAGCCTGGAGAGAAAGGAACGGGCCCTGTTGATGCAGATCTTCTCCAAGCATGTTTCCAAGGAGGTCGCCGAATCCCTGTGGCGCCAAAGGGAGCAGTTTCTGAAGAACGGCAGGCCTCGATCGCAAAAACTCATCACCACGGCGTTTTTTTCTGATTTGAGAGGGTTCACCACGGTCTCCGAGAAGATGGACCCCCAAGATCTCATGGACTGGCTCAACCTTTACATGGAGAGAATGACCCGCATCATTATGGACCACGGGGGCATCATCGACGACTTTGCCGGCGACGGGATCAAGGCGAACTTTGGTTTGCCCTTCCCTGAGCAGAATGAATCCATCATCCGCCGCGACGCGCTGAGTGCGGTTCGCTCGGCGCTGGCCATGCAAAAAGAGATGGAGGCTCTGAACGCCCACTGGCGGGAGAAGGGACTCCCGGAAGTGGGCATGCGCATCGGAATCTACACGGGCCCTGCAGTGGCCGGTGCGATCGGAGGCTTTCAGAGGATGAAATACACCACCATTGGAGATACGATCAATATTGCGTCAAGGCTTGAAAGCTATGACAAGGATCTCGGCAGGGAATCCCTATGCAGAATCCTGATCGGGGAGCCCACTCTTCGATACCTCGGACCTGAATTCCATACAGAGCGTATCGGGGAAGTGAGCTTGAAGGGCAAAGAGGAGAAGATCACCATTTACCGGGTGTTGGGTGAGGACGGACTTCCGCCCGATTCCCGAGACAAGGAGGGAGGTCCATGAATCAACGAAAAGGATGGAGTCTCATCGTCTCATTGCTGGCGGCCGGTCTGATCGCATTTCCGTCGAGCACCCTTTGCGCTCAAGGCACCGGTGGCGACAAGGAAAAAGCACCGGCGCCTCCTGCAACCGGCGCGGAGCAGAAAAAAGTGACGACGGCCGAAAGCATGCCTGTTTACAAACCACCGCTGCGCGGGTCTCCCGGCGGCCGGGTGGGAGGAGGAACCCGGGGGGCCGCCTTGGAATCTCCTGTCTCTCTTTCCGTGCTGGCCCCGGACCACGTGGGCCTCACGCTCGAAAGCCGGCCCCGTCTGTACTATTTCATCTCCAAGAAAACTACTCAGCCGCTTGAATTCACGATCACTGAAAAGGGAGCGGCCAAACCGCTCTTGGAGGCACGCTTGAAACCTCCTGAGAAAGGCGGCATCCAGTGCATCCGTCTGGCAGACCACGGGGTTGAGCTCCGGCAGAACATCCCTTACCAATGGTTCGTGGCCGTGGTGACCGACCCGGACCGCAGATCGCGAGACATCTTGTCCGGCGGCATGATCGAGGTGGTCTCTCCTTCTGCGGATCTGTCTGAGAAGCTCCGCCACACGGAAAAGGCAAAGCAGCCTTTTGTGCTGGCTCAGGAGGGGATTTGGTATGACGCCCTGGCAGCCTTGGCGGAGCAAATCGCGGCTTCGCCCAAGGACCCCTCCCCGAGAAAACAGCGCGCCGCACTGCTGGAACAGGTGGGCTTGACCGAAGCGGCCGGGGCCGAGCTCAAGGAAAGCAAGCCCTAGGCAGTACGGAGTAGACAGAAAGGAGAACTGCCTGCTGATTTCTGCTGACTGCTTGCTACCTACTGTTTAAGGAAGTTTAGGGGGCAGCGGGATTTGCGATTCACAAGGAACACCCGTCTGGCAGAGACCGCAACCATAGCCGTCGAAACCATAGTGCGCCTTCACATATTCCTCTGTCACGGGGCGAACATGGCTTCGGCATTTTTTCTTGTCGTGCCCTGCTTCGGACAGAGCCCCGGCAGGGCAGCGGGAGATGCATTTCCCGCAAATGCCCTTTGAAAAAAAGAGACAGTAGGCGTGGTGATCCGTGTAAGGCCTTGGAGTCGGTGGAATCCCGATGCGAGCGATCACAGACCCCACCCGCACCGCTTTGCCGAGGGGTGTGATCAAGCCGTCGCACAAGCCGAAGGTTCCCAACCCCGAGGCATAGGCAGCGTGCCTTTCCGACCAGGTCGATGCATAGACATACTGATCGGAGGTCTTCCGCTCCCAGACCGGTGAAAGGGCGGGCGCCAAGGCGGCATAGCCCTCTGTCTGCAGAGCGGCCACCACGTGACTTCGAAGTTTCTCGTTGACTTGTTCCCCGAAAATGCGGGCCCTGGCCCATCGTTCGGAAGGATAAAACGTTTCTCGCCGGTTGTCTTCCTTGGTGAGGGGATGGTGTGCCAAGGCCCAGGCGATCACCGTGAGTTCGCCCGGTTCCGTTTGAAGTGCCGGAAACGTCCTGGCAAAGATCTCCGCCGGGGTCCAATGAAAAGGTCCGACAAGCTCTTTGTACGCATCGTACAGAGGGTCATCTCCTCTTGAGAACCCGACGCTCACCCGCTCAAACGCCCTATCCTTTTCCTGGTTCCTGAGGGTGTTCTCCGGCGAGTGAAGAACGAAATCATGAATCACCGATTCAATCCAGAAGGCCCGTTCCTTCTTTCGGCCGTCGTCTCGGGGCGTTCCGTCCATGCGCTCTCTCGTGTCTCCAAAGGGTCTAAAGATCCAGGGCATCCCTGACTTCACGGAGCTGCTCATGAAGGGATCCCGACTTCAAAAGGATCACGCGATCCATCCCATGGGATCCCGCAAGATGCCTTTGCCGGGTCAGGAGGATTCTGCCTTGCTTCCCAGCCAGCCGGAGGATCTCCTCTGCCGCGAGATCCTGAGGAAAAAAAACGTCCAGTCCCAGCGCCTGAAGGGGTTCCGCCAACGCCCCGAGATCCTTGTCCACCAGGAAGGTCAGGTTTCGAAGCGGTTTGTCTCTGACACGGCTCACGCCTTCGACATTCAGTCTCTCGAAAACAGGGTACACGCTGATTCTGTCTCCATCCCGAACCCTGTCCTCAAGCCCTGCGGATCGGCTGTTGATGAGCAACAGATCCACCTCGCCGCAAGGCACTCCAAGCGTGTCCAGGACCTGCTGAACCGTCTTCTGCCCCTGGAAGGAGACTTCGAAGTCTCTTTTCCTTCTGTCGGGAGGCAGGTGGTCGTTCAGCTCCTCGTAAAAGCGGAAAATGGCTTTGCCCATGGGGTTGCCACGGTTTCCTAATAATCGGTTACCTCTTCGAGGAGGGAATAGCTCACTACCCTTTGGAGGCGCAGGTGAACCGTCTTGCGGTTGCTCCGAACCCCATGCTTCTTGGAGTCGAGGACATACTTTTCATTCTTCGAAGAGCTGTCCCTGCGGTCGTGTACGTCCGCATCTTCAAGGGTGAGCGATCGGCCGGTCACCTCAAGAAGCTTCCCGATAAAAATGAGATCTGAATCCGTGTCCACCACGAGGTATCGGCCGCGGTAACGCAGAATTTCCAGAGCCTCCTCGTCAAAGACCTCCAGTCTGGAGACCTTCTTGCTTTCTCTTTTCTGGGTCGCCGCTCTCTTGCTCATGGTTTCTTGCCTGTCCTGTCCTCGTAGACCTTCCTCATTCTCTCTGCCTCGGCAGGGCTGAGTTTTCCCCTGGACTCCTGTTTAAGTTTCTCCATCTCCTCGGCGCCCAGCCTTCCCTCGTAGGACTTCCAGATTTTCACCAGATCCTCCGTCTGCCCCTTGTCCCCGTGAAGCTCTCTGTATTGCTCCAGCTCCGACTTCAAGCTCTTGAGCACTTCGCTTTGCCCTGGCTCCGGGCTGCCCTGCTCCATGAGGATATTGATCCCTGCCGCCGATATCAGGCAGATCCCCGCGAGAATCACGTAGAACCTGATTGTCTTTTTCAACCGATCCTTGAACATGGGACCTTGCAAGAGGAGCAGCACGTTAGCTCTTTGAAATGGATGGCTTGGGCCATGGGTGAGGCGGGCGGAGGGCCGCCGGGCAGCTCGCCATCGAATTCCCGGCGGACAGGTACCGAGGAGACTTCGCCGCCCGCCTTTGCTACCCCTTCTCTACGGAGTCTTTCCCACACGCTCTTCGTTTTCTGTTTTTAGAGAGACCCCCATGGCCCTTTTATGTCTTTAATTCAAAGAGATAAAGTGCTACCAAGAGGGTGGGGCGTTCTTCACGGAGGAAGCAGGTCATTTTTAAAAATTGTAAGGCTGGCTCTCCTCCCGGCATTCAAAAAAGCCGACAATCTCTTCACCGGTTTTTTCAAAGTACTCCATCAGGTCCTTTTCTGTATCAAAGCTGAGAATGCCCACGTGTCCGTTCGCCCCATGCTGCTCGCCCATCGCCAGCAGGAGCCTCTCAGGGTCACTGCCGTACCTCTCGCTCAATTCCTTTTCGCTCACCGCCTTCTTGGGACGCCGGTACCGGTCAAAGTAGATGTAGTATTTCATCAGGTCTCTCGCTGAGCGTATCTTCTTCTACCTAACTGCAGGCCTATGGCCGCAACTAGGGTTTGTTCAGAACTTTAAAATCTAATTTCAATACCATGGATGTTTTTGTTCACTTCAAGCTTGATGTCATTCCAGTTTCCTGAAAAACGGATCATCTTGTAGCAAGACACAGGGTTCCTGAAATATTCGCTTCGTTCCCTTTTCAAGTTCTTCTTCATCTCCCTGAACGCAACGACCCCATAGGTCCCCTTGGGAATCCCCTTGAAAACGAACGCTGCCCTCCCCCCATTCTTTTGTTCCGCCGAGAGTTCAATGATCTGGGTATAGGGCTCAGGAGGCAGTGATTTGTTTTTAAAGTCCTGGAACCGCTCGGGCGTGTAAAGGGAAACAAAGATCACCTCTGCCTCCGGAAAGGTCACGTTCCCGGCTATCGAAAAGGTCTCTTCTCCATAAGCGGGCATTGCCAATAAGAGCATGCCTGCAAGCCAAAAGATGACTCGCGCGTTTTGGCCCCTCATCCTCATTTCACCCGCTCAACCCCTGGGGTTTTCGCTCACCTCCCTCTCCATAAAGAGAAATGACGGTCTTGAGAACTCTCTGATCCTCCTCCGACATCTTGATGAAAGAGAAACCCATGTCCACCAGGGCGCCCGCATCCTCACGGCCGTTGAGGTTGGACCACATCATTTGACCCTTTACAATGATCTGCTTTCCATTGGGGAGCTTGATAATCAGCTGGTAAATCTTTTCTTCAGGGAGTTTCTTCTTGCTGTGAATGAATATTCCGCTCTGCGTGATATTTCTGGCTTCAGCCTCAATCATGCCCTGGCTGGTAATAACAGAAATCGGCCAGCTCACGTTGATTCTGAGCGCTTTGCGTCTTTCGCCGGGATCAACCAAATCTTTTCTCCCTGCCTTCAAAATCACGATTTACTTATTGGAATTATTGAACAAAAAACGCATAGGCCCTGGACAGCATCTCCCCCATGCCGCCAATTCTTGATTCAAAGCCAACCTATATAAGTTTAGAACATATTTGGTTCAAATTTCAAATGTTATTCTGTCTTGGGCTTTGATGGGTTGTTGGATACCCCCTCCCACGGGCGGGCGTAAATCCTCCCGGGGCGGATAACCCTCAGACGCATTCATGGGCGGGGGCGACAAGATCTCAGTGTCATGAGCGTTTACGAAGTCATCAAGTTCACCGGCCCTGCCCAGCCGCCTTGAGCTTCTGCGCGATGTCCTCCTGAAGAGCTCTCTTGTCCGTCTTTTGAACGCCCGTGTAAGGCATCGCATCGATAAACTCGATCCGCTCGGGGAGTTGAAGCACCGAGGCCTTCTGCCCTCTTAAAAAGGAAATGATCCCCTCGAAGGTCAGCCGGGCTCCGGCTTTGGGTTGAATGTAGGCGCAAACCCTCTCGCCCATGAGCGGGTCGGGCATGGGGATGACCGCCACGGCCGCCACCTGGGGATGGCGCGTGATAAGTCTCTCGATCTCCGTGGCACTGATGCTCTCCCCACCCCGGTTGATCATCTCTTTGATGCGGCCGGTGATGGTGATGTAGCCCTTTTCATTGATTCTCGCCAAGTCCCCGGTCTTGAAAAATCCCTCCTTGGTGAACACCTTCTTGTTCTCCTCCGGGTTGTTGTAGTAGCCCGTGAATACCCCGGGTCCTTTGAGGACCAGTTCACCCTTCGCGCCGACCGGAAGGTCCTTTGCGTCTTTGTCAATCACCTTGTAGGTGTCGCCGGGGCACGTCGGTCTCCCCACCGTGCTGCAGATGACGGCCAGGTCATCCCTGGGCCGGGTGATGGTCGTCATGCCCTCTGTGCCTCCGTAGCCGTTGTAGAACTTCATCTTGAGCCTCTCAATCACCTCTTTGACGAGATCTGGATGGCTTGCGCCACCGGCGCTGTGCATTTTCTTGAGGGAACTCAAATCGTACTTGTGGAGGTCTTCGTATTGGAGCAGCCTCTGCGCCAAGGTGGGAACCCAGATGATCGAAGTGACCTTCTCCCGTTCAATCGTCTCGCAAATATCTTTGTTCTCGGTGGAGTCCAGGAAGACCGCTTTCCCCATGGTGATCACGGTGCCCATGAAGCCCTTGCTGAACGTCAGATCATGGCCTATGGGGCCGGCAAGCAAGTTGATGTCCTCAATGCTCTGCTCCCAGGACTTGGAGCAGTACTCGCTGCCGGTGATCAAACTGTTGTGGGTGCGTGGGACAATCTTGGGCGCGCCGGTGGTCCCTCCGGTGGGCCCCATGTGGGCCACCTGCATGGGGTCCGGTCTTCGTTCGGCGAGCCGGGTCAGATTGCGCTCCGTCAGCCTTGCCTTTTCGATCATCCTTTCAAGGCTCTTGAAGGGCTTCTGACTTCCTTCGCCCCGCACGGTAATGACATTCTTCAGTTTCCGGTTTTCCTTCAGAACATCGCGGATGATGGGAAGGTAATCGGTATTCTTGTATCGTGAGGCGACGATCCATGACGTGGCCCCCGTGAGACCGATGAGCCGGTTGATTTCAAACTGGCGGTACCGGTCGATGAGCAGCACGGTGATGGCGCCGATCTTTTGGAGGGCAAAATAGGCGAACACAAATTCGTTCCAGTTCGGAAGCTGAACCAGCACCCGGTCCTGGGGCTGGATGCCCAGGTCCATCAGCCCCAGGGCCAGCTTGTCGGTCCTTTCGCGAGCCTCGCCGTAGGTCAGACGCGTTTTCCCATCGACAAACGCCTCTTTTTCCGGGTGAATATCTGCGGCCCTGTCCAGGAGATCTCCAAAGGTCAGGCCCGCCCACCACCTGAATTTGTTGTACCTTTCGGCATCCCTCTTCTTGTAGGGCGTAACTCCTTCCAGAAACTTCCCCATTTCAAATCCTCCATTCCAATAGATTCATTTCGGCAAGAACGAATTTACATTCTCCTCGCCGTGTCCTGCACCAGAAACCAAAGCCAGTGCTTCTTTGCAGACCCTTTCAACCATTGTCTTGTTTTTTTCTTGTGCGTGCAGGAGGCAGGAATTGATTCTTTCACCAGTCCCTCTAAAGAAACGCCGGGGTTTCATAAGGAAAGCGGTCGATTTATGTAGAACAGGACTCACCTCTTGTCAAGCAAGAAAAAAGGTCCTTAGTGTTCACCCTTTTTGAAATCCTCTTCTAGCCCCTGGTGGCTTTTCTGTCTGTGGGCTTGCTCACCGAATTGGCAGGGCTCCCGGCCCCGGTGCGTGCCCTCGCGGAGATGATCCCCCCTCACCGACTTCCTGGAATCCTTTCGGCTTTTCTACGGGTTTCCCCCGTCTTCTCTCATGTCCTCGTCAAGGGGTACGGCATGGTCCTGGTCTACCGGCTGATCGAACTCTTTGCGATGAAAGCGGCTCTGCAAGGGGCCAAGCGGACCGGGCTGCTCCTCAAGCTCTCGGAATAACCCTATTTTCCCTCTTGACAGCTCCGTCTTTTCTCTGTACTCCAAGCCTGTGCCGGCCCTCGGTATCAAAGGGGGTAAGAGGCACTTCTCATTGAGCCTTGAGCATTGGGTCGAAATCAAAACATGAATGGCAAGGCTCAATGTTTGGTCAAAGATCGATATTCAAAGGAGCTTCCATGACGATACAGGAAATAGCGTTCAAGAATCTCAAACCCAAAGCCTTCATCGAAGAGCAGTGCCGGTTGATCTCCGCAGAGGTCGGAAATTCAAAAGCCGTCAATGCCCTGTCCGGAGGAGTGGATTCCTCCGTCACCACCATGCTGGCCCATAAGGCGCTGGGTCCCCGGCTCCTTACTTATTTCATTGACAACGGCCTCATGCGCGAAGGGGAGCCTGAAGCCGTGGTCTCTGCCATGAAACGACTGGGGGTGCCGGTCGTTCTGGTGAACGCGCAGAAGGAGTTTTTTTCCGCCCTCAGGGGGAAGACCGACCCCGAAGAGAAACGCCAGGCCATTACGGACACCTTCTACAAAACCGTTTTCGGAAGACTCGTCAAGAAAAGCAAGGCTCCTTACCTGCTCCAAGGAACGATCTATACGGATGTGGAAGAGACGGTGGCGGGCATCAAACGCCAGCACAACATCCTGGCCCAGCTCGGCATCGACACCGAGAAAGCCTATGGGTACAAGGTGATCGAGCCTCTCATTCAGCTTCGAAAACCAGGGGTTCGTGCGGTGGGCAAAGCCCTCGGCATGCCGGAAAGCATGTACAATCGTCCCCCTTTCCCCGGCCCTGCTCTCGTGGCGAGGGTGATCGGCGAGGCCACCCGCGAGCGCATCGCTCTAGCGAGAAAAGCCACGGCCGTGGTCGAACAAGAATTGGCCGGGATCAAAGCGTTCCAGGCCATGGCCATCCTGCATGAAGACCGCGTCACGGGCATGCGGGCCGGTAAAAGGGATTATGGATTTCAGATCGAGATCCGCTGCTGGGACAGCAAGGACGCCGTCACGGCCTCTCCGACTAAACTGTCCTTTGCGTTGCTGCAGAAACTGGCCGCCAGGATGACCTCGGAAGTCCCGGGCGTGGTCAGTGTGACCTATAACATCACGACCAAACCTCCTTCAACGATCGAGGCCGTATGATCAAGAAAGGATATCTGTCCTTTGCTCACTCCCTTTGGAGTCCATCAGGACACCCGGAAATCCCTCCCCCAGCACCAGGGGCTGGAGAGGCCAAAGGAGAATAAAGAATGACGGTACGCATCATGCCTTGCCTGGACATGCAGAAGGGCCGTGTCGTGAAGGGCGTCCGGTTTGTCGACATCCGCGACGCAGGGGACCCTGTGGAATGCTGTGCGGCTTACTGCCGTGCGGGCGCAGACGAACTCGCGCTTCTGGACATCACCGCGACCGTCGAGGGAAGGGCCACGATGCTGGACGTGGTCAAGCGGGTTGCTGAGGTATGCACCGTTCCCTTCACGGTGGGAGGCGGGATCAGGGACGTCGCTTCTGCGGCCGCTGTAATTCAGGCAGGAGCCGCCAAGGTGTCCACGAGCAGCGCCGCCTTTCGCAAGCCTGAAGTCCTCAAGGACATGGTGAAGGAATTCGGCAGGCATCGCGTCACGGCGGCCATCGACGCGGCGGTGAACCCCGACCTGCCTTCCGGCTATGAGGTCTACATCGACGGCGGACGGACAGCCACCGGGAAGGATGCGATCGAGTGGGCGAAGCAGGCGGATGCGTACGGCGTGGGAACGATCCTCCCCACCAGCAAGACAACGGATGGGGTCAAAACCGGGTATGATCTCCCCCTGATCCGGAAAATCAAGGAAGCGACCTCCGCAGAGGTCGTCGCCTCGGGCGGGGCCGGGACGTTGGAGCATTTTTACGATGCGGTTCAAGCAGGCGCCACGATCTTGCTTGCGGCTTCGGTCTTTCATTTCAACCTCGTCGGCATCCCGGAACTCAAGGATTTTCTCAAGAAGCGTGGAGTCGCTATACGGTAAACACCTCTTGGATGAACGTCAGCAGACCAACCCTTTGGTGTCCTTGTTTCGGAAAATCGTTCCACAGAAAATCCTTCCCACTCCCCCGCACCCGTTGCGTGTTCCCGGGGATCTGGCAGCCCTTGCCGCCCTTTCCCGGGAGTCATCCCCATGGAGGTCTTGAGTGAAGACACAACGACTTCACCTCAACCGGCGCACCTGGGAGATTTTCCGTCGCAATTTAAAGCTCTTCCTGGCTTCCGAACAGGTGGGCGGCAAGGCCAAATGGCTGATGGTCACGCTCATTTTGTTTCTTTTCGGCATCAACGCCTTGAACGTCCTCAACAGCTATGTCGGTCGCGACTTCATGACCGCCATCGAGAACCGCCATTTCGAGCGGTTTGTCAGGATGGCTGTGGTCTACATCGGCGTGTTCGCCGCTTCAACGCTTGCCGCCGTGCTCTACCGCTACGCCGAGGAGCGCCTGGGTTTGTTGTGGCGGTGGTGGGCGACCCGTGAAACCATTCTCGGGTATGCGAACGACCGGGTCTATTACCGTCTCAAAAAGCAAGGGGAAATCGGCAATCCTGACCAGCGCATCGCCGACGATATCCGCAGCTACTGCACCACCACCCTCTCCTTTGCACTGATCTTCGTGAACGCCAGTCTCACGGTCATCGCCTTCTCGGGCGTCATGTGGACCATCAGCCCGCTCTTGTTCCTCGTTTCCGTGCTGTACGCGGCCGTGGGCACCCTGATCACCGTCGCCTTCGGCCGGCCCCTGGTTCGACTGAACTACGACCAGCTGGACAAGGAAGCCAATTTGCGCGCCTCCCTGATCTATCTGCGCGGGAACGCGGAGTCCGTGGCCATCTCACGCCGCGAGGGCCATCTGATCCAGCTCAGCCTCAAGTACCTGGGCGACCTGGCCATGAATTTTCGCCGCATCATCGCGGTCAACCGTAACTTGGGCTTCTTCACGACCGGATACAACTGGTTGATCCAGATCATTCCGGCCTTGATCATCGCCCCTCTCTTCATCGAGGGAAAAGTCGAGTTTGGCGTGATCACCCAGTCCGCCATCGCTTTCACTCAACTTCTGGGGGCTTTTTCCATCATCGTCAACCAATTCCAGTCCATTTCATCCTACACCGCGGTTCTTGCCAGGCTGGCTGCCCTGATGGAGGCCAGAAAAAAGGCCAGGGCCGCAGAACGGGATTCTCCCATCATTTTCTCGCTGGATCCGAGCCGCGTGATCTATACGAGTTTGACCTTGCGATCACCCCGCAGCGGCCGCGTTCTGATCAGAGACCTCTCCCTGGCCATCTCTCAGGCCACTCGTGTCCTGGTTCGGGCAAAGGATGAAAGCGCCAGAGCGGCTCTGTTCCTCTCCACGGTCGGACTCTGGGATGCCGGGGAGGGCCGCATCGCACGGCCCACGCTGGAAAAAATTCTGCTCACCACCGAAATGCCTTATCTGCCGCCGGGGACGCTCCGTGAACTGTTCATGCTGCCCTGGCCGGAGGGAAAGCTGCCCTGGAAATCTAATCTCGCCGACATTCAGGTCCCCGAGGAGCAAATTCTGGAAACCCTGCGCCTGTTGAAGATCGATCATTTGGTGACGCGCTTCGGAGGTCTGGACCAACGGCAGCACTGGGAAAACATTTTACCCCTGGACGACCAGCAGATGCTGGTGCTCGCCCGACTTCTCGTGGCCAAACCCGTCTTCGCCTTCCTGGATCGGCCCAGCAGCACCCTCAGCCGCGAGCGTGTGAACTGGATCCTGGACCTGCTCAAGGAGCGCTCCATCACCGCCGTCACCTTTGAGAGCGACGAGGGCGAGTTGGACACAGAGCGCTACGATGCGTTGCTGCAGCTGAAGGAAGAAGGGGCATGGGATTACACGCCCTTGGAAAGGCGGGAGCGGATCGAATCGCCTCCGCAGCTCATCCGCTGACTTCACTTGGGGAGTCTTTTATGAAGACTTTCGACATCGCGCCCTTTTCTCTCCCGAATTGCCCGTCAGGAGAAATTTGGTTCGAGGAAAGCCGGGATATCCGGGAAGTGGTGGTGCAGTTTGAAAACACGGTCCCTCGTTCCCTTGGAGTGCGCTACCTTCAGGACAAGTGGCCCTGCACCCGGCACGAGGAGCGGCACGACACAGAGAACCCGGCCGCTTTCGGCTGGGTGGAGACGGACGACTGGTTCAACGGCAAATGGCGTCAGGCCAAGGTGCTCCGGCAAGTGAAGGGCAAGACCGCGACGCTCCGCTTCAAAGGGCTCCTGGCGGAGGGGATCGAGGGAACTCCAGCAGACTATGACGTGGAATTCCGGCGCACCATGGCCCTGCAGCTTGCCGTGCCCCATGCCACCCAGGTTCGGAAAATGGCTGTCCACACCACCTCCGCGCCGACCTCGCGCCTCCTGCGCGTTGAGCTGGATGCCGGAAGCAGAACCCGGGGAAAAGCTCTGAAGTTCTCAGGGTACAATGCCCGAATCGCCGCCGTGGGCTCGCCCAGGGGGGTGAGTGTTTTCGGCCCGAGCGAGGTCAAACTCGGAACGGGGAAGAAACGCTCCCTGCTGCTCAGGGTCCAACACATGGTCCCTGCCCACCGGTACTGCGGGGACGCAGGTCTTGTCGAGTTTCACCTGGACCATGACACCTTCACCCTCTCCCTCGAAGCGCTCGATGAACAGGGTCCGCTCTGGTACGCCGAAGAAGGAATCTTCGTGGCCATGGCCGACGACCCGACCCCCTTCGAAGAGTACCGCAGAAGGAATGCGACGCGCCGGACCATTAACCAGCGTGTGGCCGCGCGGCCGGAACACTCCTATGCCCGGGCCTATCTTGGCCAGCCGCGTCCCCATGCCGTGGCCTACAGCCTGGGGTGCAAGCATTCCCCGCAGCGCTTCTGGCTCGAACCGAACGGCGACCTGGTGCTGCACAAGGACAACCTCACCCGGCTCGCCCATCCGGGGCGCAGTGCGGCACAGTTCCTGAACAAAGGGAATGCCCGCTTTTTCTTCGGCCTGGAAGGGTGGACCTGCACGGCTCGCTTCACAGCCCCCCCGCCTGTGCCCGTCTACCATCTGACCTTCCGGCAGCGGGCCTTGCACTTGGCTCAGGAGGTCCTGAGCGTGCCCCTGGTCCGATCGATCCTGGATGGAGAGCTGGGATTTGATGATCCCACGGTGGCTCTCCTGCGCTTCACTTTTCACAATTTGGGAGAGGCTCCGGTCGAAGCCGGCCTGTGGGTCCGCTACTCCGGAGACTCACGACGAAGTTACCACTTCCTGCACATCGACCCCGGTCAGACAGATCATCTGGTGCCCAAAAGCCCGATGGATCCGCTCGGGCTCAACGGTACCCGCATCACGAGCCTTTATGAAAACAGGTCTGTGCTGCGCTGTGTCTGTGAAACTGCCATGGCGGTCCTTGCCGAATGCGAAGGGGTGAAGCTGATCAAAACCCTGCAGCCGGGTGAGCGCTGCGGGGCGCTGCTCAAAATTCCTTACCTGGCCCCAAATTCGGAGGCTGAGATGGAGTCCCTTTCCCGGCTGGACTTTGAAAAGTGCCGCGAGGAGGTCAGCCGATTCTGGCGCCTGGAAAACCGCAAAGGCAGTCAGCTTCGCTCGCCCGTGCCTCAGCTCGACACCCTCCATGCCGGCCACCTCAGCCATGTGGAGATCACGGACTTTGCGATGCCCGATGCGCCGGACCTGATCAACACTTCGGCGGGCACTTCCACGTACGGCAATTTCAGCAACGAGTCCTGCATGGTCGTCCAGGAACTGGACCAGCGCGGGTTTCACGACGATTGCCGACGGCGCCTGGACCTCTGGGTCCGATACCAGGGCACGGCCCCTCAACCTGGAAACTTCTCGGACTTCGACGGCATGTACTATGGTGCGGGTGGTTTTGAGCAGGGACACTACAATCAGCATCACGGCTGCGTGCTCTGGTGCCTGGCCGAGCACTTCCTGCTCACCCGCGACCGAGAGTGGTTTGGAAACGTGGCAGACTCTGTGATCGCAGGGGCCGACTGGATTTTCAGACAGCGGCGCCGGACCATGGGGGAGCTGCCTCACTCCAGGGGATGGGAGCATGGGTTCCTGCCGGCCGGCAGCCTGGAGGATGTGACGGAATTCCACTACTGGCTCTCCACCAACTGTCTCACGTGGCGTGGAGCAGACCGGGCTGCCCAGGCCTTGGACGTTTACGGGCACCCGGAGGCGAGACGCCTCCGGCAGGAGGCCGATGCCTACGGCCTGGACTTGATCCGCGGCTTCGAGACCATGCGTCAGCACGCCCCCTTGGTCAAACTGCGCGACGGCCGCTGGGTTCCCCAATACCCGAGTCGTCTCTACTGCAGGGGTCGGGATGTGGGCTGGATCCGCCAGGTGATCGAAGGGGCCGCCTATCTGCTGATCTCCGGGTTATACGGTTCCCGTTCCAGGCAAGCCTCCTGGATTCTGGACGACTACCAAGACAACCTCTACCTGACCCCCCCTTACGGCTATGTCCTGCGGGAGCCCGAGCTCGACATCTTCAATCGCGGAGGCTTCTCGATTCAGCCCTGCCTTCTGGCCGGGCTCATGCCTCACCTGGAGAGGGACGAACCGGAGATCTATCTCTGGATGTTCTTTAACGCCTTTGCCGCCGTCTACCGGGAAGAGATCTCCGGCATGATCGAACATCCCATGCCCGAGCTTGGGTTCTCGACCTCTGTCACCTTCAAGACGAGTGACGAAGCCAACGCCGTCATGTGGATGAGATACATGATCCTTTACTGGAACGACCGGCTCCTTCACTTCGGAAGGGCCATTCCCAGAGCATGGTTCGCACAAGACACCCCAATTGAACTGATCGGCCTGTGCACCCGGTTCGGGAAAGTGGGGGTGCAGTATGGAGCCGCCCGAGCAGACAAAAAGATCACCGCCCGGCTTGAACTGGGCGCGCTTCGGGATAGTCCCCAGGTGCTGGTGCGGTTCCGCCACCCGGACAAGGCCGCAATCCGCGCAGTGCGCGTCGATGGCAAGCCGTGGTCCCGGTTCTCGGGAGAGGATGTGGACATCACAGGACTGGGGGGCAGCGTTGTCGTGGACGCAACCTACTAGAATTTGTGCAAGTCTATGACCATCAACGCCAAATGCAAAATGATCGAAAATCTCAAACGAGTGCCGCCCAAAAGCGGTGTTGCATTGGTCTTGGTCATTCGGATTTGGGATTTTGAATTTGTTTCGGATTTCGAATTTCGAGATTCGGATTTCGCGATTCTTGAAAACGGCCCTTATGAACGAAACAATCCTCGATAGCTTTGAGGATCTGTCCTCTTGGACCCCCATCACTTCCGGGGCGGCTCAACTCCGCATCCGCCGCGATCAAGGGCTCCGGGGCAGCGCCATGCGCCTGGACTTTGACTTCCGCGGAGGCGGGGGGTTTGTCGTCGCTCGAAAGGCCATTCCCCTTGACATTCCCGAAAGCTATTCCTTTGGCTTTAACATCCGCGGCAGGGCCCCGGCCAATATCTTTGAATTCAAGCTGGTGGATGACACCAATCAGAACGTCTGGCGCTATCGCGTGGAGGCTTTTGATTTCCCGCAGGAGTGGCGGTCCTTCCGGATTCGCAGCAGCCAGGTGGTTTTTGCCTGGGGACCCTTGGGAGGAGGGCCGCCCACCAGAATAGCTGCTGTTGAACTGGTGATCGCGGCAGGTCCGGGCGGCAAAGGAACGGTTTGGTTCGACGGACTTTGGCTGCGCGACGACACCTATCGCCTGACCCCCATCGTTTACGCCTCGAGCGCCCTCCCGGGCCACGAGCCGGAAAACGCCCTTGCCTCTTCCGAGACTTCAAACTGGAAAAGCGAGGCCACGGACGAGCCCCAGTGGCTCCTCATCGACTTTCAGCAGGAGCGGGAGTACGGGGGACTGGTCATCCAGTGGGCAAAAGGATTTCAGGCTCGGCACTTCGACGTTCAGGTTTCCCTTGACGGAACCACCTGGAGCACGGCCTACACCACTACCCGAGGCGGAACAGAAAAAAGCTACCTCTATCTTCCCCAAACCACATCACGATACATCCGGCTCAATCTCCATCAAAGTGCCGAGGGCCGTGGATTTGCCATCCGGCACCTTGAGGTCAGGCCCTTTGATTTCTCCCGCACGATAAACGATTTCTTCCAGAACATCGCCCAAGACGCCCCGCCGGGGCTTTATCCAAAGTATCTTCTCCGCCGGCAGACCTGCTGGACGCCCGTGGGAACAGGCGAGGCGGACACTCAAGCCTTGATCAACGAGGAGGGGATGGTGGAGGTGGACAAGGGCTCCTTTTCCATCGAACCTTTCCTTCTTGCCGGCGCCAAGCTCTTCACCTGGGCGGATGTACAGCTTCACCAGGAGTTGGCACAGGGGTATCTGCCCATTCCGTCTTGTGAATGGCGAACGGATTCTTTCTCCCTTCGGATCACTGCCTTTTCCACGCGTGTGACCCGTCACCCTGTCCTGTACCTCGGCTACCATCTTCTGAACAGGGCAAGAGAGAGACAAGGGTTTCGCCTTTTCACTGTGTTCAGGCCCTTTCAGGTCACTCCGACCTGGCAGAGCTGGAGATCTTTCGGCGGTGTGACTTCCATCCGCACGTTGCGGCTCTCCAGGGGAAAGGTCTGGGTCAATGGGAATAAGTCCGTGATTCCTCTCACTGTGCCGACCGGATTCGGTGCAGCGGCCTTTGATTCAGGGGAAGTGACCGGGCATCTCCGCTCAGGTGAGTTGCCGCCTGAAAAGGACGTTCATGATGAGTTCGGCTACGCCTCCGGGGCCTTGCGCTTTGACCTGGATTTGGCGCCCGGCTCGAGCGGAGACGTTTATCTCGCCATTCCTTTCGGCACCATCGCGAACGGGCTTCAGCGTTCCCTCCAATCCTCTCTGAGGAAAAGCTCCGGTCCCAAGAAGCTCGCCCGCGCGGTCAGGGAGTGGAAAGCGAAGCTTGGCGCCATAGAGATCAAGGTGCCGCCCCAAATGCAGGCCGTGGCCGACACCCTCAAGACAGCCGCCGCCCATATCCTCATCAACCGCGACGGCCCTGCCCTGCACCCCGGACCAAGACGCTACGACCGTTCGTGGATCAGGGATGGAGCCATCATGGGTTCTGCTTTGATCCGGGCAGGACATCCCCATGCAATGAGGGATTTCCTCCGATGGTATGCGGAATTCCAGTCAGAGGACGGGAACCTCCCCGATTGCGTCGACCGGGAAGGGCCGGAGTGGCTCCCGGAGTTTGACGCTTACGGTGAGTTCATCTATGCGGTGGTTGAATACTTCCGGTTCACAGGGGACAGAGCGTTTCTCTCTGAGATGCAGGTTGCCGTGTCCAAGACGCTTTCCTATATGGAAGGCCTGCGCAGCAAGCGGCTCACCAACGAATACCAAGGCGGCGAGAACAAGGCGTGCTACGGTCTTCTTCCGGAATCCATGAGCCACGAAGGCTACATGGCCCACCCGGTTCACGCTTACTGGGATGACTTCTGGGCCATACGGGGCCTGAGGGATGCGGCATTCATGGCGGAGGTTTCGGGCAATGCAGCGGAGGCAACGCGGCTCACTGCCCTCAAAGAGGAGTTCTCCAGAAATGTAACCGCCTCTTTGAGAGCGGCCATGGCCCGGCATCAAATCGATTTCATCCCCGGCTCTGTGGAGTTCGGCGATTTCGATCCGACCGCGACCTCTATCGCCGTCAATCTGCTGGACCAGCTCCCTCTGCTCCCTCAGCCCGAAATCCAAAACACCTTTGACAAATACATGGAGGGCTTCCGCAAGCGCAGGGACGGCGCAGCGGCCTGGAACAATTACAGTGCTTACGAAATCCGCATCATCGGCGCCCTCGTGAGGCTCGGGAGACGCCGAGACGCTTTGGAGGTGCTGGAATTCATGCTCGCTGACCGCCGCATTCCCCCCTGGAACCAGTGGCCCGAGATTTCCTGGCATGACCCCGCGGGTCCCAGCTTCATCGGAGATCTCCCACACACCTGGATCAGCGCAGAGTACATGCTCTCCATCTTCACCCTGTTTGCTTACGAACGGGAAGAGGATGAATCCCTGGTCATCGCTGCAGGAGTCGCCGAGGAATGGATGTCCGATGGTTTCGAAGTGGGAATCCGGAACCTGCCTACCTATTATGGGGATCTCACCTACTCGCTGCGCATGCAGGGCAAGGACACGATGAGTCTGAAATTGGGGGGGGATCTGGAGATGCCGCCGGGCGGTATCGTCGTAAAACCTCCCCTGCCCTGTCCTATCCGCCGGGTGGAGATCCACGGCAAAACCCTTTCTGAATTCAACGCCGACACCTTCACTTGCAGAGACTGCCCTGCAGAGGCTCTGGTGAGGTTTTGATCTTTTGCCCGGCCGCTCCGTTTTTTCATCGGTGACTCGCCGGCCTCCCTACCCCGCTCTTGCGGCATCATCAACCCTGAAGGCCTTTCCGTCAACCGATAGACACGCTGAGGCGGTTGGTCCCTGAAGTCAGGCGAGCCTGCAAGACGGACATGGGGATTTCCGCAGCACCCCTTCGATAAGGGTTCGGTCCCCTGGTCCAAGGAAGATCGGCTCCGTTG
>Ga0101944_10002412_pt1 | contig 30395 bp, 25 predicted proteins | sample DewCreD2012metaG_FD_75245 | JGI IMG/M metagenome (GOLD analysis project Ga0101944, IMG submission 75245) | Hot spring sediment bacterial and archeal communities from British Columbia, Canada, to study Microbial Dark Matter (Phase II) - Dewar... ... | reverse complement strand
CGGCTTCCGGCTTCGTGCTGTTCTGGCGCGCCGAACGGCTGTGGCAGCGCGGCGAGCACGGCTGGCTGGTGCGCTTGGCGCGGCCGGACCTGGTGCTGGCCTGGGCCGGCCTGATCGTCGTCGCAATCACGGTCGGGCTGGCGGCGGCCGTGCGCTTCACGGGCCTGGGGCCGGCGCTCGACCATCTCTGGCTGCTCTACCTGTTCCCGCTGATCTACCTCTCGGAGCGGGCCACCATCCGGGCCTTCGCGCTGATGGCGGCGCTGGCCTGCGCCTTGCTATTCGCGCTGCGCGTCATCGCGGGCTATTCGCTGCCGGACGCCGCCCTCTCGCCGTTGTGGCTGGCGCTCCTGTCCGGCTCCAATCACTATCTCGTGCGACGCTACATCGTCCTCGAACGCCGCGCCGAGCTGCTGGGCGAGATCGCCAATGAGCTTTCCAACACGCCGGACGTGGACGCGGCGCTGGAGGCGGTCGCCGAGACGCTGGCCCGCCGGCTGCGCTACCGCCATCTGCGCGTCTGGCTGGCCGAGGGCGCGGCGCTCGAGCTGCGCGCGGCCTGGGGCGGGCCGAAGGTCCGCGGGGCGGCCGGGGCCGCCGAGCAGGTCTGGCGCACGCAACGCCTGGCGCGCTGGGACGACCTGGCGCGCAGCCCATACGCCGAGCGCCGCCCGCCCTACGACTGGGCGCGGTCGCTGGTCGCCGTGCCGATCCGGGCCGAGGGCCAGCCGGCCGGCGTGCTGGAGGTGCTCAGCCCGCGCGAGGCCGAGTTTTGGGAGTTCGACGAGGAGCAGTTGGCGCGTATGGCCGACTCGCTCGGCCTGGCGCTGGCCCGCAGCCGCGCCGTCCAGCGCGAGGCCGCCCGCCTGCGGGACACGCTGGCCGAGACCGTCGGCCGGCTGGGCGATTGCACCTCGATCACGGAGATGTTCACAGTCCTGGCCGACGACGCCCGCTTGCGCCTGAAAGCCGATTCGGTGGTGCTCTACCAGCTCGCGCCCGGCACCGGCTACCCGCTGGCGCCGCTGGTCGCCGGCGACCTGCACGAGCCGGACCGGGTGCGCGGAGCGGCCGGCGCCGTGCTGTTTGACCTGCTCAACCGCTGGACCCCGCACTACAGCGTCGATGTGGCCGCCGACCCGGTCTTCGGCCCGCACCGGAGCGAGGCCGGTTTCCTGTGGAGCGAGGGCATCGTGTCCACGGCCTTCCTGCCGCTCGGCACGCGCGGCGAGCGGGTGGGCGCGCTCTTCCTGAACTTCCGCGCCGCGCGCACGTTCTCGGCGCTGGAGAAGCTCACGCTGGAGGCGCTGGCCAGCCTGGCCGCCGAGCAGATCAACCGCGAGCGCGCCACCTGGCGCAAGTACGAGGCCTTCGGCGGCGTGCTCTTCGGCGTGCACGGCCCGCTCACCCTCAGCGCCGACTCGCTCCGCCGCCTGGTCGGGGCGGCGCAACAGGCGCTGGCCCGGCCGGACGAGGCCGCCAGCGCCGCCGCCGCCCTCGACAGCGCGCAACGCGTGGTGCGCCGGCTGGAGATTGCGGCCATGCTCACCCGCCTCTCCCGGCGCGATCCGCTCGAGGCGGAGAGCCTGCGCGACGAAGTGCGGCGCGCGGCGCAGAAGATCGCGCAGCTGGCCGAGCCGCCGGACGGGCGCGTGAGCGTGGACATCCCGCCCGAGGCCGACGACCTGCCGTTCGCCGTGGCCGACGCCGTGTACTGCCTGGCCCTGGAGGCCGTGGCCAACGCCTCGTTCCACGGCAACGCGACGCGCATCGAGATCGAAGTCGACGTGCAGCCGGCCGAGATCCGCCTGGCCGTGGCCGACAACGGGCGCGGCTTCGACCCGGCGCGCGTCCGCCCCGGCCCGAACGGCATCTTCGAGGGCCTGGAGCTGGTGCGGACGCAGTTCGCGGCGCAGGGGGCCGTGGACAGCCGGCCGGGCGGCGGCACGCGCGTGGAGGTCGTGTTCCCGTGCCTGCCGGACGCGCTGGAGCCGGCCCAGGCCGCCGCGCCCTAGCCCGGTTTCCGCATACGTTGACGTCACCCCGGCGCAAGCCGGGGCCCAGACTCTGCCGGAATCTGCTGGATTCCGGCTTTCGCCGGAATGACACAAGCGTAAACCAAATCGGAAACAGCTAAGCCCAATCCTTACCATAGTCACCCCGGCGCAAGCCAGGGCCGGCATGCCGTTGATTATTGGTGGCTGACGAGTGAGGCGGTCGGCTGAAAACACAGCGGCGCCCCGCGAAAGACAACCCGCAGTAAAATAGGCGCATGGTTGACGCCTCGCCGCCTCTGCACGTCCTGATGGTTGAGGACTACTCGCAATATTACGAGGGCCTGAAATTCGAGCTTCAGCCGCACGTGGCCCTGGACAACGCCCCGGACGTCGCCACAGCCGAGAAGCTCCTGGCGGCCAACCGCTACGACGCCGTGCTGCTCGACCTCTCGCTGCCGCCGACGCACTCCATGCAGGAAGGCCTGGGGCTGGCCGAGAAGCTGGCCGGCCGCGCCGCCGACGGCCCGGCCCTGCCCGTCATCATCCTCACCTCTAAGGACACCGACGCCGGCCTGCTCAAGAAGCTGATGACCTGGCGCGTGTCCATGATCCACAAAGACGACCGGCCCGCCGGCCGGGAGGTGGAGGCCGCCCTGCGGCTGGCGCTGCGCGGCTACTTCCTGCTCTCGCGCCTGCCGGCCGGCGACCTGCCGGAGCTGGCGGCCGGCATCGGGCCGGCGGCCCGGCACCCCTTCTCCGAGCGCGACTTCGCCATCTTCCGGCTCCTGGCTGAGGACGGCCTGACCAACCAGCAAATCGCGTACCGGCTCGGCCTGAAGGAAGACGCGGTGAAGAAGGGCGTCCAGCGCATCTTCCGCGCCGCCGACGTCGCCAGCCGCGCCGAGGCCGTGCGCTGGTGGTTTGAGCACCGCGCCGAACTGGTCGGCGGCTAGGCCTCCGCGTCGTTCCAGCCGAACTCGTCCCAGAGCGCCGGCGGGATCAGCCGATCGATCCGGTCCAGCGCATAGCGCGGCTGACCCTCAACCGGGGTGGACGCCAGCGTCTCGGGCGTGGTTTCGCCCGTGAACACCACGGCCGTGTCCATGCCGGCCTCGATCCCCATCTTGATCTCCGTGTACAGCCGGTCGCCGACCGTCAGGCACTGCGCCGCCTCCAGCCGCATCACGCTCATGATCGTCCGCAGCATCACGGGGCTGGGCTTGCCGCAGTTCACCTCCAGCCTGACGCCGGTGCAGGCCTCGATGGCGGCGATGATGGCGCCCGCGTCCGGCTCGCCCCGGCCGCCCGGGAACGGGCAGTAAGTATCGGGGTTGGTGCAGATCAGGCGCGCCCGCTTGTGGAACCACAGAGCGTCGAACGCGATCTGGAGCTTGCGGTACTCGAACGCCCGGTCATAGCTGGCGATGACGATGTCGATCTCGGCCGGGTCCTCCGACATGCGGATGCCGGCTTCGCGCAGCGCGCGCTTGAGCGGCTCTTCGCTGATGGGGTAGACGACCGCGCCCGGCGCGTTCTGCAGCAGCCATTGCGTGGTGGTGAAGACCGTCGTCACGATCTCCTCGGCCGGGGTGGGCAGGCCCAGCCTGGCCAGCTTGTCGGCATACATCTGGACATCCCGGGTGGGGTTGTTGGACAGGAAGACGACGCGCTTGCCGAGGGCGCGCAATTTCGTTATCAACCGATGAACGCCCGGCAGCAGGCTATCCCCCAGGTAGATAGTGCCATCCAAGTCAAAGATGTAGCCATCGTATAGCCGTTGGGGGACTCTCACCAGGCCGGCGGCCGGAACCGAAGCGCTCATCAAGTTTCTCCTGCTGGAAGAAGGCGAATCTAAGGCCGCCGGCTGTCCCTGTCAAATGGGCTGCCCGCGCGGGCGCATCCGCCGTTGGCGGTCAATGTCCGGCGCCTCGACCGCTCGACAAGCCCGCGGCTTGACCTGCCTCAGGGCGCGCCAGAGTCGCGGAATCCGGCCCAAGCCCCGGAGGCGCCCAGGCGCCCCGCGCACTTTCGTGCGCGCCTCCGGCACTCCCGGCGCGCCCGGCGCCCGGCCCGCCCGCACCAAGGAACGTCTGGACCCGGCACGCCGTCCCCGGTACGTTAGCGTCGTTCAACCATCCAGGAGACGATTACCCGTGATTACCCCCTCTCGACCCCGCCTCAGCCGCCGCCGCTTCCTGGCCGCCGTGCGCAACGTCGTCGCCGGCTACGCCCTGGCCGGCGCCGGCGGCTACCTGTATGGCAGCCGGATCGAGGCCGAGTGGCTGACGGTCCGCCGCCTCACCCTCCCGATCCGCAGCCTGCCCGCCGCCGCCGACGGCCTGCGCCTGGTTCAGTTGAGCGACTTCCACCTGCGGCCCGTCACGGAGATTGACCACATCCGCCGGGCGGTGTCCCTGGCCAGCAGCCTCCAGCCGGATGTGATTGTGCTCACCGGCGATTACGTGACCATCCAGGCCGAGGACATTTTTGAGCTGGCCCCGGTCCTGGGCGGCCTGAACGCGCGGCTGGGCGTGTTCACGGTCCTGGGCAACCATGACCTGTGGACGAACCGGCGTGTCGTGACCCAGGGCCTGCACGAGGCCGGCCTGCCGGTGCTGATCAACCAGGGCCTGGCCGTCGGCGGGCTGTATCTGGCCGGGCTGGACGACGCCTGGAGCGGCGCCCCGGACCTGGCTCAGGCGCTGGCCGGCTGTCCGGCCGGAATGCCCGCCGTCCTGCTGGCCCATGAGCCGGATTTCGTGGACGAGTGGAGCCGGGACCCGCGCGTGGCCGTCCAGCTCTCCGGCCACTCACACGGCGGCCAGGTGCGCCTGCCCGGCCTGGGCGCCGTGATCGTCCCGCCCTACGGCCGCAAATACGACTACGGCCTGTATCAGGTCCATCACACCCGGCTCTACACCAACCCCGGCATCGGGCTGGCCGTGCCCGGCGTGCGCGTCAACTGCCGGCCTGAGGTGACGGAGATCACGTTGACACAGGGAGCCTGACATGGATGAGAACGCGGCTGCCCGCCGTCCGAGCGTGCAACTGGCGCTCCTGTTGATCTGTCTCGGCCTGGGCGCGCGCTTCGTGCAGATCGGCCTGGGCGAACCGCCGCCGGCCGAGGCAGCCCGAGGCGGCGGCCATGATTTGTGGCGCGTCGCGTGGCTCGACGATTGCGGCCTGCCCGGCGCCGTTGGCCTTTACACGACCACGGACCCCGTCTGCCAGCCGGGCCGGGCCGCGCCGCTGAGCTGGCTTCAGGGTCAGCTGACGGCCACGCGCCTCCTGGCGCGCGGCGAATATCTGATGGCGTCCCCCCATCCGGCGGCGGCCGCGTGCCGGGCCCAGGTGCTCACCCCGGACGGCGCCCCGGCCGGCTGGCTGTGCGCGGACAGCCTGGGCCTATACCGGCTCAACCTCGCCGGCGACGAAAGCAGCGGACGCTGGCAAATGTGGCCGGATGGTCAATGGGTGGAGGTGGGCGCATGAGTCCGGTCCCCCTTCGTGAACGTCCCCGGCGCACGCGCCGATACTGGCTGAATCTGGCCGGCTTCACGGTCCTATGCGGCGTCCTCGGCCTGATCGCGGCGCAATATGTGGGGGCGCCGTATTATCTGACTTACGGCTACACACATCCCAAGCGCCTGCCGGTGTGTTGTGAAACGCCGGCCGACCGCGGCCTGCTGTATGAGGAGGTCGTCATCCGTACGGCGGACGGTCTCGATCTGCGCGGCTGGTACGTGCCCGGCTCGAACCGCGCCGCCGTCATTGCCCTGCACAGTATCGCCAGCAACCGCGTGATGATGTTGGGGCCGGCCGCCCTGTTAGCCCGGCATGGCTATGGGGTTCTGCTGCTGGACCTGCGCGCTCACGGCGAGAGCGACGGCGACCTGTACCCCTATGGCGGCCCGGAAGCCGAGGATGTGCGCGCCGCCGCCGATTATCTGGCGCAGCGCGCCGACGTCGACCCGGGACGCATCGGCCTGCTGGGTTTCTCGCTGGGCGCGCAGACCGGGCTGCTGGGGGCCGCGCGCACGCCGGCCATCCGGGCTGTGGTGGCGGACGGGCCGGGCGCCACCACCTTCACCGACTGGCCGCCAGCCCGGACCCCGGGCGAGTGGGCGTATGTGCCGTTTGACCTTGTGTTTTACCGATTCCTCCAGTGGCGGACAGGCGTGCGCGAACCGCTGTCCGTTCAGGCCGCCATCGCCCAGGTAGCGCCGCGCCCCATCCTCCTGATCGGAGGCGGCCGCGAGCGGCGCGCCCTGGAACACCTGGCCTCCCTCTCTGCCGCTCCGCCGGCGCAGTGGGTGGTGCCGGAGGCCGGCCACCTCGAGTCGCTGGCGCTGCAGCCGGACGAATACGAGCAGAGGGTCAGCGAGTTCTTCGACGCCGCCCTGCTCGTGGACATGACCACAGCCGACAACTCGCCATAACCTCGCAGGCGCCGGCGCACCGACCCGCCTCCAAAGCTCCGAACGAGTTTGCATTTTTCTTGCAACGGCCTACAATCGCGGGCGCCTATGCAAACAGTCGTGCGCCGAAGTGAGGCAGGTCGACTCGGCGCTCAGACGCGGAGGTCACGATGAAAACTCGTTCTCTGGTGCTGGCCGGCGGGCTGGGTCTGGCGCTGGCCGCGATGCTGATCGCGCTCCTTGGGCAGGGCGCTCCCACTGCCGCGCAGGCCGCGCCGCTGGCCCAGGCCACCGGCGGCTTTATCACCATCACAGTCAAAGCAGGCGAGAGCCTGGCGACCTATCCCCGCATCTACGGGACCAGCGGCTCGGCCATCCTGGCCGCCAACCCGGACCTGCGCGAGAACCCGGCCCTGCTCTTCCCCGGCCAGGTGATCGTCATCCCGGTCGTCCGCACCTTTACCCCCAGCCTGACGACGCCTTTCTTCTACACCGCGCAGGCCAACGACACCCTGGCCGCTGTCGCGCGGCGCTTCGAGCTTGATCCGGCGGCCATCGCGCGCGTCAACGGCGTGGCCGAGTTCACCCCCGGCGTCACCTACCTGATGCCGGCCGGCCCGCATCTGTACTTCCTCAAGCCCGGAGACACGATTGGGACCGTGGCCGGGCGTTACGGCGTGACCCAGCAGGTGATCTTAGACGCCAACAGCATCCCGAACCCCGGCGTGCTCTACGCCGGCCAGCCGATCTTCATCCCGGTCCTGTTCGACGCCGCGCCGCGCCCGATCCCGGCTGACCTCGCCACGGCGACCGGCACGCCGGCGGCCACCGCCACTGCCACCCCGGTCGGCGCGGCCACGGCGACGCCGTCCGTCCCCACCGGGTTTATCCAGGTCACGGTCCAGCCCGGCGATACGCTCCTGACCTACGTCCAGCGCTTCAACATCTCGGCGCGCGCCATCATCGACGCCAACCCCGTCCTGCGGGAGAACCCGAGCCTGATCTTCCCCGGCCAGAAGCTGCTCATCCCGGCTCCGCTGGTCACGCCCACGGCCACCCCGACCACGACGGCCACCGGCGGCCCGACCGCCACGCCCGGGCCATCGGCGACGCCCAGCCGGACGCCCGCGCCGAACCTGACGCCGGCGCCGAACACGCTCATCCAGACGGTCGTGCGGCGCGGCGACAGCCTGGTGACGTTCGCCCTGCGCTACGGCGTCAGCGGCTCGTCTCTGCTGGCGGTCAATCCGCAGTTGCGTGAGAACCCCGGCCTGATCTTCCCCGGCCAGGTCCTGACCATCCCGGTCGTGGCGTCCTTCACACCCAGCCGCACCACGCCCTTTTTCTACGTCGTGCAGGCCGGCGAGACGGCCCCCTCCATCGCAGCCAAGATGGAGATGACGGTGGACACCCTGCTCAAGGCCAACCCCGGCGTGGCGTTCATCTCAGGCGCTACCATCCTGGTGCCGGCCGGGCCGCATGTCTATTCCGTGAAGGCCGGGGACGACCTGCGCAAGATCGCGGTCCGCTACGGCACGACCGTGGAGGCCCTGCTGACCGGCAACAACCTGCCCAACCCCGACCTGATCTACGTCGGCCAGGAGATGTTCATCCCGATCCAATACAACGCCGCCCCACTGCCGTTCACGCCGTGAAGGCAGGCGACCGACAACCGATTGCGGATCACAGAGGCGGAGGCGGGTCCCAGGCGGCCCGCCTCCGTTTTGTTTCGATTCCTGGCCGCGGATTTCGCGGATACCCCGGATTGGTCTCCGCTGTATCTTCAGGGCCGCGCCGCACAGGTCCCAGGCAGAATCAAGCACACTGCGCTCATCCGCACAATCCGCGGCTAACAGGGAATCAGGGGAACCAGCTCTCAGCGGACGGCGGGAACGTCGGCGGTCCGTCGCCCATCGTCCGCGACCCGCACCGCCAGCTGCCCGCAGCCGGCGTCCACGTCGATGCCGCGCCGGATGCGGACGGTGCACGGCAGGCCGTGGCTTTCCAGGCTGGCCTTGAAGGCCGCCACGCGCTCCCGGGTGGACGCCCGGCCGGCGTAACCGCGCGTGGGGTTGAGGGGGATGATATTGACGTGGCAGTTGAGGCCCTGGGCCAGGCGCGCCAGCGCCCGCGCCTGTTCGGGGCTATCGTTCTGGCCCGCGATCAGGGCCCACTCGAAGGTGACGCGGCGGCGGGTCTTCTCGGCGTAAAGGCGCGCCGCGCGGAAGACCTCGGCCAGGGGGTAACGCTTATTGACCGGAAGCAACCGGGCGCGCAGTTCGTCCGTGGCGGCGTGCAGCGAGATGGCCAGGTTCACCTGGCGGCGCTCCTCGGCGAAGCGCTCGATCATGGGCACCAGCCCGACGGTGGAGAGGGTGATGCGGCGCGCGCCGAAGTTGAAGCCGTTGGGGTCGTTCAGGATGTCCACGGCCTTCATCGTCGCGTCGTAGTTGTGGAACGGCTCGCCCATGCCCATGACGACGATGTTGGTCAGCCGGTCGTCCCGGGCCCTCAATTCCCGCTCAAACCACAACACCTGCTCGACGATCTCGCCCGCGGTCAGGTGGCGCCGGAAGCCCATCTGGCCGGTGGCGCAGAACACACAGCCCATGGCGCAGCCGGCCTGGGTGGAGATGCAGGCCGTCCGCCGGCGCGCATAGCCCATCAGCACGGCCTCAATGGCCTGGCCGTCGGGGAGATGGAACAACTGCTTGCGCGTCTGGCCGTCGGACGATTGGACCGCCGCCGCCGGGGTCAACGCCCCCCACTGGAAACCGGCCGCCAGCCGTTCGCGCAGAGCCTTGGGCAGCGTGGTGACCTCGGCCGGCGAGGCCGCCAGGTCGCGATAGAGCGCCTGCCAGAGCTGCCGGGCGCGGTAGGCGGGCTCGCCCCAGGCGGTTATTTCAGCCTGCAGTTCGGGAAAAGAGAGGGAAAAGAGGGAAAGCATGTTCGATCTTGCCCCCTGCCCCTACCCCTCCCCCAGCTCCCTCAGCCTCTGCCCGGCCTTCTTCCGCAACTCCGCATCCGGGCTGAGGCGCGCCACCTGGCGGAAGTCGGCGCTGGCCTCCTGAGGGCGGCGCAGGTCGGCCAGGATCAGGCCGCGCCGATAGAGCAGGCGCAGGGAGCGCGGCTCGTGCTTGAGGGCGTCGTTGATGTCCTGCAGGGCGCGGGCGTAATCGCCGGCGGCGTACAGCACTTCGGCGCGCCGGACGCGCGCGGTGACGGCCTCCGGGTGGTGCTCCAGCACGGCTGTGTAGTCCTGGAGCGCCTGGGAGAACTCGGCCATCTGGCGATGGATATCGCCGCGCAGGATGATCAGCTGCTCGTCCAGCGGCGCCAGCTGCACGGCGCGGTCCAGGGCCGCCAGCGCCTGTTCGTATTCCTGCAGCATGGCGTACAGACGGGCCTGGTACGTATAACAGCGGTCGGCCACGCGGGGCACGCGCTCGGCGATGTGCTCCAGCTCCTCGGCCATTTTGCGCGCACGCGGGCGGTCGGCTTCGGCGAACTCGGCGATGACTTGTTCGACGTCGGCGAAGAAGGTGTCGGTGGGGAGCATGTTCACGTCTGTAGGGCGCGCGTGATTTCCCGAATGTCTTCCATCACCCAGGTAGGCCGGATCTCGGAACGCTCCAGGTCGGGGCGCGTGGTGACGCCGGAGAGCACCAGGAGGGAGCGCAGGCCGGCGCGCCCGGCGCCGAGGATATCCGTATCCAGCCGGTCGCCGACGGCGATGGCGGCGGCCGGCTCGACGCCCAGCCGGTCCAGCGCGATCCGGTACATCAAGGGCTCGGGCTTGCCGATGATCACGGGCGCGGCGTCGGTGGCGGCCTGCAGCGCGGCCAGCACGGCGCCGTTGCCGTGGGTGATCCCATGTTCGGTGGGGATGGTCCGGTCCGGGTTGGTGCCCACAAAGACCGCGCCGGCCCGGATATTGAGCGTGGCCGTGGCGAGCTTATCCCAGCTCAGCCCGCGATCCATGCCGACCACCACGTAGCGGGCGCTCACGTCGTACAGCTCGGTGAGCACGAACCCCTGCTCGGCCAGCGCCTGCCGGACGCCGGCCTCGCCGATGGGGAAGACGCGCGTCCCGGCCGGGGCGCGTGCGCGCAGATAGAGCGCGGCCGCCTGGGCCGAGGTCAGCACCTCGTCCCGGTCCACCCGCACACCGAAGCCGGCCAGCTTGGCCTGATAGTCCTCGGGCGTACGGGAGGCGTTGTTGGTGGCCAGGATAAACGCCAGGCCGCGGGCGCGGAGGGCGGCGAAGAACTCGGCCAGGCCGGGCAGCGGCCGGTCCCCCTCCCACAACACGCCGTCCATGTCGATGACGAAGGCGCGGAGCCCGGCGAAGGTCGGCGAAGTCATGGCGGCATTATAGCGCGCAACGAGGGCGGGCACGGGTCGCCGTGGAGCCGCTCGGAAATAAAAAGGCGGACCGCGCCGGGCGCGGTCCGCCTTCGCTTGCCAGGGCGGAGCTCACTTCTTGCCGTTGGCGCCGATTTTGGCTTTGGCCGGGCTCATCACTTCGTCGATCACGCCCAGCTCCACGGCCAGCTCGGGCGTCATATAAAAGTCGCGGTCGGTGTACTGCTTGATCTGCTCCACGGTCATCTTGGTGTGCTTGGTCAGGATGGCGTTGAGCTGATCGCGCTTGCGCAGGATCTCCTTGGCCGCAATCTCGATGTCAGTCGCCTGGCCCTCCGCCCCGCCCAGCGGCTGATGCAGGTGGATGGTGGCGTTGGGCAGGGCATAGCGGCGGCCGGTGCCGGCGGCGAGCAGGATGGTGCCGAAGGAGGCCGCCAGGCCGACGGCGATGGTGTTGACCGGCGCGCTGATCAGGTTCATCGTGTCGTAGATAGCCAGGCCGGCGTTGATGATACCGCCGGGCGAGTTGATGTACATCTCGATCGGGCGGGTCGGGTCCTCATGGTCCAGGAACAGGAGCTGGGCCACGATGACGTTCGCCACCTGGTCGTTGATGGGCGTGCCCAGGAAGACGATGCGCTCCTTGAGCAAAAGCGAGTAGATGTCGTAGGCGCGCTCGCCGCGGCCGGTGTTCTCCACCACCATCGGGATCAGGGCGTTCGGATCAATGCGGCTCATAGGGTCCCTCGTTAGCTGGCCGACCTGAGATCGGCGCACACCTTGGGGCCGGTCTGCGACCGGCCCGTATACTGGTCGAATAATCCGGGATCGGCTTCAGGCTTCCGGCGCCGGCTCCGGTTGCGCATCCGCCGCCGGCTGTGTGTCCGCCGCCGGCTGTGTGTCCGCCGCCGGCTGTATGTCAGCCGCCGGCTGTATGTCAGCCGCCGGCTCCGGGATCGCCTCGCCCTTGGCGATGGCGACCAGGCGCTGGATGGCTTTGTTCGTCAACAGGTCAATGGTCACCGACTGGCGGGCGCGGCTGGTGTCCAGGGCGCGGCGCACCTCCTCGCCGCCCTGCCGGCCCAGGATCAGCTTCATGCGCTCGATCTCGCCGGCCACCTCCGCCGGCTCGACCTCCAGTTTCTCGCGCTCCACGATGCGGCCGAGCACCAGCGCGCGCTTCAGGCGCGCCTCGGCCCGGGGACGGTTCTCTTCGCGCAGTTCCTCCAGGGACTTGCGCTCGATTTTCAGATAATCGTCCAGGGTCAACCGCTGCTCCTGCAGGCGGTGATCCAGGTCGTGCATCAGGTCGTCCAGCTCCTGGTCCAGGAGCACCGGCGGGTACTTGATCCGGGTCTGCGCCAGCAGGGCCTCGAGCACCTTGTCGGCGTAATCGCGGTCGGCGGCGCGGGTCGCCTGCTGCTCCAGGTCCTGGCGCACGCGGGCCTTCAGCTCGTCCAGCGTCTGGAATTCGCCGATCTCCCGGGCCAGGTCGTCGCTCCACTCCGGCAGTGTGCGGCTCTTGACTTCCTTGCACGTCACCTCGAAGTGGGCCACCTGCCCGCGCAGCGACTCGTTGGCGTAATCGTCGGCGAAGGTCAGGTCGAACTTGCGGGTCTCGCCCGCGAGCATGCCCACCACCTGCAGCGCGAAGCCCGGCATCGGCCAGTCGGTCGCCTCGTCCAGCTGCAGGGCCACGTCCTTGTCGGTCATCAGGAAATCGGACGGGTTGAGGCCCTCGCCCAGGAACGAGTTGATGTCCAGGGTCACGGCGTCGCCGAGGGCGGCCGGGCGCTCCACCGGCTCCAGCACGGCCTGGCGCTCGCGCAGGGTGTCGAGCACACGCTGTACGTCCTCGTCTTTGACGACCGGCGCCTCGTACGGCACGCGCAAGGCGCGGTAATCGCCCAGGTCCACTTCCGGCTTGAGCGGGACCGAGAACTTGAGGACCAGCGGCTTGAGCTGCATGTCCTGCAGCGCGCCCGGCCCGTAGGCCTCGATCTTCTCCTGGTCCAGGGCTTCCTCGTAGACCTTCTGCCCCAGCTCCTCGACCGCCATCTCGTACACGGCCTGCTCGCCGAACTGACGCAGCACGTGCTGGAGCGGCGCCTTGCCGGGCCGGAAACCCGGCACCGGGTAACGCTTGGAGATCTGGCGGGCGGCGGCCTGCAGCGCGGGCTGCACGCGGTCGTCAGAGACTTCGACCGTCAGGTTCAGAGTGCGGTCGTCGTTGGTCTGGGTTTCGATCTTGAGCACGATGTCCTTCCGTCGCCCGCTGATGGGGCCAAGTGTAGCACCGCCGGTGTTGGCGGAAGATAAGAATACGCCGGGGTAGGGCTGCCGGTTTGGCTAGGTGGGGAAGGAGGGAGTTGAACCCTCACGGGTTGCCCCGACGGATCCTAAGTCCGTTCTGTCTGCCAATTCCAGCACTTCCCCGCGAATCGAGCGCGAAAGATTATACCATCCGCGGCCCCGTCTCACGCGAGCGGCAGACGGTCGTCCTGGCAGGCGTGGCGGTCGTGCAGGTCGATCACCTGGGCGGCCTCCGGATGCACGGCCCGGCCGCCGAACTCGCGCAGCAGGCGGCAGACGCCGAAACGGCGCGCCGTGGCCTCGTAGGTCTGTTCCCAGCGCCGGACCAGCGCCTCGGCCTGAGGCGTCTCCCAGGGATAACGGGCCGGCGGCGGACGCAGCCCGCAGCGCCACGGTTTGGGCGTCAGGCGCGCCCGGAAACAGGCCTGGTCCCGGCACAGGCGGATGTAGAGCGGGTCGCTGCCGAGCTCGGCCAGCCAGCGGCGCGTGGCGTCGGCGGCCGGATCGAAGACGGTGTGCGTCGCCAGCAGGCGCAGCCCGGCCCGGGTCCGGTAGGCCCGCAGACTCCAATCCGGGTGAGCCCGCGTCCAGGCTTCGACCTTATCCAGCGCGCGCTGCTCCGGCGAGGACGGCTTCCCGCCGAACAGCCCGCCCAACAGGCCGGGCCGCGCCTCCGCCGGGTCGCCCTCGGCAAAGTCGATGTCGGCGAACAGCACGCGGGCGGCGTTGAGCACCAGCGCGCCGTAGGCGTTGCGCGTGATCACGGCCGCCGGGTCGCCGCTGCCCGCCGGCACGGTCTGAACCATTTCTTCGCGCAACGGGCGCTCGCCGTAGCCGTAGACGTCCAGGTCCTGGCCGGCCGCCAGCCGGCGCGCGATCTCGTCCAGCCGCTGCCGGGCCGCGCTCCGGGCCTCGGCCAGGCTGGCGTCCGACCAGCGCCAGATGGACAGGCGATAGGCTTTGCCGCCCGGCGCCCGGTGGACGGCGGTCTCATTGGCCCAGTAACGGGGGATTTTCATGCGCCACCTCCGGACCCATGATACCCCACCTCGACTCGCTTTTGCGCACGCCTTTGCTATAATCGCCCCTCGCTTGCCGGGGAACGCCTGATGTCGGACACGATCACCATCAAGGGCATCCGCGAGGGCCTGCTGGTCAGCGTAACCGACGCAGGCGAGTGGAGCGAGGCGGCGCGGGCGCTGCTGACGCGCATCGACCAGACGGTCGAGTTCTTCCGCGGCGGCCGGCTGGCGCTGGACGTCGGCGCCCGGCCCATCCCGGCCGCCGAGCTGGGCCGCCTGCGCGACCTGCTCTCCGAGCGCGGCGTCAGCCTGTCCACCGTGCTGAGCGACTCGCCGCTCACCACCCACGCCGCCCAGGCGCTCGGGCTGAAGGTGGCCCTGGTGGCGGCGGCGCCGCCCTCGATCCAGGCCCGGGTGGACGCCGAGACCGATCCGGAGGAGGCGCGCGAGGACGCCGTGCTGGTGCGCCGCACGGTGCGGTCGGGCCGGAGCGTGCGGCACACCGGGCACGTGGTGGTGCTGGGCGACGTGAACCCCGGCGCCGAGATCGTGGCCGGCGGCGACATCCTCGTCTGGGGCCGGCTGCGGGGCGTGGCCCATGCCGGGGCGCCGGCGACGGCGCTGCCCGGGGCCGCCGCCGACGGCGACGAGGCCGCCACGGTCTGCGCGCTGGACCTGGCGCCGACGCAGTTGCGCATCGCGCGCCACATCGCCACCTCGCCGGCGCGCAAGGGCACGCCGCAGCCGGAGATGGCGCGGGTAAAGGATGGGCGCATCGTGGCGGAACGCTGGAGCCCGAAGAAGTGAGCGTCCGCGCCGCGGCGGCGCGGACTCGTCATCCGCGAGGGTGGAACCGGAGGGAGGATTGTCATGATCCAAAGCTCGAACGGCCGCGTTACGACCAGCGCCAACGGCGCGTCACAGCCAGCCGCCCACCAACCGGAGAGGGAGCGTACGATGGCCGGCAAAGTCATCACCGTCACGTCCGGCAAGGGCGGCGTCGGCAAGACCACCACCACGGCCAACCTGGCTGTGGCGCTGGCCGCCGGCGGCCACAAGGTCGTCTGCCTGGACGCCGACATCGGCCTGCGCAACCTGGACGTGGTCATGGGCCTGGAGAACCGCATCGTCTATGATCTGGTGGACGTGGTGGAGGGCCGGGCCCGGCTGCGGCAGGCCATGATCAAGGACAAGCGGCTGCCGGAGCTGTACCTGATCCCGGCCGCCCAGACGCGCGACAAGTCCGCCGTCAGCCCGTCCGACATGATCAAGCTGTGCAATGACCTGCGCGGCGAAGTCGATTACATCCTGGTGGACTCGCCGGCCGGCATCGAGCGCGGCTTCCGCAACGCCGTGGCGCCGGCCGACCAGGTGCTGATCGTCACCAACCCGGAGGTCTCGGCGGTGCGCGACGCCGACCGGATCGTGGGGCTGCTGGAGGCCGAGGAGAAGGGGCCCGGGCACCTGATCATCAACCGGCTCAAGCCGGAGATGGTGAAACGCGGCGACATGCTGAGCACGGACGACGTGCTGGACATCCTGGCCATCCCGCTGATCGGCGTGGTGCCGGAGGACGAGGGCATCCTGGTCTCCACCAACCGCGGCGCGCCGGCGGCCATGGACGAGAAGAGCCGGGCCGGCCAGGCCTTCCGCGACATCGCCCGGCGGCTGCGGGGCGAGGACGTGCCGTTCATGCCGCTGGACGACAACAAGGGCTTCTGGCAGAAGCTGGCGGCGCGTTTCACGCGTTCCGGATGAGCCCGTTCATCCGGACGACCCGGAGAGCCGATATGAGCAACTGGTTCGAACGGCTGCTGGGGCGCGGGACGCCGTCCAGCGCGCAGTCGGCCAAGGAACGCCTGCAATTCGTGCTGATCCACGACCGCACCGACCTGTCGCCGGCCGTGCTGGAGACGCTCAAAGACGAGATCATCGCCGTCATCTCCAAGCACGTCGAGATCGACGCCGACGGCGTCGAGATCAACCTTTCGCAGACCCAGCGCGAGAACCGGCTGGTCGCCAACATCCCGTTGCTGGCCGCGCCGGGCGCCCGGCGCCGCAGCCGGAAGTAGCTGTGACCTAGGGGGTGCGGCCGATGGCCGCGCTGCGCTGCGGGCCGCGCTGCGCTGCGGGCCGCGCTGCGCTGCGGTACAATCCTCGCCATGCTCAACGCCAAACTCTGGCGCCACTTCGATTTCTGGCTGCTCGGCGCCGTCGCCCTGCTGTGCATCATCGGCATCGCCATGATCCGGTCGACCACGGTCACGTCGCTCGACCCGGCCCTGCAGGCGTCCACCGAGCGCCAGATCATCTTCAGCCTCATCGGGGCCGGCATCGTCGTCGTCTTCAGCGCCATCGACTACCGGTTCTACGGCGCCACCGCGCCCGCCATCTACCTGATCCTGCTGGTGCTGCTGGTCATCGTCTATTTCGTGGCCCAGGCCACCTTCGGCGCCGCCCGCTGGATCGACCTGGGGATCATCCGCGTGCAGCCGTCCGAGCTGGGCAAGTTCCTGATGATCCTGACCCTCGGGCACTACATCGTCACGCACAAGGACGAGATCGAGCGCTTCGCGTTCGTGCTTAAGACGCTGGTCCACATCGGCGTGCCCGTCGTCCTGATCCTGCTCCAGCCGGACCTGAGCTCGTGCATCATCTACGGCGTCGTCTGGTTCACGCTGATGTGGATGTCCGGCCTACGCTGGCGCCACCTGGCCGTCCTGGGCGGCGCGGCCGCCGTCGTCGCCGTGGCCGGGTTCTTCGCCGCGCTCCAGTCCGAGCGCCTGGGCTACATCGCCCAGCGCGTCATCGTCTTCTTCGTCCCGGACACGAACTCGCAGGCCTACCGCGACGCGTTCTACAACATCAACCAGGCGCTCATCAGCATCGGCTCGGGCGGCTGGCTGGGCCAGGGCTACGGCCAGGGCCCGCAGGTGCAGTTGCGCTTCCTCAAGGTGCGCCACACCGACTTCATCTTCTCGGCCATCGGGCACGAGTTCGGTTTTGTGGGCGCCGTCATCGTCATGCTGCTGTTCGCGTTCGTCGTCTGGCGCATCTACCGGGCCGGGCAGGCGGCGCGCGACCCGTACGGGCGCCTGATCTGCTTCGGCGTCGGCACCGTGATCCTGTTCGAGGCGTTCTCGAACATCGCCTCGAACATGCAGCTGATCCCGGTCTCCGGCTCCCCCCTGCCGTTTATCAGCTACGGCGGCTCCTCGCTGTGGACGTTCCTGATCGGCATCGGGTTGGTGGAGTCGGTCATCCTGCGGCACAAGCAGATTGAGTTCTGAAGGCCGAAGGCCGAAGGCACACGGCTGCCGACGGCTCGCTGCTTGCGGCCGACTGCTTACCGCCTCGTCCATTCTGCGCTGAAGGGAACCCGCTTTGAAACCCGTCCGCGTCCGTTTCGCCCCCTCCCCCACCGGCCACTTTCATATCGGCGGCGCGCGCACGGCGCTGTACAACGTGCTGTTGGCGCGGCAGACCGGCGGCCAGTTCATCCTGCGCATCGAGGACACCGACACCAAGCGCAGCACGCCCGAAGCCGTCGCCGAGATTATCGAAGCGCTGCGCTGGCTCGGCCTGCAGTGGGACGAAGGCCCGGAGGTCGGCGGCCCGCACGCGCCCTACAACCAGCTGGCGCGCAAGGCGCTTTACCAGGAGCACGCCCAGATCCTGATGGAGCGGGGCCACGCCTACCGCTGCTTCTGCGCCGCGGAGCGGCTGGCCCAGGTGCGCGCGGCCCAGCAGCAGGCCAAGCAGTCGCCGCGCTATGACGGCACCTGCCGCCGGCTCAGCCGGGACGAGTCCGACCGGCGCGCGGCGGCCGGCGAACCGTTCACCATCCGCTTCAAGACGCCGACGGAGGGCGCGACCACGGCGCATGATCACCTGCGCGGCGACATCACCGTCGAGAACAGCTCGCTAGACGACTTCATCCTGGTCAAGTCCAACGGCGTGGCCGTCTACCACCTGGCGGCCATGGTGGACGACCATCTGATGGGCGTCACGCACGTCCTGCGCGGGCAGGAGTGGCTGGGCACGTTCCCGCTGCACGTCCTGGTCATCCGCGCCTTCGGCTGGGAGGAGCCGGTCTGGTGCCACCTGTCGGTTTTCCTCAACCCGAGCGGCAAGGGCAAACTCAGCAAACGGAACCTCAAGTCCGAGCAGGAGGTCTTCGTGCTCGGCCTGCGCGACGCCGGCTACCTGCCGGAGGCCATCCTGAGCTGGACGGCCCTGATGGGGGCGTCGTTCGGGGCGGAGGAGGCCTTGCTCACGCTGGATGAGATGGCCGCGCGCTTCAGCCTGGACCGGCTGACGCCGTCGGCGGCGCGCGTGAACTTCGAGAAACTGGACGACTTCAACGGCAAGTGGATCCGGCGCCTGAGCGTGGACGACCTGGCGGCGCGCGTCCGGCCGTTCTTCGAGCGGGCCGGCCTGAAGCCGGACGACGCGACCCTGCGCCGCATCGCGCCCCTGATTCAGGCTCGCATCGTCACCCTGGACGATGCGGTGGAGATGGCAGGCTTCTTCTTCCGGGCGGAAGTGCGCGCTCAGCCGGAGGCGCTGCTGATTAAGGGCCTGGCCCCGGCGCAGAGCCTGGCGGCGCTCCGGGCGGCCCGCGCCGGCCTCGAGGCGGTGAGCGAGTGGACGCCGCCGGCCCTCGAAGCGCCCATGCGCGCCCTGGCGGAGACGCTCGGCCTGAAAGCCGGTCAGCTCTTTGGCCTGCTGCGCGCCGCCGTCACCGGGCAGACCGTCAGCCCGCCGCTGTTCGAGTGCATGGAGGTCGTCGGGCGCGCGACGACCCTGGCGCGGCTGGCCCAGGCCGAAGCCCTGCTGAGCGCGGCCTGAAAGGACGGACGGCCATGCCGCACCCGCTGGTCCTGCAATTGCGTTTCACGCGCAACGAATTCAAACGCGGGCTGGCCGGCGTCACCGACGACGAGGCGCGCCGGCGCTTCCTGCCCCTGAACTGTATCAGCTGGAATATCGGCCATCTGGCGTGGCAGGAACAGCGCTACTGGCTGTACCGGATGCAGGGGCAGACGCTGCTGCCCGAGCTGAACACGTTGTTCTGCTCCGGCTGCCCGGCCGTCACGCCGCCGCTGGACGAGATGTGGTCCGCCTGGCGCACGATCACCGCCGCCGCCGACCCGTTCCTGGATACGTTGACCACCGCCGACCTGCTGTCCCCGCGCACTTTTGGCGCCGGCGCGGACGCCTTCACCACCAGCCCCGGGAACCTGATGCAGCGTGTGATCTACCACTACTGGTATCACCTCGGCGAGAGCCTGGCCATCCGCCAGAACCTGGGCCACACCGGCCTGCCGGATTTCGTGGGCGCTATCGACGGACAGGCGCCCTACCGGACGGAGTAACTTCCGGGAGCCGCCGGAGGCGCGGCGGCGGCTTATCCCGCCGGCGGCAGGCCCTTCTCGATCTTGGCCCAGGTGTCCTTCAGGCTGACCGACCGGTTAAACACCAGCTTCCCGCCGGCGGAGTCGGGGTCCACGCAGAAATAGCCCTGGCGCTCGAACTGGAAGCTCTCGCCCGGCCGGGCGTCCCGGAGGCTCGGTTCCACATAGCAGGCCGGCAGCACCTCCAGCGAGTCCGGGTTCAGGTCAGCCACGAAGTCCTCGTGTTCGTCCGGGTCCGGCGATTTGAAGAGCCGGTCGTACAGCCGCACCTCGGCCTCGAGCGCATGCGCGGCCGAGACCCAGTGAAGGGTGGCCTTCGCCTTACGGCCGTCCGGGGCGTCGCCGCCGCGCGTGGCCGGGTCGTACGTGCAGCGCAGCTCGGTCACGTTCCCGGCCGCGTCTTTCACCACCCCGACGCAGCGGATGAAGTAGGCGTAACGCAGGCGCACCTCGCGGCCGGGGGCCAGGCGGAAGTACTTGGGCGGCGGGCTCTCGCGGAAATCGTCCTGCTCGATGTAGAGCACGCGCGAGAACGGCACCAGGCGCGTGCCGGCGGAGGCGTCCTCCGGGTTGTTGACCGCCGCCATCATCTCCACCTGGCCTTCCGGGTAGTTCTCGATGACCACCTTGAGCGGCCGGAGCACGGCCATCTTGCGCGGGGCGCGCTTATTCAAATCGTCGCGCAGGCAATGCTCCAGCAGGGCCAGGTCGATGGTGCTGTCGTTCTTGGCCACGCCGATGCGGGCGCAGAAGTCCTTGATCGCCTCGGGCGTGTAGCCGCGCCGGCGCAGGCCGCGCAGGGTGGGCATGCGCGGGTCGTCCCAGCCGCGCACATAGCCCTCCTTCACCAACCGCAGCAGCTTGCGCTTGCTCATCACCGTGTAGCTCAGGTTCAGGCGTGCGAACTCGATCTGGCGCGGCGCGTAGATGCCCAGGGCGTCCAGGAACCACTCGTACAGGGGGCGGTGGTCCTCGTATTCCAGCGAGCACAGCGAGTGCGTGATGCCCTCAATCGAGTCGCTCTGGCCGTGCGCGTAGTCGTACATCGGGTAGATGCACCAGGCGTTCCCGGTGCGGTGGTGCTCGGCGTGCAGGATGCGGTACAGCACGGGGTCGCGCAGGTTGATGTTGCCGGAGGCCATGTCGATCTTGGCGCGCAGGGTGCGCGCGCCGTCCGGGAACTCGCCGGCCCGCATGCGCGCGAACAGGTCCAGGTTTTCCTCGACCGACCGATTCCGGTACGGGCTCTCGCGGCCGGGCGTGGTGAGCGTGCCGCGGTACTCGCGCACCTCGTCCGCCGTCAGGTCGCACACGTAAGCGCGACCGGCCTTGATGAGCTGCACCGCCCACTGGTAGAGCTGCTCGAAGTAGTCCGACGCATACAGCGGCGCGCCCGGCCACTGGAAGCCCAGCCAGCGGATGTCCTCCTGGATGGCGTCCACGTATTCGATCTCTTCTTTGACCGGGTTGGTGTCGTCAAAACGCAGGTTGCACTGGCCGCCGAACTCCGCCGCGATGCCGAAGTCGATGGCCATGGCCTTGGCGTGGCCGATGTGCAGGTAGCCGTTCGGCTCGGGCGGGAAGCGGGTGCGGACGTAATGGAAGCGTCCGTTCTGGAGATCCTCGGCCACGGCGGCGCGGATGAAATCGGTGGGTTGCGATGGGTGGTTGGTCATAGCGTGAGATGAGCAGGCGTCCGGTGCGGCTCCAAACTGGCCCTAGTTTAACTCAGATTGCGCTTCCCGTTCTCCGTTTACATCCCGCCCGCCCTATGCTAGAATTTTGAGCACACTGGGGATTCGTCTAGTGGTAGGACAGCAGACTCTGGATCTGTATGCCGAGGTTCGAATCCTCGATCCCCAGCCACGCCACTCCCGCTGAGCCAGAGCAGCGGGAGTTTTCTTTCCCCCTTGCAGGATAACCGGCGGCCCGGCCAGTGAAAAATGTTACTGTTCCAGTCTGGATTTCCGGCCTATTGTCGTGGAAAGTATGCTCGGCAGCGTCAATGCAACCCTCCGCCTGGGGCTGGCCGCCGCCAGCGCCGGCCTGATCTGCGCCAGCCTCCTGGCGCCGGCCTCCGCCCGGCCTCACCCCGCCCGCCCGGCGGGGACGCCGCCGGCCGGCGCCGCCGTGCGCTTCGAGCACCTCACTATCGAGGCGGGCCTCTCGCAGAACGCCGGTCTGGCCGTGTTGCAGGACCGGACCGGCTACCTGTGGATCGGCACCCAGGACGGCCTCAACCGCTACGACGGCTACACGTTCACAGTCTTCAAGCACGACCCCGCCAATCCGGCCTCGCTCAGCCATAACAGCACCCTGTCCCTGATGGAGGACCGCGACGGCCAGCTCTGGATCGGCACCTGGGGCGGCGGCCTCAACCGCTACGACCCGGCCACCGGCCGGTTCACGCGCTTTGCGCCGGACCCCGGCGACCCGGCCGCGCTCAGCCACGGCGTGGTCACATCGCTCCTGCAGGACTCGACCGGCGCGGTCTGGGTCGGCACGCTCGGCGGCCTGGACCGCTTCGACCCGGCGACCGGCGGCTTCGAGCACTTCCGCCATAACCCCGCCGACCCGGCCAGCCTGAGCGCGGACGCCGTCTCCACCCTGCTCGAGGACGCGCGCGGGAACCTGTGGGTCGGCACCGGCGCGTTCGGGACGCACGGCGCCGGACTCAACCGCTTCGAGCGCACCTCCAGAACTTTCACTCGTTTTCAACACGATCCGGCCGACGCCGACAGCCTGGCCGGCGACCACATCTCCAGCCTGGCCGCGGACCCCTCTGGCCGGCTGTGGGTGGGCCTGGGCGGCTACAGTCTGCCCGGCGCCGGCCTCGACCTGTTCGACCCCGGCGCCGGCCGCGCCGTCCACTTCCGCCATGATCCGGCCGACCCGCGCAGCCTGAGCGCCGACCAGGTCTTCCGCCTGCTGCGCGACCAGGACGGCAGCCTGTGGGTGGGCACCTGGGGCGGCGGCCTGGACCACATGGCCGCCGCCCGGCCCGGCGAGTTCACACACCACCAACCCGATCCCGCTCAACCGCACAGCCTCAACGGCGACTCGGTCTGGTCGCTCTTCCAGGACCGTTCCGGCGTCCTGTGGGTGGGCATGTCCAACGCCGGCCTGAACCGGCTCAGCCCGCTCAGCCGGCAGTTCCATCTTTACCGGCACCGTCCGGGCGACCCGACCAGCCTGTCCCACGACGCCGTCGGCGCTTTCGCCGAGGACCCGTCCGGCGCGCTCTGGGTGGGCACCTGGGGCGGCGGCCTGGACCGCTTCGACCCGGCGACCGGGAGGTTCGAGAACTTCCGGCACGACCCCGCTGACGCGAACAGCCTGAGCAACGACCTGGTCATGGCGCTGCACGCCGACGAGGGCGGCGTGTGGATCGGCACCTTAGGCGGCGGCCTGGACCGGCTGGAGACCGCCGCCCGAACCTTCACCCACTACCCGCCGGACCCCGCCGCCGGGCCGGGCGCCCTGGCCGACGGCAACATCGCGGCCCTCCTCCCCGGGCGCGCCGGGGACCTGTGGATCGGCACCTTCGGCGGCCTGCACCGCTTCGACCCGCGCGCCGGCGCGTTCACGCGCTATCACCACGACCCGGCCGACGACGCCAGCCTGAGCCATGATCAGGTGGTGTCACTGCAATTGACGCCCGACAATCGCCTCTGGATCGGCACCTGGGGCGGCGGCCTGAACCGGCTGGACCTGAACGACCCCGCCAGCGCGGACCCGCAGACGGCGCGCTTCACGCGCTACCGCCACGCGGACGATGAACCCGCCAGCCTGAGCGATGACAACGTCTGGGCTATCCACCGCAGCGCCGACGGGCTGCTCTGGCTCGGCACACAGGGCGGCCTGAACCGCTTCGACCCGGCCAGCGGAGTGTTCAAGGCTTATCGAGAAAAGGACGGCCTGCGCAACGCCACGGTGCTGGGGGTGATGGAGGCCGGCGATGGCCAGTTGTGGCTCACCACCAACAACGGCCTGGCGCGCTTCGACCCGCGGGCCGAGACCTTCGTCATCTACGATGCGGCCGACGGCCTGCAGGGCGGCGAGTTCAATTCCAACGCCTGGCTGCGGACCCACGCCGGCCTGATCCTGGTCGGCGGCGGCCACGGCTTCAACCTGTTCGATCCCGCCGCGCTGCGGGCCAGCCCGGTCCCGCCGCCGGTGGTGCTGACCGACTTCCAGGTCTTCAACGTCTCGCAGCCGATCACGCCCGGCGCGCCCCTCCGGCTCTCCCATGACCAGGACTTCATCGCCTTCGAGTTCGCGGCCCTGGACTTCCGCGCCCCGTCCAAGAACGTCTACGCCTACAAGCTGGAGGGCTTCGACGACGACTGGGTGCAGGCCGGGACGCGCCGCTACGCCAGCTACACCAACCTGCCGGGCGGGAACTATACCCTGCGCGTCAAAGCCGCCAACGGCGACGGCGTCTGGAACGAGGCCGGTCTGAGCGTCCCGCTGGTCATCACGCCGCCCCTCTGGGAGACGGGGTGGTTCCGGGGCCTGGGGATTGTCGCGCTGGCGGCCGTCGGCCTGGCCATTTTCCAGGCCCGCGTCTACGCCATCCGGGCGCAGAACCGCCAGCTGGAGGCCATGGTCCAGCAGCGCACCGTCGAATTACGCCAGGCCAACGCCCGGCTCGAAACCGAGGTCGAACAACGCAAGCGGGCCGAGGCCGAGCTGGCCCGCCAGGCCGCCGACGATCTGCGCGCGTCCGAGGCGCGCTTCCAGGCCGTGTTTGAGAACGCCGCCGTCGGCATCGCGCTGATGGGCCTGGACCGGCGCATTTTCTCGGTCAACGCCGCCGGCCAGCGCCTGACCGGCTACACGGCGGCCGAACTGCGCCAGATCGCCGCCTCCGACCTGGCCGTCGAGGCCGACCGGGAAATCGGCCGCGATCTGTTCGAAGAGCTGATCGCTGGTCGGCGCGACCAGTACACCCTGGAAAAGCGCTACCGGCGCAAGGACGGCTCGGTGTTCTGGGGGCGGGTCAACTTCTCGGCCGTGCGCGACGCCGCCGGCCAGGCCCGCTACCTGGTGGGCCTGATCGAGGACATTACCGAGACGAAGGAGGCGGAGGCCCGCCTGGCCGCCCAGGCGGCCGAGCACCGGCGCCTGCTCGAGCAGCGCATCGCGGAGCGCACCGACGAGCTGAACCGGGCCAACGCCCTGCTCCAGGAGAAGGCCGCCCAGGAGGCCGTGGCCGCCGAGCGCACGCGCCTGGCGCGCGACCTGCATGACGCCGTGACGCAGACGCTCTTCGCGGCCACGCTGATCGCCGAGGTGTTGCCGCAGGTATGGAACGCCAACCCGGCCGAGGGGGCGCGCCGGCTGGAGGACCTGCGCCAGTTGACGCGCGGCGCGCTGGCCGAGATGCGCACCCTGCTGGTGGAGCTGCGCCCGAACGCGCTGGTGGAGATCCCGCTCGGCGCGCTCCTGCGCCAGCTCACCGAGGCCGTCTCCGGTCGCGCCCGGCTGCCAATCCAGTTCAGCGTGGACGGCGAGCGCGCCCTGCCCCCCGACGTGCAGGTGGCGCTCTACCGGATCGCGCAGGAAGCCCTCAACAACGTCGTCAAGCACGCCCGCGCCTCGCAGGCCTTCGTCACCGCGCGCCTCGGCCGTCGGGTGCGTCTGACCGTGGCCGACAACGGCGCCGGCTTCGACCCGGCCGGCGTGCCGGCCGACCACCTGGGCCTGCGCATCATGCGCGAGCGCGCCGAGGGCGTGGGCGCGCAGTTCAGCGTGTACAGCGAACGGGGCGAAGGGACCCAAATCTCGGTGACCTGGGAGGCGCCGCCATGACCGAAGCACAACCCAAAATCCGCGTGATGCTCGTGGACGACCACAACGTCGTCCGCTCCGGCCTGGGCGCGTTCCTGTCGGTCATGCCGGACCTGGAGCTGGTGGGCGAGGCCGAGAACGGCGCCGAGGCCGTCCAGCGCTGCGGCTTCCTCAAGCCGGACGTGGTCCTCATGGACCTGAGGATGCCGGTGATGGACGGGGTGACGGCCATCCGGCAGATCCGCGCGCAGCATCCGGCCACCCAGGTGATCGCGCTGACCAGCTTCCAGGAGAACGAGCTCGTGCAAGACGCGCTGCGGGCCGGCGCCGTGGGCTACCTGATGAAGAACGTCACCGCCGAGGAGCTGGCGGCCGCCATCCGCGCCGCGCGCCTGGGCCAGATGACGCTCGCGCCCGAGGCCGCCCAGGCGCTGGTCCACGCCAGCCAGACACCCGCGCCGGCCAGCGCGCTGACCGAGCGCGAGCGCGAGGTGCTGGCCCTGATGGTGGAGGGCCTCAACAACACCGAGATCGCCGAACGGCTGGTCGTCAGCCTGTCTACGGTCAAGTACCACATCAGCAATATCCTGGCCAAACTGGGCGCGGACAACCGCGTGGCGGCTGTGGCCCTGGCGATGCAGAAGAAGCTGGTCTAAAGGATGTGTGAAGGTCCGTGACGCCCCGCCAGAACACGGCGGGCATTTCGGATGCCTCAACCTGTCCATCTGGCCAGGGGCAAACCCATCGGGGGGCGGGCGCAGGCCAGAGGCCGGCGGCCTACACTAAGGCCATGAACCGTATCCTGCTCGCCGACGACAACGACCAGCTGCGCGCCGCCCTGGCCCTGCTGTTGGAGACCCGGCTCCACGCTCAGATTGTGGCCGAGGCCCGTTCGATGGGCGAGGTGTGCGCCGGGCTGGCCGCGACCCATCCGGAGGTCGTGGTTCTGGACTGGGAACTGCCCGGCGAGCCGGCGACCGGCCGGGTGGAGGCCCTGCGCGCCGCCGAGCCGGGCGTCCGCATCATCGTCACCAGCGCCCGGCCGGAGTCGGCCGCGGCGGCCCGCGCCGCCCGCGCCGACGCCTTCGTCAACAAAGCCGATCCGCCGGAGACCATCCTGGCGGCGTTTCGCCGCTAGGAGCCTGTTCCACGAGTGACCCCCTGTCCCCGCGAGCGCTCTTCGCCTGCCTGACGCGCCGCTCTGGGCGCCCGCGGCTCCAACGATGAGAGGCCTTCTCCGTTGGGTGCATTTTGTTGAGGCGGCAGGAGCATGAGCGCCCGACCCTCCGTGATCAGTCAGTTGGGATTAGCCCCCCACCGCCTGCGCGGCGAGGTGGCCGTCGTCACCGGCGCCGGGGGCGGCATCGGTTACGAGGCGGCGCGCGCGTTGCTCTGGCTGGGCGCCAGCGTCGTCATCGCCGAGATCAACGCCGAGGCCGGGGCCGAGGCCGCGCGCCGGCTGGCGGACGAGTTCGGCCGGGAGCGCGCGGCCTTCATCCACACCGACGTCGGCGACGAGCGCAGCGTCGAGGCGCTGGCGCAGGCCGCCGTGCGCCGGTTCGGCAAAGTGGACATCGTCCTCAACAACGCCACGGTCGCCGTGCTGGGCGCGGTGAAGGAGGTGCCGATTGAGAAGTGGGACCTCAGCTACCGCGTGAACCTGCGCGGCCCCGTGCTCCTGGCGCGCGCCTTCCTGCCCGGCATGCTCGGCCGGCACCACGGCGTCTTCGTGTGCGTCTCGTCCACGGGCACGGCCTACCTGGGCGCTTACGAGACCTTCAAGGCCGCGCAGGTGCACCTGGCCAACACGCTGGACGCCGAACTGGAAGGCACGGGCGTCATCGCCTTCACCATCGGCCCCGGCCTGGCGCCGACCGAGACCGCCCGGGCTGCCGTCGAGCGCCTGGCGCCGCTGATGGGGATGACGATGGCCGAGTTCTTTGAGCTGAACAAGTCCGCGGCGCTGTCGGTGGAGGAGGCGGGCGCCGGGTTTGCCGCCGCCATCGCCCTGGCGGAGCAGTTCCGCGGGCAGGAGATCTCGTCCCTACAGGCGCTCAAGGCTGCAAACCCGGCATTCGGGGGACGGGCGCCGGCGTCGAGCCTGGCCGGGGCCGGCCCGGCGCAACTGGAGACGGCCCGCGCGCTGTGCCAGGGCGTCCGCCGGACGCTGGCCGAGCAGTCCGAGGGCTGGAAACAACGCTCCCTGTTTGAACGGCAATGGGTCATCCGCGATTTCAAAAAGACCACCGGGATGCCGGTGGAGGCGTGGCTGAACGCGCTGGCCCAACTGGAGGCGAGCCTGCAGGCGGGCGACAACCCGCCCGTGCCGCTCCCGCCCCTGGAGAGGCTGGCCGGCTACTACGGCCACCTGGCCGACCTGGCGCAGGGCTACGAGCGCAACGCCGCCAAACTGGAAGAGAACCTAAAGCACATCCGCGCCTGGCAGGCCGAAGTGGAGGCGCTGCGGCGCGCACTGTCGGGCCTGTGAACGCGCTGCCGGGGAAGAGATAACTCATGCTCACTCCCGCTTGCTGCGCCACCCGCCGCTGGCCGAGATCGGCCGGCGGCCTGACGGGGCCATCGGCCTTTTGTCCCTGGCCACCCGGCCAGGATAAGACTCCCCCGGCGCCGGGGGAGTTTTTATAGCCGGGTCTCTATAGTGGGCGCATAGGAGACTGCGCCATGAAAACACCTGCAACCCGACGTACTTTCTTGAAAGCCGCCGGCCTCGGCCTCGGCGCCGCCGTGGTGGGTTGCGGCGGCCTGACCGCCCTGGCCGCCCAGCCGCCTGCCCTCGACTTCTACGAAGACACCGGAGACGACGCGATGAACGACAAAGTCCTGATCGCCTACGCCAGCAAATGCGGCTCCACCGGCGAGGTGGCGCAGGCCATCGCCGACGAACTGACGAAGCGCGGCCTGGCCGTGGACGTGCGCCTGGCCGGCAAAGTCAAGAGCCTGGCCGGCTACCGGGCCGTGATCGTGGGCAGCGCCATCCGCATGGGCCAGTGGCTGCCCGAGGCCGTGCAGTTCGTGGAGCAGAACGCGGCGGCGCTGCGGGCGATGCCGAACGCCTTCTTCACCGTGCACATGCTGCACACGGGCGACGACGCCGAGAGCCGCCAGGCGCGCGCCGCCTACCTGGACGGCGTGCACAAGTTCATGACGGCCCAGTCCGAGGTCTTCTTCGCCGGCAAAATCGAGCTGGCCAGGATGTCGTTCCTGGACCGGATGATCTCCCAGGCGATGAAAGCCCAGGATGAGGACAGGCGCGACTGGGCCGCGATCCGCGCCTGGGCGCAGACGGTCCTGGCCTAGGAGCGGCGTGATGAAACAGCGTGCGGCTCTCCTTTGGCTGATCCCGGTGATCAGCCTCCTGGCCCTGATCGCGGCCGGCGTCGGGCTGTTCTGGCAGGATGGCGGCCCCTTCATGTTTACGACCGTGCGCGGGGAGACCGTGCAGATGTACGGGCAGGGGCTCTACCGTTACGACTCATATTTCAAGGCCCCGATCCTGCGCGGCACCGACGCGGTGGCGCTCTTCGCGGGTCTGCCATTGCTGGCGATTGCGTTCCGGTTCTACCGGCGCGGCTCGCTGCGCGGCGGGCTCCTGCTGGTGGGCGCGCTCAGCTTCTTCCTGTACTACAGCGCCTCGCTGGCATTCTCGGCGGCCTTCAACCGCCTCTTCCCGGTCTACGTCGCCCTCTTCTCGGCCAGCTTCTTCGCCTTCCTCTATGCGCTGACCGCCATCGACGCGCCGGCGCTGGACGCGCGCCTCTCGCCCCGCCTGCCGCGCCGCGGGCTGGCGGCGTTCATGTTCGTGGCCGGCCTGGGCGTCCTCTTCATCTGGGCCAGCGAACTGGTCGGGCCGGCGCTGGACGGCGGGACGCCCGCTAACCTGGACGCCGACACCACCCTGTTCACCCACGCGCTCGACATCGCCGTCATCGCCCCGGCGGTGATCCTGACCGGCGCCGCCCTGCTGCGGCGTGAGCCGCTGGGCGCCCTGCTGGCCGCGCCCCTGCTCGTCCTGTGCACGCTGACCGGCCTGGTGGTGATCGCCCAGACGGTGGCCCAGACCCTGGCCGGCATCACGTTTCCCGTCGGCGTCTACATCGGCATGATCGGCTCGTGGGTGGTGATGGGCGCGTTCGCCGTCGGGCTGGCGGTGGCCTTCTTCCGCGGCCTGGCGGAGCCGGCGCCCGCTCACTCAACACCGGTGGCCGTTGCGGCGCGGCCGGCCGGCCACGCCTGATCCTGGAGAAGACCATGTTGCTCAAAACCCAACTCCGCCGCATCCTGGCCGGCCTCGCCGCTGCCTTGATCGTCCTGATCCTGGGTTACCTGGCGATCCGGCCCTGGCACTTGCGCTGGGGGGCGACCGACGCCGAGGTTGCCCAGGCCATGCCCGGCGATCTGGATGGCCGGCGCTGGACGCGCGCCATCACCGTGGACGCGCCGCCGGAGCAGATCTGGCCCTGGCTGGTCCAGTGGGGCCAGGGGCGCGGCGGCTGGTACAGCTACGACTGGCTGGAGAACCTCTTCGGCTTCGACATCCACACCGCGGACCGCATCCTGCCGGAGCATCAAGACCTGGCGGTGGGCGACCCGATCTGCATGGCGCGTGGTTTCTGCGTCAGCACTGTGACCGTGGTGGAGCCCAACCGCTGGCTCAGTTGGCAATCCAGCGATGAGGCCGGCGCCCCGATCTGGACCTTCACGCTCGGGCTGTTCCCGGTGGACGAGGCGCGCACGCGCCTGGTCATCCGTGAGAGCTTCAGCGGGGCGGCCATGCCGGCCTTCGCCCTGGCGGTGCTCGAAATCCCGGACGTGGTGATGGAGCAGAAAGCCCTGGACACCGTCAAAAACCGGGCCGAGGGGCGCGGGCCGTCCGCCTTCGTCACCGCCTTCGAGATCGTCGCCTGGCTCGCCGCCCTGGCCGTGGGCGTGACCGCCGCGGCGCTCTTCGTCACCCGCCCGGACTGGCGCGGGCCGCTGGCGGTGGGCCTCGCCTCCGTCGTCGTCTTGCTGGCGCTGACGTTCCTGTACCCGCCGCTCTGGCTGCGCGGC
>Ga0101944_10002410_pt1 | contig 30407 bp, 26 predicted proteins | sample DewCreD2012metaG_FD_75245 | JGI IMG/M metagenome (GOLD analysis project Ga0101944, IMG submission 75245) | Hot spring sediment bacterial and archeal communities from British Columbia, Canada, to study Microbial Dark Matter (Phase II) - Dewar... ... | reverse complement strand
TAGTGAAATTTCCTCTTCAGATTTTAAGAGTCCCACCCTACCAATTTCTCGAAGATACATCTGAACTAGATCGGAAGAAGTTTCACTATCTTCTCCCAGCGATCCCAGTATGCCGTCTTTTTTGGCGACAACTTTTCCTTCCTTTTCATCTTCCAACTCTTCGGAAATTTTATCCGTTTCCATTTTAATCATTTCATCAGAACTGATCACTCGCACTCCTAATTCTTCCATTTTTTCATACAAGCTTTCCAGATCGGCTATATTTTGCTCAGCATTGGGAATAACATGCAAAATTTCATCTTCAGTTACAAATCCTCTTTGCTTGCCGCGATTGATAAGATCCGTAACTAAATCTTTTTTGCCTACGATTTCTTCCTTTTTAATCTTCCTTTTCCTGATTATTTTCTTTCGCTTGGTTATTTTCTTTCTGGGATATTTTCTACGTCTAACAATTTTTTTGAGGGATTTTTTTTTCTTGAGCTGTTTTGCCTTTTTATTTTTCTTTTTTGATTTGGTTTTCATAATTTATTAATACAAATAAAAAACTGGCTTTATTGCTAGCTAGCTTTAACTATTTAAGATTTGATTCCATTGGTTGCGCAGATATTTGACTGCTTCGCGGTCATGATAGTCTTCAGCCAATTTGAGATCTTTGGCAATTTGATTAAGTTTTTCTTTTTTAATCTCTTTTTTAAGGCCGTCGATTATTTCTTCGCTTTCTCGTTTAGGATCTTCAATATTTATTTCTTCCAAATTATTATTAAGACCCATTCTGTATTTCTTTTCAAAAAACCGCTTTTCGGCCTGGGTTATCAATTCTCGATCGTCAATAATTGTCAAAAATTTATCATAATCATAATCAGCCTTTTTTCCTTCTCTTATCATTGCTTCAAGCAATTTATCGCTGGTTGTTAATAATTCTATTATTTCTTTTTTTGAAATCTCTTGCCAAATATCTTTATAAACCAGCATGAGACCTACTAGATTATCGATGAGAACATTAATTTTTTTCTTTTGAAAAAAATAAAAAATCATAAATTCTACGGGACTGTTTTTTAATAAATGATTTTATATCCGGAGAATATATATGAATTATACCTGTTTTCACTTTAACAAATTTATTTTTACCCATTTTTAAAATTTCATAAACAACATCAATATCAAACATATATGGTTTATAATTTGTCTTTAAAAGATATTCTTTTCTTAAAAAAGTTCCATTGGCACCTATTGTTGGAATTTTTTTTTCATCAAGTTCAACAATGAAATATTTTTCTTTATCAAAAATTTTTAAATCAAAACCGGTCCACTTTCCTGTTATATAACTATATTTATCATAATTACCTATAAACAAACAAAGCGGGTCATTTACACCAGACATTGCAAAATATTTAGTTAATGGCTTATCTATATCCCTGAAAAAGAAAAACAGCGGCTCTGTTCCTATGATATCTGATTCAAAAAGAAACGGTTCTACCATATTAGAAATATAACTCTTGTCCGGCATTATGTTATCGCTATCAATCAATGCAATTATTTCGCCCTTTGCCTTTTCAATACCAACAGATTTTCCTGCTTCTCCAGTTTGCAAAAAGTTGCTGCACACTGTAATATTAAGATCCTTTTTATATGATTCTATTATTTCTAACGTTCTGTCTTTTGAACCGGCGTCTGGTATGATTATTTCTATTTTTTCTTTAGGGTAATCCTGATTTGCAATCGCGCTCAAACACAGGTCTATTACTTTTTCTGAATTATATACTGGTGTGATAATAGATATAAAAGGTAATTCCATATTAAATTATTCCTTTTTTCTCTGAAAATCAAGAATATGCCCTATCACTGCTTTTCCAGCTTTAAATAAAAAAGCCAAATCATCAAAATTTCTAATACTTAAAATCTGACGCATTATAAATCTCGGTGTCATAAAAGCCTTATAAATATCATCGCATATTTTCATAACATCTGCTGGCTGCATATCAGGAAAATTAAATATCGGGATTGTCATATCAAACTTTTCCCATTCCCCTGGTTTAAATCTAAGCCAGTTATTTTCAACTGCCTGTTTATAAAGTGGTGTGCCTGGATATGCAATAACAACAGTCGATTGGAGCATATCAGCCAATCCTTTATCAAGTAATTTTCTTGCCATTTCATAAGTCCGTAAAGCATCATCTTTTGTTTCCCATGGATATCCAACCATAATTGTAAGATGAACACCAATACCTGCATCTTTTGCTATCTTACATCCCCTTTCAATATCTTCTACTTTTGTTCCCTTACATAATCTGTCAAGGGTTCCCTGATTAGCAGATTCAAGACCAAATTTTAGCAGTCTAAAACCTGCCTTTTTCATCAAAGGTGCAATGCTTTCATTTATATAATCAAATCTAAAATTAGCCATTAATGATAATTTATAATTTCTGTCAATAACACCCTGACAGAATTTTTTTAACCATTCACCGCGCGGAAATGTTCCAGTATCATCAAAAATCTCTCTTATTTTATAATTCTTTATTAATAAATCAATCTCATCCAAAAGTGATTCTGGTGTTCTTGTTCTAAAATTAGGATAAAGAGTTGTCCATGAACAAAAAGTGCATTTTGCCCAGGGGCAGTCCCTGCCTACCATTGTATATGTATAAGGCGCATATTTAAAAAACTTCTCTCCATATAATTTCCACTTTGTTAACTCTCTATCTATAAAAGGTAATTTATTTAAATCATGGTTTAATTGAAATTTTCCTGTATTTTTTATATTACCATTTTCTCTATACCAGATTCCTGGCTCAAGCGCTTCACTTTTTCTAACATGATTTAGAAGATTAAGTAAAAGAAAATCATAATCACCACCAGTAATTATATAATCAACTTTTGAATTAAGCATTGATTCTTCCGGCATTGCAGTTACATGGTCTCCCATTAATATTACTTTTACTTCTGGTAGTATTTGTTTTATCCTTTCAATGATGCTCCAGTGTTGTTTTATAACAGGTGTTTTGGTCTCCATAGCAATAATATCAGGTTTTTCCCTGATTAAAATATCTTCGTATTGCTTTTGTGTATGCATTTCTGCAATTGAATCATTCCATACCACATCATAACCATTAACCTTTAATAAAGTTGCTGCAGATGCGGGGACCATAGGATAAATAAAAGATGGGTTATGAAACCATTGGAATTGTCTGTTCTGTCCAAGAGTTGGAGTCCCGTCTCCTATCAAAGGTGGATAAGATATCATTATTTTCATTATAATATACTCCTTTTTATTTTGTATTCTCTTCTCTTAACTTCTTTGATAATAAGCCATTTATAAAATAAATACCATAAGCAATATGAGTAATAAAAATACCTGCCATTGTAAGTATTGCTGCCAATGGATTTATTAATTTTATACCATCTATAAACAACAGTAACATATAAATTAATAAAGGAATTGTCCATAAAATAATTAAATTCTTAATATAAAAAACCGGCACAATAAAACTTAAAAGATATAATATAAATAAAGTTGGAATAAAATATGACAATCTAAAAGATGTTTCCGGAAATCTTTTTACAAAATATCCACGATGTGTTGCATAGTTGATAATTTGTTTTAAATGCCCTATTGGGAAATCACGTCTGTGATGATAAACAAGGACTTCCGGCGCATAAATAATTTTCATTTTTAAATCTTTTACTATCTTTAAACAAATAACAGTATCCTCACCAGGCCAGAATTCTGTATTAAAACCGCCAATTTTATTTAAAACATCTTTTCTAATTATTAAATTACACGAAGGATAATCATCAACCTGTCTTTTGCTTTGCGGTATGTAACGGTATCTATAACCACCGCCACCGAGAAAAGATGAATAAATATATCCGCTTATTTTTTTTAAAAAAGAATCATTTACAGGGGTTACTGCGGGGCCACCAACAGCAGCAACATCTCTGTCATTTTCAAATATTGAAATTGCGTAAATTAACCAATTGGTATCAGGATACACATCATCATCAATAAAAGCAATAATTTCCGAATCTGTATTTTTTATTCCTATATCTCTTTTTTCTCCGGGATGAATGCTCCCTGTTGGAATAATTTTAATTTTAAATGAATAATTCCCTTCTAATTTATCATCATTATCAGGCAAAATAATTACACTGATAAGTTCTTTATTATAATTTAATTTTTCAATATAAGATAATGACTCATTTATATAATTATTTATTTGTTTTACTGGTATTATAATTGCAACACTTTTCAAATTTAACTCCGTTTTTATTTTATTTTGTCATAGTATTTAATAATTTTTAATCTGTAAAACACAGCCAAAGTATCCCATAATATCTTAAAAATTGTCATAAAAGTTATATGACCGTATTTGCCTTTATAATCAACAACTACCGGTGCTTCTTTAATCTTATATCCATAGTGGTGTGCAAGGACAAGTAATTCCAGATCAAACGCATAACCTTTTATAAGTAATTTATGAAATGTCTTTTCAAGCGCTTCTCTTTTAAATAATTTTATTCCGGTTTGAGTATCTCTCAATGGCAAACCAAATAATAATTTAACAATAAAAAAATAAACCGCAGAAACTATTTTTCTTTTTAACGGATAGTGTAAAATTGACTGTGGATGTCTTTTTGAGCCAATAACAATATCAGCATTTTCTTTTTTCATTATTTCAAAAAGAACCTCAAATTGTCTGGGATGAATATCAAGGTCTCCATCCAAAAACATAACCAAATCACCCTTTGATTTTTTAAATGCTTCTTTTAAGGCATGTCCTTTCCCCTGATTTTTTTTAATTCTATAAATATGAATATTTTTCTTTTTCATTTTACTTGCTTTTTTAAAAGTCATATCTTTGGAGCCATCATCCATAACTATTATTTCATAATTAATTTTTAAATTTTTAAAATACTTATCTGTTTCCAAAATATTTGCCGCTGCATAAAGTTCTTCGTTATACATTGGCATTAAAACTGACAACTTTTTAAACTTCACTTTTTCTAACCTTCCTGTTATTTAATAAAATAGAAATAATGCTAAAAAATAATATTACCAAATTCATTATAAAAAGTATTAATAAAACAATATAAAAGTTTGAATGAAAAAACCATAAAATAGCAGTGTATAGTATTATACCAGCATAAATAACAAAAATGAAGGAATAATTATGCACTGCAAGATTATAATTAATTATAACATTTAATAAAACCAGAGGCAAAATTGCAATTCCAAATAATCTTACTATTTCTTTGATAGCATAGTACTTGCCACCGCCGGTTAACAGCCATAATACAAATTCAGGAAATAAATAACAAAAAATTATACCAATTAAACTTATTATAAAAGTTAAAATCAAACTTTTATATAACATATTTTTAGGGTTGATGTTTAACTCATAATGTTCTGAAACCTTAGGGAATAAAACCATAACAACAGCTGATGGGAAAAATAAAAATGCTTTCCCAATTATGGATGTTACGGCATAAAAACCTGCCTGTTCTTCTGGGTAAAAATGTTTTACTATAAATAAATCAATATATCCTAATAAAGAAAATCCAAGAAACGAAAATAAAACAGGCAAAGCATAACTTAATATATCTTTAAAAGGCAGAGCAATTGTATTTTTGTTGTTTTTTAAACCAATTACATCTTTTATCATAAATAATCCTATAACAAATGCACATAAACCAGAAAAAAAAGTAGTAGATAAAGCACCATAAACACCAAAACCAATTGATATAAATAAAATTAAAAAAAACAATCTAAACAAAGAATCTATAATCATATTTAATCCATAATTTATGAATTTTTGCAGGCCCTGTAAAATACCCCTTATTACGGGTAAAATAAAATACATAATAAGCACGCAACCCATAACATAAACCAATTTATTGTTGTTTAAATTAAAAAAATTCTTTATAAAATCTGCCAGAACAAAAAAAAGAAAAAATATTAAAACCCCAGTTATTAATAGCCATTTTACCGCCTCAAAAAAAAGTGCCCGTATTCCAAAAATTGAATTTTTTGCTTTTAAAATTGATGCTTTCTTTACAATACTTGTTTGAAGTGCTGCGCAGGGCATTGCAACTATCATTATAATACCAAGAAGTGTTGCTAAAGTGCCATATTCTTCCGGTTTTAGATGACGGGTTGCATACATATGAAAAACAAAATTTGATATATTTACTATGCTTGATGCTATGAATAAAATAAAAGAATCTTTTATTAAATTATCTTTCTTATCCATCAAATTTTAAATCCATTGTTGTAAAAGTATATGAAAATTAATTAAATATCGGCTTTATTTTTAAAATTTTTGACCTCGCAACCTCTGACACATAAATATTATTTTCTTTATCAATTGCAATACCTAAAGGATCAGAGAAAATCGGTTTATCCTTTACATCTAATTTTATTGTTCCAACATATTTTGGTTTTTTTGTCTTTAAATTATATACAATTATCTCTTTTGAACCAGAAGATGAAACATATAATAAATCATTTGAATCAATAGCAATCATAGGCCATAAAGGAGGCGTTTCATTCCATACTTTAATCTTTATAAAATACATTGGATTCAAATCAGATGTTAAAACAACTATCCTTCTATTACCAACATCAGAAACATAAACATTATTTTTTGAATCAAAAGCAATTGAAAAAACTTCAAGAAATTTATCAAGTGCCTTACCTGCTCCACCTACTGGTTTTCCTATTCTGTTACCTTCTAAATCAAATCTATGGACTCTGCTTGTCCCTGTGTCAGCGACAAATAAAACACCATATTTATTTACAGCAACATTTCTTGGACTATAAAATCCTGCTTTGGGTCCACCTATTTCCATTATATATTTACCATCAGAAGAAAATTTTTGAATTCTGCCATTCCACGCATCAGCAACATAAATATTATTCTGATTATCAGTTGCAACACCTGATGGTTCATTAAATTCGCCTTCTTTATTTCCTTTTTTACCAAACGCATTAACCATTTTTCCATCTAAAGTAAATTTACAAATTCTATGGTTATTTAAATCAGCTACATATAAAAAATTATCGTTTGAAATAGCAATTCCCCTTGGTGAATTTAATTTACCTGCCTTACTTTCTACGCCATCAAACTCAGCAAGAACTTCTGCTTTTATTATCTTTACCGGTTCTCCTCTTTTTACCTTTGAAACAACAACAACTGCACCAATTAATAACACAGCAATTATAAGAACAATTAAACTATTACCTTTTTTCTTTCTCTTTTTATCTTTTTGTTTTTTAGATTTTTTTGATTTGACCATTTTTTCCTCCTTAATTTTATTGTTTTAAAGTTAAAATTTTTCCTAAAGAATGATCCGTTACCAATACTTTACCATCTGATAGCACAGCAACTCCAACAGGGCACATAAATTTTACTCCCTGTACATCCTGATCAAAATATTTTTCACCTGTTCCATTAAGATTGTATCTGATTATCCTATGTTTTGCTGAGTCAGTAATAAAAACAAATTTATTTTTGAAATCTATGTCTATGTATGGTTCCATAAGACATCCTTCAACAATTTGTGCATCATTCCAGCCATGCACTTTAAATTCTCTTACAAACTTACCCTCTGTTGTTATAACCTGAACCCTGTAATTTCTTCTGTCCAGAATATAAAGATTATCATCAGGTCCCTGTTTTATTGAAAATGGCTCCCAGAACTCAACAGGTCCTTTTCCGCCTGGTTTATCACCACCTTCTCTCTTTTTACCAAATGTGGCTAAATATCTGCCTTTACTATCAAATTTTTCTATTTTACACCAGCCAGTATCAAGAATATAAATATTACCTTGTTTATCAACCCCCACATCCCTTGGACCCCACAACCCTCTGTCTCTTCCTATTTCCATAAGATAACTTCCTGTATTTGTGAAAACCTGAACTCTGCCATTCCATGTATCTGCAACATAAATATTACCATCCGGGCCTATATCTATTCCGCATGGCTCCTTAAAATCACCGGGACCATCGCCTTCCTTTCCCCATGCTAAAATAAAATTACCAGTAGAATTAAATTTCTGTATTCTGTGATTTTTTGAATCAACAATATATATATCTCCATTTTTATCAACAGATATATCTTTGGGAGTATTAAAAAAACCCCGCTCAGCCCCTGGGGCTCCACCTGTTTCAAGTATATTTTGTGGTTCAGCTGATACCTTTCTCTCGTTTCTGACATTTGCAGGTGTAAACATAATGCCAATAGTAATCACTATAAGCAAAATCAAAGATAAAATTATTATTTTCTCCTGCTTTGACATTAAAGATAAATCTATCATAAGAACCTCCGTATTTGAAATCTGAAATCTTCAAATCTATCTAATTGCCAAATTTGCTAAATTGCCAAATTGCCTGATTTAATAATCTTCAAATCTTTAAATCTGGAATCTTCAAATTTAAAATCATAAATCTTAAATTTCACATTTTAAATGTTTTATCCAATCAGCAATAAGCAATGTAGTGGTGAATTTCACCTTCCACATTCACTTTTCACATTTCACTTTTACTGTTGCCAGAATTCTTTTAAATCCTTTCTAACATAAACAACAAAATCATAAGAGCCAAGGTCATTCCAGACATCTCTGTACATAAATCTTCTCCATAGCATATTTATTTTTTCACCTAAAGGCGCACTCCAGAATTTGCCCTCATCAGGTGCCCACCATTCACGTAATTTATATCTTTCATAATAATAATCATCTTTTAATAAATCAAAAACACGCTGGTCATGACCTCTGTTTGCTTCTTCTATACCTGATAAAATCAATGGCTTGCCTTTTTCATATTCAGGAATATTTTTTGGTTGATATGCAATCTTATTAAATTCCCTCAAATACCATGCAAATGGCCATGTGCAGTAATCTTCACATACAATATCAAGGTCATATATATTAAATTTTCTAAATGATTCACTGTCCCATTTCTGACTTTTTAATGCCCGTGCAAATTTATGAATTTTGTCACTTACAATTAATACATCAGGGGATGATTGAACATATACAAGAGATTCTTTGGGGTCTGCACCATAACCATAAAAACTAACATAAACAGCACCATGAAATGAAAGCATTGCGAGTAAAATAAAAGTCACAATACCCGTCGTTCTTTTCCAACCCCAATTAATTTTCTCAATCAACTCAGCAAAAAATTTGCCCGCAAGAAAAGTCATAGGCAATAAAGGATGTAACATAAGCCATGGCATTCTCTCTCCTGCCCATGAATAAGTAAGCATTGCCATAAACCACCAGTATATGCAAAATAAATTAAAAAATGTTCTCTTTTCTGCATTAAAAAGATAATAAAAAGTAGCAATTAACATAAAAACAACAGATAAAAGTTCATAATAAGGTATGAGTAATGCATAAAAATACATTGGCTGGCTTCCACGCTCCACACCGTGCTGTCCCAACCAATAAGTTATTGCATCAACATAACCAGCCCATATACCTTTTAAATTTGCAAAAAAAGATAATCCGGGTTCTTTGTTAAAATAAAAAAATGCATGTATGAAAAAGAACACAAAAAAAGCATAAATAAAATCCATTTTTCCTTTCCCAAGCCACCATTGAATCGTTCTGTATAAATTTCCTTCCTGTTCAAATTTTTCCGGAATATGTCTTAAAGAATATTCCCATACCCATCTACCAAACAAAAACGTAAAAAATATAAAAACAGTAATATATGTAACTTCTTTTGTTGCCCATGAAAGAGCAAGTCCGATTGCTGCAAGAAATAGCCATAATGGTTTTCGCGTATCAAAATAACGTAATAATCCAAGAAAAAGTAATAAAGAATCTCCTGCTATATAAATATCGTTTCTTATATAGCGTGACTGGTAAACAAAGCCAGGGGAAATTGCAATTATTAAAGCAACAAAAAATGCTCCCCATTTGCCAAGATAAGGTTTATACCACCATAAAATTATAACACAAAGCACTCCATAAATAGCAGGCATTATTCTACAGGTATAATCAGATGTGCCAAATAAAAAATATATCAAAGCATTCGCATGAAATAAAAAAGGTCCATGCATCATTGGGTTATATGAATAACCGTCACCTTTAAAAAGTTTCCATGAATAAAAAGCATGCATTGATTCATCATGATGCAATGGTTTTGCTCCTAAATCAAGAAATCTCAATAAGATAGCTGTTATAACAATAGCAGCCCATGCAATTATTTCCCAATTTATTATTATGCCCTGCTGGGTAACCTGACTTTCTATATCCTGTTCTTCTTTTATAGCAACCGAGATAACTTTTTTTTCTGGTTTTTCAGTTATTTTTGGGGGTTCTATTTTTTTCTTTTCTGCTACTTTTTCCTGAGGTTTTTTTACCTGCTGCTGCTTTATCTCAAGTTTTGAACCACAGGTATCACAAAATTTGTTTGTTGCCGGATTATCTGCTCCACATTTTGAACATTTAATCACATCTGGCATATCTTTCCTCCTTTAAAAAATTCTAATCTCTCATTTTATATATTACTGTTTCTAATTTATTTGTATAAATTATGTCCATAAACTGGGAAAATTTATCAAGCCCCTGCAATGACCCAGCATATTTATCTTTTTCAAGTGCGCCAACATAAACATATTTAACTTTATATTTTTTTAATAATTGTTTTGCCTGTTCAATATCAGTTGTTGTATAAATAGTATCAACATCTGCCATGCGTTTACCTGCCTCATCCCAGGAACCGCGCCATTGTAATTCATGCCCTGGCCAGCCAAGAACTGTGGGAATTCCTGTAAAAGATGAAATCCTTGCAAATTCAGTATATTCAGGGCCATGTGCTTCAAGTATGACCGGATAACCTTTTATATTTTTCTTAAGCCATTGTATTGCCTGCCAGTCACCTAAAGCTGACATTCTACCCTTATAAGACATTGTCTTTAAAAAATCACTACCATCAAGTGTAAAATATCCTCTGAAACCACCTGTTTTTACATTTGATGCTGCGAATGGATAAAACATACCCATAACTATTAAAATCCACATAATTGAAAGCCATATATACCTTACATATTTTGGTTTAAAACTAAGATAAAAATGTGTGACCCAGAAATAACCATAAGCTGCAGCAATAGAGAAAAATATCCATGTCTGATAATAAAATTTAAAAACAGTATTCATACGTTCAAGGTCCGCGTGTCCAGCACCACCGTCTTTTGAAAATGTATCAACAATATGAAAAAATTCACAGCCCAGCGATGCAAATAAACCTGTAAAAACAAGTATTAAAACAAACTGGTTTTCTTTTAATTCAACCCTTGTAATACCAAGTAAAAAAACAGTACAAATAACCAAAAATAAAACACCTGAAAATAATCCGTTATGTGGGCCTTTGTAAATTAATGTTTTATAAACTATCATAGCAACTGCAATTACAATTGCAATTGAAGTATATAAAAGCACTTTGTTATCTTTTGTGTTAGCAGGGTCAATAAGAAATTTAAAAAAATTAACAACTGTGTCATTCATTTTTTTTACAGGTAATTCTATACCACCTAATAATAATTCATCACCGCTTATTTGATAACCACACTGTCCGCATATTTTTTTTCCTTCTCTTATTTCTGCACCACACCTTGGACAATAAAATTCTCTCTTTTTAACTTTTAAGCCGGCAATCCCCTGATATTTTAATGCATATAACCAGTTTAGAATTCTGAAAACAATAAAAGAGAAAATCGGAAAAAGCATTATGCCAAAAATTGTCAAATAATCAGTTATTTTTGTATTTGCCTCAACTATACCAATACCTTTTGCCTGTGACTTAAAAACAAGTGTAAAAGGAAGATAAGCAATAATTGCAACGCCAAGAATTATACCGCAGGTTATTAAAACATCATTTATCCACGTATTAAACCTTTCTCCTGTTGAATATTTATACGATAGTATGCATAATAAAATTATAAAAAAATATGTTGGGAAATCCCAGCTATTTAAAAACCACAAACCGCCAAGTAAAAGTCCGGTAAAAACAATAAAAGAAATTCTTGAAATATTTTTTTCAAATAGATTTTTGCTTTCTTCTCTGATAAATAAAATACCAAGATTTAAAGCAAGAAGAACAAAAGGAATTGCCATTTGATGAGGATGTAAATCACCCAAAAGGAATGAAAAAAACGGAAATTCATTTATTGTTATATCATATCCCTTGTAATCAATTATCCTTGAAGTATGCCACCAGTTAAAATTGTTTGTTGTCCATTTATTATTAACAACCTGGATAAAACCATCTATGTTAGAGATCAAAAGCAAAAATGCAGCTGCCAGGAAACCAATAAAATAATTTTTTGTAAGATTATAAAGCACGCCTACCATTGCAATAGCAGACATTGCCACAACATAGGTTAATGCCAGATTAAAACAAATGCCATTGGGAATATTAGTTAATTTCATCATAATAGCCATCATAAGATAACCGAAATAATAATAACTTATATATAGTGGCTTACCTGCAGCATCTACACCAAACATCCATGGGTCATAAGGTGGCATTTTATCTGCTTTTGTTATTGCATTCATAAAAGCAAAATCCATAAATTTTTCAGTGCCAATAATATCTGATTGATACATTCTAAATAATGCATAAACAAGGAATATTAATAAATAAAAAAGTTCTGTTATTATAACAAGAGCTGTTCTCTGTCCTAAAAATTCAAGAATTTCCCCTTTATTTTTAATAAATAAATAAATTGATAATCCTGTCATTAAAAAAATAACAAGTATTATTGTTGCAATAGAAAAAGAAATAAATCCAAAAAGCCATGAAAAATAAGAAATTAAAAAAAGACCTATAATTTTGCTAAACATATAGCCCTTTTCATATGACTTTTTTAATAAAACAAAACTTATAGGAAAGGCGATTATCCCAATTATTACTGAGAAAAACCACCATTTTATAATATAACCAAAATATAAGCCCACACAGCACCTCCATTTTATTTATTATAAAAGGAATTTAATTTTAAATATTGCATAAAATTATACTTAATAAAAGGTTAAATGTCAATTTTTTTTAAACGATTTTTTATTTATTTTTATAATCTTTTATGTTATTTTTATATTATTTTATTGGAGATAAAAATGATTACAAATAAAAATATAGATAAAATAATAAAAAAGGTCAAACAAAGAATAAAAAAATATGATCAGCCGGTTCTTGAAAGGTTTAATAAAAAATTGAATTCACCTTACTGGGTTTTAATATCCTGCCTTCTTTCTTTAAGAACCAAAGACGAAACAACAGAAATAGTAACAAAAAATCTTTTCAAACAAGCAAAAACACCACAACAAATATTAAAACTCCCTGCAAAAAAATTAAAAAAAATAATTTATAAAACAGGTTTTTACAATAACAAAGCAAAAGCAATAATAAATGTAACAAAAAAGATTTTAAATGAATTTAAAGGTAAAGTCCCTGATAATCTTGATGATTTATTATCTTTACCGGGGGTTGGAAGAAAAACAGCAAATCTTGTCTTAACTGTTGCATATAATAAATTGGGTATATGCGTTGACACTCATGTGCATAAAATATTCAACCGCTGGGGTTATGTGAAAACCAAATCACCTGATGAAACAGAATTAAAATTAAGGCGAGTACTTCCTAAAAAATACTGGAAAAAGATAAATAATTATCTTGTTTTATTTGGACAGAATATCTGTTTATCTGTATCCCCTTTTTGCTCCAAATGCCCCATAGAAAACCATTGCCCTAAAATCGGGGTGAAAAGAAAAAGATAAAAATAATTTGCGATGTAAAATATAAAATGTGCAATGTGAAAAGTGAAATCATATAATTTCCGATTTACGATTTTCGGTTTACGATTTAAAATACAATGTTCTTAAATTCGGTAGATATGGTAGATATGGAATATTTGGTAGATATAAATATGGAAGATTTACAAATCAGGCAATTTGGCAATTGGGCAATTAGAAAGATTTGAAGATTCCAGATTCTAATATTTGAAGATATAAATTTGGTAGATTTGGAATATTTGAAAATTTGGAAGATTCAACGGCTACAATGCCGAATGCAGAATGCCGGTTGCCGATTGGAAATACAAACAAACACCCAACAGCAATCAAAAATGTCTCTTTTTATTTCCCAAAAATAGAATCAATAATCAAATCAAAAAGCCAGCCAACAATGCAATACTGGGCTGCGCATACAACTAACATAAGATATTCAAAATCCATCATATATTTACGCAATAAAACAGCAGGCCAGGAAAGTGTTACAATTTCTGACGCACCTTCTGCAAATGCGCCATGAATAACAGGATTCCATCCGTTAATAATACCATAACCAACAAGAGTAAAATAACCAAGTGTCATTGCAATGGCTGTGCTTTTTATTTTAAATAACCGCAAAAACATCATCCAGAACAGAATGCCTGCGATTAAAGCAGTTACATAAATAGCAAAAGCATCTATGTGAATATCCATTTTCCCTCCTGTTTTGAATTTTTATTTTACCTCCGGAACTTTTATCATTATTATTTCTCTAGTATTTGTTGCCCTGTTATATTTTATACAATCATAATATACTACATTTTCTTTTCTATCAAGCCCTTTGTTATCAATATCATATACTTCAAAATCACCTGTTACAGTATTAATAATTACCACACTTCTGTTCTTTCCATCACTGCCGCTGGTCATATAGCCGATATAATCGCCTGCAAAAGCAACAAAAACAAAACTAAAAATAAAAAACAACAAAATTAAACTTTTTTTCATAGGAAGCACCTCCTTAAAAAATATTTTATAATTGCACATCCTCAACTTCAAAAACCATCTGTTCCTCATCATTCCAGAAATTAATAACAGGAGTAAAAGCAACATTTATTATCTGTCCCTGTTGTATTTTTTCTTTGTCGCTTTCACAATAATTGTAAAGAATAAAATTATAATATCTCTGTCCAAAAATTCCATAAAATTTTAAAGTGTTATTTTTTAAATACTTTACTTCTTTTATGAAAACATTTTCCATTACAAAAACCGGCTCCGGATTTCCAATACCCCATGGTTTTAATTTTTCAAGGATTTTTATATCTTTAAAATTAATATTTTCTTTTATTACTGCATCTATGTATAATTGTGGTTCAAAATCCTCAAGTGACTTTATTGATTTTAAATAATTATTTGAATATTTTTTAAAATTTTCAATATCTTCAAATTTCAGGGAAATTCCCGCAGCCAGTTTATGGCCACCATATTTTACTAAATATTTATCCACATTTTTTAAAATATCATAAAGGTCTATGGTTGGAATACTTCTACCGCTGCCGTGAACTAACCCATCTTCGCTTTTTGTCATTACAAACGTAGGCCTATTATATTGCCTTGTAAGCCGGGAAGCAACTAGGCCTATTATTCCGGCATTCCATTCCTCATTATAAATAGTTATTATGAAATCTTCCTCCTGCTTAAATGTGTTATTTAATAATAACATCGCCTGCTCTTCAATGGATTTCATCTGTTTTTTTCTTTCTTCATTTGTAGAATTCAAATTTTGTGCGAGTATCTTGATTTCGTCTTGATTTGTTGACAGGAACAATTTTACTGCCTGATTTGCATGTTCAATTCTGCCTGCTGCATTTATACGTGGGCCAAGTATATAACCAATATGATATGTAGAAATATCTATGCCATCAGAAATTCCTGAAACATTTTTTAATTCAACAAGCCCGGGATTTTTAGTGTTTTTTATTTTTTGCAAGCCGCGCCTTATTATTATTCTGTTTTCATTTGAAACAGGCACAATATCCGCAACTGTGCCAAGTGCAACAAAATCAAGAAATTCATCATTAATAGAAATATTTTTTTTCTCTGCTATTGCACACAGCAATTTATATGCTACGCCAACTCCACTTAAATCCTTGTCAGGATATAATTTTGAAACTTTGGGATTTATTATTGCAATTGCATTTGTTGAAATTTTGCTTTCTTCCGGTATATGATGGTCTGTAATTATGACATCTATACCAATTTGCGAACAATAATCAATTTCTTCTTTTGCACTTATCCCACAATCAACAGTAATAACAAGTGACACATTTTGCGATTTTAAATATTTTATTGCTTCAATGTTTAATCCATATCCTTCTTCCTGTCTGTGTGGTATATAATAATCAATATTATTGTATTTTAAAAAGTCCTTAAAAAACTTCATTAAAATAACAATTGCTGCAACACCATCCACATCATAATCACCATAAATCACTATTTTTTCTTTATTATCTATTGCCTTATTAATACGAGCTATTACTTTTTCCATATCTTCAAAGAGAAAAGGTGAATGCAATTGAATTTCATCTATTTTAAATATCTGTTCTAATTTTTCTTCTGAATCAATTCCCCGGTTAGCAAAAACACCTATTAAATAATCAGGAAATTGCATTTTATCTTTTAAAATTGAAAAAAATTTAGATTCTAAAATTTTATTTTCTGTAAAAACCCATTTCATATTTATCCTTTTATATTATATATAAAAATTTTAATTAAAAATTCTATTAACAAATTCTTCCGGATTAAATTTTTCAATGTTATCCAGTTTTTCTCCAAACGTAATATATTGAACAGGCAAATTTAACTCACTTTTTATTTTTATAATTGCACCGGCTTTTGAATTTGAATCCATTTTTGTTAAAATAAGCCCATTTAATTTCAACACCTCATTAAACATTTTTGCCTGATTATAGGAATTTTTCCCTGTATTTGCATCAATAACAAGAAAACTAAACAACTTTTTTTCATCAACAAATTTTAATATTGTTCTTTTTATTTTTTCAATTTCCTGCATCAAGTTATGTTTCGTATGAATTCTACCAGCAGTATCTATGATTACCAAATCATATTTTTGTTTTTGCGTATGCGAAAGTCCGTCATAAATAACAGAAGATGGGTCATCTCCTTCTTTGCCTTTTATTATTTCCACATCTGTTTTTTTTGCCCACAATTCCAACTGCTCAATTGCTGCCATACGGAAAGTATCACCTGCTATAAACAAAATTTTTTTTCCCATTTTTTTAAATAAATAAGCAAGTTTTGAAGCAGATGTTGTTTTCCCAGACCCATTTATTCCAACAAGAAGAATCACTGAAAACTCTTTTAAAAAATCTTCGTTTGTCACTGTATTTGATAAGGTTTCTTTAAAATATCTTTTTAAAAATTCGGTTGCCTGTTCATAATTATTTATTTTTTTTGATTTCAAATCATTGATTAAAATATCCACTATTCTTGCATCAATATCAGATTCTAACAATATTTCTTCCAGAGATTCAATTTCATTAAAATCAGAATAAGAAAAAAAATTTTTTATTTTATCAATAAAGGGAAATGAATTTTTAGTAATCGATTTATCCATCACATTATCCTTTTGAACTCATCTCAAGTGCTTTATCAAGTTTCACAGATATTACCTGTGAAATACCTGCTTTTTCCATTGAAACACCATAAATTATATCTGCCATTTCCATCGTTAATTTATTATGCGAAATAATAATAAACTGGGTTTTTTTAAAACTCTTAATTAAATTTGTAAACCTGACGACATTAATATCATCAAGGGCAGCTTCCACCTCATCCATAACACAAAATGGACTCGCCTTTATAAGAAAAAGAGAAAACAAAAGTGAAATTGCAGTTATTGCTTTTTCACCACCTGATAATAAAGTTATACTCTGCAATCTTTTTCCGGGTGGTCTTGCTATAATATCTATACCTGATTCAAGAACATTTTCATTATCCGTTAATACCAAATCAGCATCCCCGCCGTTAGTCATCTTTTTAAAAACATCTGCAAAGCGAAGTCTGATTTCAGCAAACGCCTTATTGAAAAGTTCTTTTGACTCTTCATTTGTTTTTTTTATTACTTTATTCAGATTTTCTTTTGCCTTACATAAATCATCATATTGTACCTGTAAAAACTCTTCCCTCTTTTTTAAATCATTATACTCTTCTATTGCAACAAGATTAATAAATCCCAGTTTTTCTATCTTTTCTTTATACTCAGATACCTTGAGTGAAAGTTCTTTATATTCGTCTTCGGTTATTTCAATAGAATTTATATCTGACTCTGAAACTGAAATTTTAAATTCATTTTCAATTTTTTCATAAATATTCCTTATTTCAATTGACAACTCATTAATTTTTAATTTCAACTCATATAACTGTTCTTTTAATTGTTCTCTTATTACACCCATCTCTTTTAATGATAAATTCAACTGCTCTATTTCAGTATTTTTAGATACAAATTTTTCTGTTTTTTGTTTTAACTCGTTTTCTTTTAATACAAGTTCTGTTTTTATTGATGTTTTCCTTGCCTCCATTTCTATTCTTTCGTTTTCCAGTTGTGATATTTTTATGTTTAAATCTTCTATTTCTTTTAAAGTAAAATCATATTGATTTTGTAATTCTGTTATTTTATTTAAAATTGTCTGCCTTTGATTATCCTCAAAATCATAATCATTTTTTAATTGTAAAATTTCTATCTTTTTTTCTTCTATATTACTCTTTTTGGAATTTAATTCTTGCTCAATTAAACCTATTTCATTTTTTAAAACATTTATTTCTGAATTAAGCTTGTCAATTTCTTCCTTCATTTTTTTTCTTTCATTTTCATACATTTCCTGTTGTGAAAACAATTCGTTCCTCTGATTTTCAAATTCTGCTTTTTCCATTTCCAATTTACTGATTGTTTTAATCAAAACTTCTTTTTCCTCTTCTTTTTGTTTAATACGCTCATTATCTTTTATAACTTCAATGTATTGATTATGATAAATAACAGATAATCTTTCTATGTTTTTTTCTATTTCTTGTATATTTTTTTTCTGATTGTCCCTTTCTTCCTGTAAGGCATTTAATTTTTGTTTTGCTATGACAATTTCTGACTCTATTTCTGAAATCAACCGCTCTCTGGCAAGCAAACCAACACCGGATTGTAATTCACCCTCTCCTTTTTTATAAAATCCATAATTTGATATTAATTTTCCATCAAGAGTTAATAATTTATATTCCTCTTCCATTTTTACATCTCTTATGACTTCCATGGCAGAATTAATATCTTGAACAATGAAAATATTTGCAAAAAAAAGTTTTATAATTTCAAATTTGTCAGAAACATCAAGAACAGAAACCAAAGATGTAATAATATTCTTATGTTTTATTTTATGATTCCATTTATCAATAATATTTTTAAAGTTTATCTGGCTGTCTAAATTTATAATATTTAATGTTCCCTTTTCTTTTTCATAAAGAGTAAATATTTCATTTATCAGTCCATTGTCTTTTATTATTATTGTTTGTAGCAAGTCCTTCAGAGTTTTCTCAACTGCGTCTTCATAATTTTGCTTTACTTTTACAATGTTTCCAACAACACCCATTATATTTTCTTGCTGGTCGTTTTCAAGTTGGGCTTTAAATTCAAAAAGAATTTTTTTTACCACTTCCCCATATCCTTCGAGTTGTTCATACAGGTTTTTTAAAAACGATAATTTTGTCTCCAATCTGTTTAAATTTAATGAAAAATTCTTTATTGTGTCATCAAATAAATTAACAGTATCTGTTCTTTTTATCTTTTCTTTTATTAGCATTTCTTCTTTTATTTTTATCTGTTTTATTTCATCCTCTTTAATAATCCTTTGTTTGGAAATATTTTCAAATTCAATATTTATTTTATTTATTTTTTCTTCTGTTTCTTTTTTCAGATTTTCATTTAATAAAATCTTTTCATCAATACCTTTTATAAGTGTTTCCTGAATCGATATATTATTCTCCAGAGAATTAAATTCCTGAGTAATTTTATTCAGGATATTGCCCTTGGTTTCACTGGTTTTCCTGATTTCTTCAAATCTATTTTGTGTTTGCTGTAACAAAAATAAAATTTCATTAAATTCTTTTTCTTTTATTTGAATTAGTTCATTAATTTTTATCAATTTTTCTTCTTTTGTTTTTACTTCTTCTTTTAATCCTTCTATTTTTCCGATATTTTCCACATTTTGTTTTTTCAATTCTTCAATTCTCGATATAAATTCATTTTTCTTCTCAAGATTAAATTTTAAATTATCTTCTATTCTTTTTATTGTTTCATCATTTAATATACAAACTTCTTTTATAACTGAAATTTCTTTTTCTATATTTACAGATTCAGTTTTTAATTCTTCTATCTTCTTTTCAATTGAACCTAATTTCGTATTTTCTTCTTCTATTTTTTTCTCTATTTCTTCTCTTCTTTTATCATTTTCATTATACAACTTATATTTTTCTTTTAATTCCCGCTTAGAAATTTTTATTTCCATATCACTGCATTCTTGTTTTAATTCCCTGTATTTTTCTGCTTTTTTTGCCTGGCGTTCAAGTGCAGCTGCCTGTCTTTTTACCTCTGATAAAATATCATTAATTCTTAACATATGTTGTTCTGTTGATTCTAACTTACTCAACGCCTCATCTCTTTTTTTTATATATTTTGTAATGCCTGCTGCTTCTTCAAAGATTTCTCTGCGCTCAAGAGGTTTATTATTTATAATTCTATCAACTTCACCCTGGCTTATTATTGAGTATGCATCAATTCCAATTCCAGTATCCATAAACAGCTCTACAACATCTTTTAATCTTACTGGATTATCATTAATAAGATATTCACTCTCACCGGAACGATATAATCGTCTTGTTACTTTTATTTCATTATATGGGATATTAATCAATTTATCCTGATTATCAAATACTATTGATACCTCTGCCATTCCAAGTGTTTTTTTAGCATCAGAGCCATTAAAAATAACATCTTCCATTTTACCGCCCCTTAATGCTTTTGCACTTTGTTCACCCAAAACCCAGCGTATAGAATCCAATATATTTGATTTACCAGAACCATTAGGTCCTACAATTACAGTTATACCTTCTCCAAATTCCAAATGTGTTTTATCTGCAAAGGACTTAAATCCAAGCAGGTCAAGTGATTTTAGTTTCAAATTATATTCTCCCTGAAAATTTATAAAACGCTTCTTCAATATATTTCAAATCATCTTCTGTAAGTCCCGGATGAACAGGTAAACTTAAAACTTCTTTGCTAGCTCTTTCTGCCTCTGGAAAAGACAAATCAGAATACAAATTTTCATATAAAGGTTGCTTATGAATAGGGATTGGATAAAACACCTTTGAACCAATTTTTACTTCTGTCAGATATTTTAAAAGTTCATCCCTTAATCCATTTTTCACTCTTACAGTAAACTGATGATAAATATGATAATATTTATCGCCACATTGTGGTAAAACAAGCCAGTCATATTTTGAAAGTGTTTTTATCAGGTGTTCTGCATTTTCTCTTCTTTTTTTATTAAAAGAATCAAGTTTTTTCAATTGAACTATACCTATTGCTGCTTCAATGTCTGTGGTTCTGTAATTATATCCTAAAATTGTATGATAATATGTTTTTTCACTTCCATGATTTATAAACTTTCTAATATTATCTGCAACTTTATCATTATCTGTTGTAACCATACCTCCCTCACCAGTTGTTATATTTTTAGTAGCATACATTGAAAAAGTTCCGATATCTCCAAATGTTCCTGCCATTTTATTTTTAAATTTTGCACCGTGCGCCTGAGCAGAATCTTCTATGACTTTTACATTATATTTTTCTGCAATGTTTAATATTTTTTCCATATCACAACAAAGTCCGAATAAATGCACAGGTAAAATTGCTTTTATTTCTTTGTTTTTATCCTGTTTTAACGCTTCTTCTATCAAATCCGGTGAAATATTAAATGTTTCTGGTTCAATATCAACAAAAATCGGAACTGCACCTATATGTAAAATTGAATTTGCTGTGGCAATAAAAGTAAATGGTGTGGTTATAACTTTATCGCCTTTTTGTATTTCTGCACCAAAAAGTGCAGCATGAATTGCGCAGGTGCCATTTGCAACTGCTATGGCATTTTTTACACCAAGATAATCAGCAAAATTCTTTTCAAATTCTTTTACTTTTGGTCCTGATGCAATTATTCCTGATTTCAACACATCAGAAACTGCCTGTATCTCTTCTTCTCCTATCTGTGGTTTTGATATCTGTATCATTTTTATTTCCGTTTTAATTAAATACCATATATAAATATATTATTTTTATCAGCAAGTTGAATCAATTTTTCTTTATTTAATAAAAAAGTTTTTCCTGCTTCAATTGCTATTCCTGCTGATTTATATTTTTTTAGTAAATTAATTGTTTGAAATCCTATAACAGGAATATCAAATCGCATATCCTGTTTTGGTCTTGCCACTTTTACAACAACAAATCCGCGGCCTGCTAATTGTGCAGCACGTTTTATGCACTCATCAGTTCCTTCCAACGCCTCCACTGCAATTATAACTTTATTTTTTATTACTACTGTCTGTCCAATATCCACACCTGCAATTTTTTTTGCTATTTTATACCCAAATAAAATATCATCAATATATTTTTTTTCAATTCTTTTTTTAGTTAAAAATCCGCAGTCCGGCAGCAAAGACGAAAGTAAAAATCTTGAATCAAGAATGGTTATTCCTTCGCTTTTTAATTCTTTTATTACACTTTTTAAAATATTTGAAGCTCTTTTATCTTTTGTTCTTAATAAAACTTTTAAGGTTCTTAAATCAAATTTTATGTTTTTTAAAAGATTAGAATGTTTAACATATCCTAACATTACAATCTTATTTATTTTTTCTTTTTTACAAATTTTTATTATATCACTTAAAGCTGTTAATTTTATATTATAAACTTTAGAAGCTAATTTTGATAATTTCTTATTAATTTCATCCTGTATTTGCATTAAAACGACATCAATATTTTTTTCTTTTGCATTTTTAAGAAATTCAAGCGGCAGGTCGCCGCCCCCGGCTAAAAGCCCGACTCTTTTAACCATCATCTTAAAATTCCCCTTTTTGAATTTTTTATAAAATTTATAAAATAAGAAACTTCTTCTATTTTTGGCAATTCATTTTCTATTTTAGCTAGTGCTTCTTTTGCTTGTAAACCGGATCTGAAAAAAATCTTATACATCATTTCTATGGTTTCAATCTTTTCTTTTGTAAATCCACGCCTTTTAATTCCTACTTTATTAACCCCTATTATTCTGGTCGGAGAATCAGCTGCCATCATAAAAGGAGCAACATCCATTGTTATTTTTTCACCACCACCAATCATAGCATAAGAACCGATTCTTACATTTTGATGAATTGGAGTTAATCCGCTTATAAAAGCAAAATCATGAATTTCAACATGTCCTGATATACCCGCATAATTAACAATTATGATATTGTTACCAATCTTGCAATCATGTGCAATATGTGCCATTGTCATTATAAAATTATTATTACCCACTAACGTTGCATTACCTTCTGTCGTTGATTTATGGATGGTAACATATTCTCTTATTACGTTATTATTTCCTATGTAAACATAGGTCTTTTGTCCTTTGAATTTTAAATCCTGAGGGTCATTTCCAATCAATGTGCCTTCACCAATATAGTTATTATTACCAATCTTTGTTCCATTTAATAAATGAACTTTAGGTCCTATCTCACAATTATCACCAATTTCAACTTCATCATCAATAATTGCAAAATGTCCAATATTTACATTTTTTCCTATTTTTGCTTTTTCCGAAACAATAGCTGTCTTATGTATCATTTTTTATCCCTGATTTTCACCAAGCATTGCCATCATATCTGCTTCCGCAACTTTTTCCTCCCCAACAAAGGCATCGCCATGCAGTTTTGCAATACTACCTTTTAATTTAACGGGTATTACTTCAAATCTTAAAGTATCTCCAGGCACAACTGGCTTTCTGAATTTTACTGCATCTATTGTCATAAAATAAATAACTTTACCTCTTGCCTCCTTCATCTGGTCAAGCAAAAGTATAGCACCAGATTGAGCCATTGCTTCAACAATTAAAACACCCGGCATAACCGGTCTTCCCGGAAAATGTCCCTGAAAAAACCATTCATTCATTGTTACATTTTTTATTGCAATTATTTTTTCACCTGTTTTTATTTCTAAAACTCTGTCAACCAGTAAAAATGGATATCTGTGTGGCAGATATTCCTGAATTTTGTTAATATCAAACATATCAACCTCCTGAAGAAATGTTCGGTAAAAATTTTCACTAATGATGTTCGCTAATAATGTTCATATTGAATATTTTTCAACAGTTCTTTAACCATCATTATATTCTCTGTGTGTCCTGTTTTATAACCTATAATACATATTTTCAAATAACCATTTATATATGCCAAGTCACCAATTATATCAAGGACCTTGTGCCTTGTTAATTCATTTATAAATCGTAATTTTGTATTAACAGGTTTGCCGTTGTCAATTAAAATAGCATTTTTCAAAGTCGCACCTTTTATAAGTCCATTTTTCTTTAGCGTATCAATCTCCTTTTTAAAGCCAAAAGTTCTACTTGGGGCTATATTTTTTAAAAAAAATTCCGGAGTAATTTTGCCACCCCAAAAATCCTGCTTAACTCCTAAAGAACTAAAATCAGAAAAATAATAAACTTTGAAATTATCTGATGGTATAGCAACAATATATTTTTCATTGTTATTTATTACAATTGATTTTTTTATTTTAACTATTTTTTTTTCTTTTTTCAAATTAATTATACCATTTTTTATTAATTTTTCACAAAAAATTTTACTACTACCATCAAGTATAGGTGCTTCCTGCCCTTGTATTTTAAGCAAGATATTATCTATACCAAGACCTTTTATACTCGCAAGCAAATGCTCAATTGTTGAAATTCTAAAACCATCAAAACAAACGTCAGTCCCCCTATTTGTAGAAATTATATTTTTTTCATTTAATGAAAATTTTTTATCATTAATTTCTATTAAAACACCACTATTTTCACAGGAAGGATAAAAAACAATTTTTGCTTTATCACCATAATGAAGACCTGTTCCTGAAATTTCAAAACTTTTTTTTATTGTTTTTTGTTTCATTTATTTAATTTATTGTAAATTTCTTTTACCTTTTTAAATAATTCCTCTAATTTCATCATATATGCTTCTGCTTTTCTAAGTTCTTTTATAGGTCTTGCCGGAGATCCGGTTACTTCTGATTTATCAGGCAGATCCTTTGCAACTCCTGCCTGTGCTCCAATTTTTACAAAATCACCTATTGTAATATGGTCAACAAATCCAACCTGACCGCCTATCATACAATATTTACCAATTTTTGTTGAACCGGCAATACCAGTTTGAGCAGCAATTACTGTGCCCTTACCAATCCTGACATTATGGGCAACCTGAACAAGATTATCTATTTTTACATCATCTTCAATCACCGTGGAACCAAAAGATGCTCTGTCTATTGTTGTATTACAACCTATTTCAACATTTTTACCAATACTAACATTTCCTATCTGTGGAACTTTTATAATCTGCCCATTATCTTCAATAAATCCAAAGCCATCAGCGCCAATCACTGCACCGGAATGTATAATTGTATTATCACCTATTACTGTGTTATCGTAAATAATAACTCTGGGAAATATCTTTACATTTTTACCTATTATACAATTTTTTCCAATACAGGTTCCTGCGCCAATATATGTTTCATCTCCAATTTTGGTGCTGTCTTTTATAACAACAAAATCATCAACAAAAACATCTTTGCCAAGTTGTGCTGAATTTGAAATTGAAGATTTTTCAGAAATTTTGCCTGCAATCTTCTCCTGTGGATGAAAAATGTTTATTGCTTTAATATATGCAATTTTAACATTCTGGACTTTTATTATTGTCTTATTTTGTATCTGCTCAACTGTATCAGAAATAATCACATCAGCATTTGAAGCAACAGCAGAATCAAGATATTTAGGAGACAAAATAAAACTCACATCAGTATTTTTGGCATTTATTAAATCAGAAATACCTGATACTTTAATATCCGACTTTCCTGTTATTTTGCCATTTATCTTTTCTGCTAATTCTTCCGCTGTTAAAAAAAATTCATAACTATTGCTCATTAATTGCCTTTATTACAAGATATGTGATATCTTCCCCTCCGTATAAAAGCATTGTCTTTTCAAAAATATAGTCGTATTTTTTTTCTTTTCCTATTTTTGCTATTATTGCTCTTATTTCATCAATAATATTTGATGTTAATTCTTTTTCTTTTGTTAGTAATTTTTGTTGAACATCAAGGGTTTTTGCCTGAAGTTGTTCTGCTTTTTTCTGTAATTCTTCTTTTTTTGTGCTTAATTGCTTTTTATCCATAATTGAACTTTTTTTATCAAGCTCATCGAGTTCTTTTTTTATTGCATCTTTTTCCTGTTCCAATGCCTTTTGTTCCCTTTCAACATCTTTTTTTAATTTTTCTTTTGCTGTCTTTGTCCCGCTGTACTGATTAAAAACTTTCTCAATGTCAACATAACCGATTTTTAATTCCTGAGCATAAGAAACTACACCAAAAAGAGCAACTGCCAAAATAACCGCTAACAACTTTTTCATCTTTTAATCCTCCTTTTTATATTTTTTAAAAAATATTTCCAATATTAAAATGTATTTTACCACCCGGCATACTATTATCAAGCGGATATCCCCAATCAAGTCGTAAGACCATAACAGTTCCCGGAACTGTTAAACGTACTCCAAAACCCAAACTGCTATAAAGAAATGGATTAGTTAAATCAATTTCAGAAAAATTATTCCAGCAATTTCCGCTATCATAAAAAATAGCTGCTGTTAAGACCCGTTCAACTATTTTTAGTTTATATTCAAAATTTGTTACAATTAAAAAATTCCCACCTGCTGCAGGTCCCAATGCCCTTTCTTCATAGCCCCTTACAGTGTCTGTGCCGCCTGCATAAAATTTCTCTACAACCGGCACTAATGAATTTCCACTACTCCAAGGGAAGCCAACGGCATGTCCAACTCTGCCATGCAATGCAAATACAAATTTCCAGAAAGATGGAATAAAATATCTTAAATCTACAACTGTTTTTATGTAATTATAGTCAGCGCCAAGCAAACCGCCGCCTAACTGAACAGCAGCGCTTGCATAAAATCCGCGATTTGCATCAAATACATCATCACGAGAATCATAAACATACATAGGAGTTATACTACTTATCTGACTTATGCCTTCCGGGACAAGAGAGACAAGGTCAGACCTTATATTAGAATAATTGTCCTGTTGATATCTGTATGTTAGATATAACTTATGAAAAATTCCAAATCTTCTGCCAAAAGTAAGATTAAATCCATAACTATCAACATCATAACCCTGATTATTATATGCAGTATTTTTAAATGTGTTCCATAAATCAACACCAAAAGAAGTAGGCGTATCAAAAAGCCAGGGATCCTTGTATGAAAGTTGCCAGCTTTTTTTCTGATTACCAAACTGGACATCTGCAGAAAATGCTTTACCTTCTCCAAAAAGATTGGTCTGGGTTAATTGAACATATCCGACAAGTCCTTCCACTGTTGAATAGCCGGCACCTAAGCCAATATTACCTGTTTTTCTTTCAACAACTTCAAAAATTAAATTTAATTTATCAATGTCAACCTGTTCAGTATCAATTAATATATTGTCAAAAAACCCAAGGTTATAAATATTTTCCTGGGCTTTTCTTATTTTATTTGCATCAAATGGTTCGCCTTCTTCCAGTCCTAATTCTCTTCTTATTACTTTATCCTTTGTTACATAATTACCTCTTATTTTTATTTTATCTATATATGCCACACTTCCTTCTGTTATCTTTAAATTTATATCAACTGTTCCAAGGTCATCATCATAAATATAATTATCCTTTATTTGAGCAAAAATATAACCTTTACCAGCATACATATTTCTGATAATATTTATATCGTTTTCAAACTGAATTTTATCAAATGTCTTTTCTGGCTTTGTATCTATTCTATCCATTATTTTTTCTGTCTCAAAAATTTCATTTCCTGTGATTTTAACATTCTTTACTGTATATTTGATCCCTTCATCAATAGGTATTTCTATTGTGATTGAATTAGTAGTTTCGTCCATTTTTACATAATTTTTAATAATTTTTTCTCTATTAATATCAATTTCACCATAAGTGTAATTATTTATTTTTGCCTTTACATAACCTTCCTGATAATATGATTTTAGTATCTTTTTTAAATCTTCTATGAATTTATCATCATCAAAGGCCCCACTCACAAACCATCCTTCTTCCTTTGTATCCATTGAGCCTTTTATTTTATCAACAGAAAAGACCTTGTTTCCCGTTGCAGTTATCTTCTTTACTTTTAACTTAGAACCTTCGTCAACATTTATTTGAATTTTTACAAGTTCTCCTCTTTTATGTTCATCCGTATATGTTTCATAAGAATAATCAACTTTTGCGTTATAAAAATTTTTTTCTTTATACATCTTTTTTACTCTTTCAATACCCTGTTTTAATAAGAATTCACTAAAATATTCATTTTCTTTTACTTTTATTTGTTCTTCACCTTCGGCTGGTTTTTTTTCTTCATCACTTTCTAATTTGCCTTTTATATCTCCCTCGCCAACTTCTTTGTTACCAGAAATAACAATTTTTCCTATCCTTGGTACCTCTTTTACTTCGTAAACTAAAATTGTCTTATCATCCTTTTTTTCCAGATAAACTTTTATATCTTCGAATTTACCTGACTTATAAAGATTTCTTATATCTTCCCTTGTTTTATATTTTGAATACGCCATACCAAGGCCATAAGAAATCATATCAAGAAAAGTTTTTTCATCAACAGTCACAAGCCCTTTTATCTGTATATCATCAATTATTTCTGTTTCATCAATGGTTATTTTCTCAGAAAAAATTATAAACGGAATTAAAAATAGCATACAAATAATCAATAAACTTTTTTTCATTTAATAAATGTCCTCCTGGAATTTAATCAGTCAGAAAAACCTGTTTATTATAACACAATATATTTTTATTTCAATAACAAATAGAAAAATGAAACGCAACACCTCAGTTACGATTGGTTTTTATAAAATATAAAAAAATTTTTTCTTTACTTTTCTTGTTTTAATAAAATCTCCCCTAACCCCTCTTTTATATCGTAAAATTCACTTTGTTCATCACAGCACTTTGAAAGAGGGAAATTTAAAAAACTTTTTTATCTTTCCCCTTTTTTCTAAGGGGGACTAAGGGTGATTTTCAATTTCTTATGTATTTTTTATTCTGATACTATCTACTGTAACTTAGGGATTACAAATGAACTTTTAAATACATAAACTTATAAGTTATGACACCACAAATAAATAAACGTTCCAAAAATTTGTATATTATTTAACCCCATATATCTTTTATAATTATAAAAAATTATCTCTTTGAGAATTGGTATCTTCTTCTTGCTTTCATTCTTCCATATTTTTTTCTTTCAACCATTCTCGGGTCTCTTCTTAAAAATCCGCTTCTTGAAAGAGATGTTTTTAAACTCTCGTCAATTTTTACAAGCGCTCTTGCAATGCCCATTCTGGCTGCGCCTGCCTGACCTGTTTTTCCGCCGCCCAAAACTTTAACAACAACATCATATTTGTCTTTTGTTGATGTTACTTCCATTGGTTGAAGCATATGGTAAACATGAAAATCTCTATCAAAATATTTTCTTGGTTCTTTGTCATTTACTGTAATATTGCCAGTTCCCGGTTTTATCCAGACCTTTGCTACTGCTTCTTTTCTTCTTCCTATTGCATGAACAGTATTTACCAACTTATTGCCTCCTTATATTTTCTAATCTAAATTTTCTAATTTTTTACCTATTATTTTATGATTTTCACCGGTAAATATTTTTAATTTCTTAAACATTTTTTCACCCAATCTGCCTTTTGGCAGCATTCCGCGCACAGCTAATTCAATTACTCTTTGGGGATGTTTTTTTTGCATATCAGTAAATTTCATTTCTTTTAAACCGCCGGGATAAAAAGAATGCCAGCGATAAATCTTTTTTTCTGATTTTTTTCCTGTTAATATTACTTTTTCAGCATTGATTACTACAACATAATCACCGGTATCGACATGCGGTGTAAAAATAGGTTTGTGTTTACCTCTTAGCACACTTGCAATTCTTGTGCAAAGACGGCCCAATACCTTGTCTTTTGCATCAATAATATACCACTTTTTCTGAACTTCTTCTTTTTTTGCCATAAATGTAGACATATTTGAATACTCCTTTTTTAATTATCTATAAAATTGCGAGTGTGTATAATATAAAAAATATCAAAAAATGTCAAGTAAATTATAATAAACAAAGTAACCCCTCAGTGATAGCAGGTTTTTATAAAATATAAAGTAAATTTTTTTGCTTTACTTTTCTTGTATTAATAAAATCTCCTCCTGCCCCTCTTTAA
>Ga0101944_10002408_pt1 | contig 30421 bp, 23 predicted proteins | sample DewCreD2012metaG_FD_75245 | JGI IMG/M metagenome (GOLD analysis project Ga0101944, IMG submission 75245) | Hot spring sediment bacterial and archeal communities from British Columbia, Canada, to study Microbial Dark Matter (Phase II) - Dewar... ... | reverse complement strand
GCCACCTGGGTGTACCCCAACCGCAAGGTTCCCTACACCATGAACTGGAACTTCGGCGTGCAGTACAACTTCTCCTCCAACTACCTGGTGGAAGCCACCTACGCCGGCAACCGGGGCGTGAACGGTTACGAAAACATGCAGATCAACCAGTGGACGTATGACTGGGCCTGGGATCTGTATCAGAACAATCCGACGCTGTTCAACACCATGCGCGGCAACACGCAGGCCTACCGGCCCTTCACCAACTTCGGCGGGATTACGCTGCGCACCAACGGCTCGAATTCGAACTACCATTCCGGGACGATCAAGCTGGAGAAACGGTACTCCTCCGGAATCTCGTTCCTGACCTTTTACACCTATTCCAAGTCGATCGACGCCAGCACGGGCAACAGGCTGCTGGACCGCAACCTGGACCGGGCCCGGAGCGGATTTGACCGCACCCACCAGTACACGGGCAGCATGAACTACGAACTGCCGTTCGGCAAGGGCCGCAAGTGGGTCAACCACAGCCGTCTGTGGGACGCCATCTTCGGCGGCTACGACATGGTGTTCATCTACCGCATTTCCAGCGGCAACCCGCTGACCTTCGGCTTCGGCGGCAGCCCCTACAGCTACATGCCCACGGCGAACGTCGCCTACCGCTCGGGCCGGCCCAACAGCACCGGGCAGGCCGCCGGCCTGCGGGACAACTGGCAGGACATCGGCACGGACCGCTGGACGCGCGCCAACCAGAACAAGCTGATCCAATCCATGGATTACTTCTCCTACCCCGCCGCCTTCACCTTGGGCAACGTGGGACGGAACACCATGGACCGGCAGCGGTTCATCGACCACAACTTCTCGGCCTCGAAAGAATGGCGGATCAAGGAGCGGTACACGGTTCAGTTCCGCTACGACTTCCAGAATCCGTTCAAGTGGTACAACCTGGGGCCGCCGGACACCTCGGTGAACTTCACCAATCCGGGGACGTTCGGCACCATCAATCCTTCCACCTCGAACGAGGGCACCACCGCCAATGGCGGCGGCCAGCCCTTGCAGAACATCACCGTCGCGTTCCGCTGGTAAGGGAACGCGTCTTCTTTCCGGAGGCGGGCCTGGTCCCGCCTCCGGTCTTCTCCCCCTGCCCCTTCCTGCCACGCAATCCCCACCGCGTCTCGCAACCCAGATCCAAGCGAAGGCGCAGTCGCTCCCCATTGATTCTGAATACTTTAATAGGGAGCGGGCGAATTCCGTGCTTACAGCCGGACGATTGCACAACACCCGAGTTCAAACTCCATCGCTTGCCGTCGCACCAAATCAGATTCTTATAGGCAAACATCATTAAAAGAATTGAAATCATGAAAGTTGAGTGATAGAATCCCTTCTGCCTGGAGGGGGCCTCCACTCTGGCGAGGATGTCCGCCCACGGTAGCGTTACTCAATTCGGGAGGTCGAGGTCCAAAGGGGCCAATGTCGGTCGGCGGCGGGCACTGAAGAGTGTCGCCTCGTGCGTTGGGCCGGAGATCTCCCCCTCCAAAGCGGAAGGGAGAATGTTCATGCATCGAGCACTGCTTCAGGGTCTCCTGATGACCCTTGTCTTGTTTTTGGCCGTGCCTGCGCTAGCTCAGGATACGGCCACGATCACCGGAACGGTCACCGATCCTACCGGGGCGGTCGTGGTGGGAGCCCAGGTGACGGTGACAAACGTTGCTACGAATATCGCAGACACAACCAGCACAAATGCGGAGGGGATTTACCGCGTGGTGGCGCTGCGCCCGGGCACGTACCGGGTGACGGTGACTGCGGCGGGTTTCAAGCGCTTCCTGCGGGACAACGTCACACTAAGCGTTGGAGCAACAGTGTCAGTTAGTGCGGCATTGGAGATCGGCGCCCTGGCCGACACGGTGGAGGTGTCGGCTGCTCTGCCTCTGCTTGAAACGGAAACCTCCTCGACCGGCACATTGGTGAAGGGCGACTATTTCTATCGGATGCCGCTGTATCAGCGGTGGTCCCGGGCAATCCTCTATCTGACGCCGGGCGTAAATGTGAACGGTTTTGGATGGGGCGGGGACCTCGGTGGTTTTCAAATCAACGGCAGCCCGGACGGCGAGATCGGTTTCTTCGAAGACGGCATTTTCGGCGTACGGCCGGGAGCCACCTCCACGACCGAAACGATTCTGAATACAATTGACGAGATCAAGGTCCTGACCACTGCCCTGCCGGCCGAATACGGCCATGCGGCGGGAGGGGCCCTTGTGGTGGTGAAGAAGAGCGGGACCAACCAACTTCACGGTCTGGTTTCTGAGCTTTTCCGGGAGAGGCCGATGCAGCACCGGCGGTTCTTCCAGCGGGAGCGGTTCGAGCAAGTCGGCACCACCCTCCACTTTCACATGCCGGACGCCAACCTCAGCGGGCCGGTTTACATTCCGAAACTTTACGACGGGCGCAACCGGACCTTCTTCATGGTCGCGGGCCAGTGGCTGATCGAACGGCAGGGCGAGACCGTTACGTACAGCGTGCCGACCCCCGAGATGCTCAACGGCGATTTCAGCTTCGGCGGGCGCTCCGGCGTCAATCCGATCTACGATCCAAGAACCACGAAACTGGTGAATGGCCAGTGGTCGAGGGACCCGTACGTGGGCAATATCATCCCCAAGGCTGGCTGGGACCCGGTGGCGACTAAGTTCCTGAGCCGGAACGTCTGGACGAAGCCGAACTTGACCGGCACGCCTACTGCGACCGGCTTCGGCGACAACCTGATTGCGACACGGCAAAAAACGGTGGACTACTACACGTACTCCTCGCGCCTCGACCATCAGTTGACGCAGGCGATCAAGACTTTCGTGACCTGGAACTACAACACTCGCACAGGCTGGACGCCGGATATGAGCATTCAGGATCCGCTCTTTGATTCGTCCACCAGAACTTCGGTGGACGCAACCAATGTGACGGGAATCGGGCTCACTTGGACGCTGAGTCCCACGCTGATCAGCGAGACGCGAGCGAGCTATTACCGGTCCAAGGTCGAAGCAACCTGGCCGGGCTTCGGAACGGACTACGGCGCGTTGCTGGGTATCCCCAACATCGGGGTCGGCAGCATGCCGAGCGTCACGGGGATTCCCAGCGTGTCGAATCCGAGCATCGACGTGCGCGAGATTCTCACTGCCAAGGAAGACATGAGCAAACTCGTCGGCAAGCATGCCTTCAAGATGGGCTACGAGATCATGCGGATGCGCCAGAACAGCTACAGCATTGACAACAACGCAGGTTCATTCTCGTTGACTGGGACGGGAGGGCTTCAGCCCAACGGCTCGGGCATTCCCAACACGGGCGGCCACAGCCTCACCCAACTGATGAGCGGCGCCGTGTCGACCTACACACGAACGATCAACCTGCTGAGCAACCTTCCGCGGAACTGGATTCACTCCCTCTATTTCCAGGATGACTGGAAAGTGCTGCCGAACCTGACCCTGAATCTGGGAGTCCGCTGGCAGACGCAGAGCATCATGAACAACAAGTACAAGCAGCAGTCGAGCTTTGATCCGAACGCTGCGGACAATGTTGTCGCCGGGGCAAAGGGCGTTATCACGCATCCCAAGACATTGCACAACAAGGACTGGAACAACTTCCAGCCGAGGGTCGGCTTGGCGTGGCAGGCGCGTCGCAATATTGTGGTGCGAGGAGGATTTGCGCTTTCCACGGTGGACGAGAGTCTTCCAGGTCCGCCGACGCAAGAATATGGCTCGATCACGGGCAGGATCGACACCCCGTCGGGCACCTACTTTCCGATGTTCCAACTGAACCAGGGGCCGCCTGCTTCGCTGCTGATCTGGCCGGTAACGCGGCCCGACGGCACGATTCCCTATGCTTCGACGAATTACAGCAGCCGGGGCGCAACTTGGGTCGACCCGAACCGCAAGGTTCCCTACACCATGAGCTGGAACTTCGGCTTCCAATACAACTTCTCCTCCAACTACCTGGTGGAGTTGACCTACACGGGCAACCGGCTGGTGAACCAATACGAGTCTATGCAGATCAATCAGTGGCCCTATGACTGGGCCTGGAACCTCTACCAGACGAATCTGACGCTCTTCAATACGATGCGCGGCAACACGCAAGCCTACCGGCCGTTCACGAATTTCGGCGGCATAACCTTCCAGACGAATGGAGGCGGCTCCAATTACCACGGAGGCACGGTGAAGCTGGAGAAGCGGTTCTCCAAGGGGCTTTCGTTCCTGACGTTCTACACCTTCTCGAAAGCTATAGACTTCAGCACAGGCAGTCGGCTCATTGACCGGGGCCTGGACCGTGCGCGCGCCAGTTTCGACCGGACGCATCAATACACGGGCAGCATGAACTACGAGCTGCCCTTCGGGAAAGGACGGAAATGGGTGAATCAGAGCAGGTTATGGGATGCGGTCGTCGGCGGCTTTGACTTCGTATTCATCTACCGCATCTCAAGCGGCAACCCGATGACCTTCGGCTTCGGCGGCAGCCCCTACAGCTACATGCCGACGGGGAACATCGCTTACCGTTCGGGCCGGCCCAACAGCACAGGCCAGGCGGCGCATCTGCGCGACGGCTGGGCGGATCTGGGAACGGACCGCTGGACACGGGCCAACCAGAACAAGCTGATCCAGTCGATGGACTACTTCACGTATCCGGAGCAGTTCACCTTCGGGAACGTGGGGCGGAACACCATGGACCGGCAGCGGTTCATTGACCACAACTTCTCGGCGGCGAAGGAGTGGCGGATCAAGGAGCGGTACACGGTCCAGTTCCGCTACGACTTCCAGAATCCGTTCAAGTGGTACAACTTGGGCGCTCCCGACACCTCGGTGAACTTCACCAATCCGGGGACGTTCGGCACCATCAATCCTTCCACCTCGAACGAGGGCACCACCGCCAATGGCGGCGGCCAGCCGCTGATGAACATCACGATCGCGTTCCGCTGGTAAAGGGAACGCGCTTCTCCACCGGAGGCGGGCCTTTCCCCGCCTCCGGTCTTCTTTCCCTGGCCCGTTCCTGCAACACCCTCCCCACCGCGTCTCACAGCACGGCTCCAATTGAGACCGCAGTCGCTCCCCATTGATTCTAAATACTTTAACAGGGAGCGGACGAACTCCGTGCGGACAGCCAGACGATCCCAAAATACGTGAATGTTTAAAATGAACTAAACTCCGTTAAATCTCACACAATCACGTTTTTCAGACTAAACATTAAAATTCTTGAAGCAGTTGAAATTGAGTGATAGAATCCACTCTGCCTGGAGGGCGCCTCCACTCTGGCGAGCATGTCCGCCCAAGGGATGAGCCTCATTTCGTTCGGGAGGTCGAGGGGCCAAGGCGGGCCGGCGGTGGGCACTGGATTCTTGTCGCCTCGTGCATTGAGTCGGGACCCCCTCCTAAGCGGAAGGGAGAATGTCCATGCATCGAACGCTGCTTCAGGGTCTCTGGATGGCCCTTGCTTTGTGTTTGGCTGTGCCTTTATTTTCTCAAGACACGGCAAATCTCACGGGCACAGTCACCGACCCCACCGGCGCGGTAGTGGTGGGGGCGCAAGTGGTCGTGACCAACGTAGGAACCAACATCGAAACAACCACGCAAACTAACGCCGAAGGTTTGTACCGTGTTCCCGCCCTTCGTCCGGGCATGTATCGGGTGACCATTTCAGCATCGGGCTTCCGGCGGTTCGTGCGTGACAACATCGAGCTTCGGATCGGCGTGACACTGCCCATCAACGCGAGTCTCGAACTCGGCGCGGTCGCCGATGTGGTTGAGGTGACCGCGGCTGTTCCCTTGCTGGAAACCGAGACGTCTATGACGGGCACCATCGTCAAGGGCGACTTCTTTTATCGGATGCCTCTGTTCCAGCGCTGGGCCAAGAGCATCATGTACCTGACGCCCGGGGTGACGGTTTCCGGCGCCGGCTGGGGCGGGGATCTGGGCAGCTTTTCGATTAACGGCGAGTCGGCATCCCGCATTGGCTACTTTGAGGACGGCATCTACGGGGTCAGACCCACGGGGGGCTGGACCACCGATACGATTCAGAATACGATCGACGAGATTAAAGTGCTGACCACCGTGTTGCCGGCCGAATACGGCCACGCGGCGGGCGGGGCGATCACGATCGTCAAGAAGAGCGGAACCAACGAGTTGCACGGCCTGGCGTCCGATCTGTTGCGCGAGCGTCCCATGCAGCACCGGCGGTTCATGCAGATCGAGACGTTCAAACAGGCCGGCACGACCTTGCGCTTCCATCAGCCGGACGCTAACATCAGCGGGCCGGTCTACATCCCGAAGCTGTACGACGGGCGCAACCGGACCTTCTTCATGGTCGCGGGGCAGTGGCTTATCGAGAGGCAAGGCGAGCAGATCAGCTACAGCGTGCCCACGGCAGCCGAACTGAACGGGGACTTCAGCTACGCGGGATCCAGCGCGACGATCTATCCGATCTATGATCCCCGCACGACATCGTTGACCAACGGCGTCTGGTCACGGCAGCCGTTTTCAGGCAACATCATTCCGAAGTCCACCTGGGACCCGGTGGCCACGAAGTTCCTGTCGAGCAAGGTGTGGGCGGAACCCAACCGGCCGGGTACCGAGGGAAGTCAGGGGTATTCTGGCAACCTGATCGCGAACCGGCAGAAGACGGTGGACTTCTTCAACTACACCACGCGCATCGACCACCAGTTAACTTCCAGCGTGAAGACCTTCTACAACTGGACGTACAACACCAAGGAATCCTGGACGCCGGATATGAGCATCGTGAATCCGCTGTACGACGCATCGGCGCGGGTGACCTTTGAGGGCCAGATAACCTCGGGGATCGGCGCCACATGGGTCGCGGCGCCCACGGTGGTCAGCGAATCCCGGCTGAGCTACTACCGCTACCGGAGCTACGCCACCTGGCCGGGCTTCGGGCTGGACTATGGCGCGGTTCTGGGAATTCCCAACATCGGGGTGGGGAGCATGCCGAGCATTACAGGCATTCCCAGCGTGTCCAACCCCAGCCTGGACGTGCAGGAGACCTTCAACTTCAAGCAGGACGTGAGCAAGCTCATGGGCAAACACGCCTTCAAGATGGGCTACGACCTGATGCGGATCAGGCGCAACAACTACAGCATCACGAACAACGCCGGGAGCTTTACGCTCACGGCTACAAACGGGCTTCAGCCGAACGGCTCCGGCATGCCGAACACCGGCGGACGGGACCTGACCCGGGTGATGGTGGGCTCGGTGAGTACCTACACTCAGACAATCAACCTGCTCAGCACGCTGCCGCGGAACTGGATCCACGGTCTCTATTTCCAGGACGACTGGAAGGTGCGGTCGAACCTTACACTGAACCTCGGCCTGCGCTGGCAAGTGCAGAGCACGATGAACAACAAGTACGGCCAGCAGTCCAGCTTCGACCCCAATGCAGCCGACAACATCGTCGCCGGCGCCAAGGGCGTCATCACGCACCCCGGCCAAGTCCACAACAAGGACTGGAACAACTTCCAGCCGCGTATCGGCATGGCCTGGACGGTGCGGACGAGCACCGTGCTGCGCACCGGATTCGCGGTGAACACGGTCGACGAGAGGCTGCCCAATCCGCCGACCAACGAGTACGGCTCGATCACCGGCAGAATCGACACTCCCTCGGGCACTTTCTTCCCGATGTTCCAACTGAACCAGGGGCCGCCGGCCGCGCTGCTGGTCTGGCCGGTGATGCGGGCGGACGGCACGATCCCGTACGCGTCGACCAACTACAGCAGCCGCGGGGCCAACTGGGTGGATCCCAACCGCAGGTCCCCCTATACGATGAACTGGAACTTCAGCATCCAGCAGGGGCTGGCCCATAACTACCTGTTGGAGTTGATGTACACCGGCAACCGCGGCGTGAACGGCTACGAGTCCATGGAGATCAACCGTTGGACGTACGACTGGGCCTGGAACCTGTACCAGACGAATCCGACGCTGTTCAATTCGATGCGGAGCAACACGCAGGCCTATCGGCCTTTCACCAATTTCGGGGGGATCACTTTTCAGACGAACGGCTCCAACTCTGTCTACCACGGCGGCACGATTAAGCTGGAAAAGCGCTACTCCTACGGCCTGTCGTTCCTGACCTATTACACCTACCAGAAGAACATCTCCTCCAGCACGGGAGACAGGCTGCTCGGGCGCGACCTCGACCGGGGCCGCGCCGGCGGAGACCGGACCCATCAGTACGTGGGCAGCATGAACTACGAGCTCCCCTTTGGCAGGGGCCGGAAGTGGTTGAACCAGAGAGGCGTGTGGAACGGCATCTTTGGCGGCTACGATATGGTGTTCATCTACCGGATCTCCAGCGGCAACCCGCTGACCTTCGGATTCAGCGGCAGTCCGTACAGTTACATGCCCACGGCCAACGTCGCCTATCGCAGCGGACGGCCCAACAGCACCGGGCAAGCCGCCCACCTGCGGGACGGCTGGGCGGACATCGGCCCCGCGCGCTTCGACCGCGGCACGCAGAACAAGATGATTCAGTCCATGGACTACTTCACCTATCCGGAGGCTTTCACATTCGGCAATGTGGGAGTCCGGACCATGGACGCGCAGCGGTTCATCGACAACGAGTTCTCGGCGTCGAAAGAATGGAAGCTCAAGGAGCGGTACACCATTCAGTTCCGCTACGACTTCCAGAATCCGTTCAAGTGGTACAACCTGTCCACCCCAAACACGACCGTGAACTTCGCCAATCCGGCGAGTTTCGGCACGGTCAGTACCAGCACCTCGGATGAGGCGACGACCGCCAGTGGCGGCGGCCAGCCGCTGATGAACATCACCCTCGCGTTCCGCTGGTAATCGGAACGCGTCTTCTTTCCGGAGGCGGGCCTTTCCCCGCCTCCGGTGCCTCAATCCTGCCGGCGGCTACTTCCTGCCTCTGCGCTGCCCCGCGCCCGTGCCGCCGCCCGTCCCCGGTTCGTGGATTGGTCCGCTGCCATCCTTCGGCCCCGTCATCTTCCCTTTGCCTTGTCCGGCGCCCGCGCCACCGCCCGTACCCGGCTCGTGAATCGGACCAGTGCCATCCTGCGGCCCCGTCTTCTTCCCGTTCCTCTGGCCCGCCTGCTGGCCTCTCGCCTGCACCGGGTCCATCCCATAACCCCACTGACTGTAAGCGGGAGTCAAGGCTGCGAACGTCATCACCATCGTGGCAAGTGCCAAATTTCTCTTACGCATTTCCTGGGTCTCCTTTCCGACCTCGCCCCTTGGAAAGCAGCCCGGAGGCCATCCTGCATCTTGTTGAATTGCCATGGCTTAGGCCTCAGCAACCAGCGGATTGCGCGCAAGGTTTGCACAGCGGCGCGCACTGGTTGCGTTCAACCTCGGCTGGAGCTGATTCCGTATTCCTTCAGCCGGTATTGTAGAGTCCTCAAGCTGATGCCAAGTTGCTCGGCTGCCTTTGTGCGGTTGCCCTTGTTGGCCCGCAGTGCGTCTTCGATGGCTTGGCGCTCGATGTCCTTGAACTTCACGGGTCTGTGTGACTCGCTCCTCTCGAAAGGAAGGTCCGCGGCCTCTATGCGCCGGTCACAGAGAATCGCCGCCCGCTCCATAACGTTTTGCAGTTCGCGTACGTTGCCGGGCCAACTATAGGAGAGAAGTGCCTGCTCCGCCTGCGGGGTCAACTCCGGAGCGGGCTTGCCCAGGCTCCTCCCCGCCTTCTCCAGGAAATGACGCGCCAGCTTCAGTATGTCTGCCGGCCGCTCTCTCAGCGGAGGAATCTCGATGGGAAAAGCGTTCACGCGGTAGTAGAGGTCCTCGCGGAACCTGCCTTCGGCGACGGCTCGCTTCAGGTCCCGGTTCGTGGCGGCGATGATGCGTACGTCGGCGCTGATCTGACGCGTCCCGCCCACGCGCTCGAATGTGCGCTCCTGCAAGACCCGCAGGAGCTTGGCCTGGAGATTGGCGTCCAACTCGCCGATCTCATCAAGGAAGAGCGTCCCCCCTTGCGCCCTCTCGAACCGCCCCACGTGCCTGCCGGACGCTCCCGTGAATGCCCCCTTCTCGTGACCGAACAGTTCGCTCTCGATCAGAGTCGGGGACAGCGCGGCGCAATTCACGGGCACGAAGATCTGATCGGCGCGCGTGCTGTTCTGGTGGATGCAGCGGGCGACAAGCTCCTTTCCCGCTCCGCTTTCCCCCATCAATAACACTGTGGCGTTGGTCGGGGCCACCCGCCGCACAAGCTCCAGGACGCGGGCCATTTTCGGGTCGGACGCCACCATCGACTCGCAAGAGAACTGGCCGGCCTGCTGCTCGCGCAGCACCTCGTACTGGCCCGCCAGACGCCGCTGGTCCAACGCCCGCCGCACCAGCAGCCTCAGTTCATCGGGGCTGCTGAGTGGCTTGCCGATGTAATCCGCCGCGCCCAGTTTCATCGCCTCCACCGCGTTGGCGACCGTGCCGAAGGCGGTGATCATGATCACCGGAGTCTCAGGCGAGTTCTCGGTCCACCAGCGGAGAATGTCGAGCCCGTCGCCGTCGGGCAGCTTGAGGTCCGAAACCACCAGATTGAAACTACGTTGCGCGCCCAGGCGCAGTGCTTCTTCGGCCGATGCCGCGCTCTGGACCTGGTAGCCCTCTCTCGTCAGGATCGTTTCCAGCAGGCGCCGGAAACCAGGATCGTCATCCACTACCAGAATATGCTCCATGGCTCTCTCCACCTGAACCTATTTTGACCTGCGGCCTCGCGCGGAGGGAAAGATCGCCTCCGCGGCGGCGCCTTGAGGGGAGGCATCTTTCAGTGTGACCTCTCCGCCTAGTGTGCGGGCCAGCGATCGGGCGATCGCCAGTCCCAGACCGGTGCCCGTAGTCTTGGTCGTGGAGAACGGCTCGAACAGTCTCGCCCTGGCTTCGGGAGGGATGCCTGGGCCATTGTCCAGGACAGTCAAGATTACCTCCCCCCTTGCGCCCAGACGCGCTTCCAGGCGAACCTGGGCGTCTTCCCGGCTGGCAACGGCTTCGAAGGCGTTTCGGAGAAGATTCAGGAGAATGTGTTCCAGAAGCGCCGGGTCGGTTTCCCACTCGAAGTCCTGGTCGCTGGCGGCGAACTGGACGTGCTGCGCCTGGGCCAAAAAACGCGTGTCCTGGCGGAGACGTTCCAGGATCTCGGACCACTGCACGCGGCGCAGTCTGGGGTCGGGTGGACGGCCGTAAAGCAGCAAGTCGCTTACAAGGTTCTCGATTCGCTGGATTTCCTCTACCGCGGGCTCCAGAAGTTCTCTGCCCGGATCGTCCTGCTTCTCCGCCGCCAATTGGACAAAACCTTTTACTGTCCCCAGGGGATTCCGAATCTCATGGGCTAGCACCGCAGCCATCTGCCCCAGACGGGCGAGATGTTCCATCTGGAGTTGGCGCACCTCCAGTCGGGTCGTTCGGCGCGCCGCCCAGATGGCGTAAATCGCAAGCGCAATCAAGGCCAGCCCGCTCAGCGAGGAGATCAGCACGTTGTGCCGCGCGTGCGTGACCAGAAAATCCGCAGCCGCTGGGTCCAGATCGATCCTGGCGATGCGGAGACCGTCTTCGGAATGAAAAGGGACGTCGGTCCGGAAAACTCGGCCCTCGGGGAGATCCACCATCTCGGAGCGGAAGAGTTCGCGAGCCTCCCAGAGGGGTTCCAGCGAAGGAGCGGCGGCGCCCGGACTCTCGGGAGACAGGATTCTCAAGCCGACAAGCGCAGGCTCTTCCCCGGCCACCAATTCGATGAAATCGGAATCCCGAAGACCGTTGGGAAGGGCCTCAAGAATTCCGGTGACGGCCGCCGCCCGGCTGCGGAGGTAAACCATGCGCTGATCTTCCAGCACTCGTAGGGTTCGCAGCGAGCTGAGCAGCAGGATCACAGGCAAACCGGTGATGAACAGCGGCAAAGCCAGCCTTGACAAGACCTTGCGAATCCTGGACACAGTAGCCATTCTGCTCGCGGAACCAACCCGCCTGGACATTGTGACATGAATTGGGCTAATGTGCAGACTATGCGGGATTGCCCGGAACTCGGGCGCAGATCTTGCGCCTCTTGCCTGCCGCCGCCGCTCTACTGTGTTGAATCGGCGAAACAGGCGCATTGGCCGCCAACGTGCATTCCAAATCGGGGAAGGTGATGTCCATGAAGCACATCCGACACCTTGTCTTGGGGGCGCTGGCGACGGCGGGCATCGCCTTGTCGCAGGGTCCGCAGGCAGCCCAGGTCGCCGCGGCGCCCAGGGTTGAGTTGAGGGGACGGGTGGAGAGCGTACAGATCCTGCGGGGGCAGGGAACCCCCTGTCTGATGGTCAAGTCCGGTGAAGGCACGGTTCGCGTGATCCTGGGGTCGATGCGCTACCTTGTGGAGCGCGGCTTCAATCCCAAGGCGGGCGAGGAAGCGCACGTGAAGGGCTTCCGCGTGGGAGAGGACGTCTACGCCGCCACCGTGACTCTGCTCCCCCAGGGCACGACGCTGCAATTCCGCGATGAGCAAGGGCGGCCTCTGTGGATCGGGGGACGCTTCGGACGCGGCGGGCCGGGGCGCGGCGGACAGGGAAGGGGCCGCGGTGGGTGGTGAAGCGGCTCGGGATGTGACATCGGTCACAGACTCACGCCGTCTTCGCGGATTAGACTCCTGCTGGTAGGGCAACGGGATGCGCAATTCGGAATGGGGCGGGCCGGCAGACCCGTGTGCCATGTCTCCGCGCATCCATTCCGCAATCGTGCCTGTCGGAGCGCAGCCGGGGCCATGCCCCGACCGTGCCCGAAAGAACGCCAGGGAGACCAATCATGGATATCGGGATGAAGACGCTCAAGATCTCCGCCATCTACATGGTGGCGGGGCTGGTGCTGGGCCTGTTGATGGGGATTTCGGGGAATTTCGCTCTTACATCCGTGCATGCGCACGGCCTGCTGCTGGGATGGGCGACAATGGCCCTGGCCGGATTTGTGTACATCCTGCTGCCCGAGTGCGGCAGGAGCAGATTGGCGAAAGCGCATTTCTGGGGACATAACGCCGGGCTTCCGTTGATGATGGCGGGCCTTGGATTGCACGTGTACGGGGTGGAAGCGGCCGCGCCGCTGGTTCCGGTCAGTTCGATTCTGGTGCTGGTCTCACTGGTGCTGTTTGCGATTAACCTGTTCCTAAACGGCCGGGCGGGGCGCCAGGCTTAAGACGGACGAAATCCGCGTGGGACGAGGGAGCTGGGGTTGGTGCGGACGGAGGGACTTGAACCCACACGCCCTTTCGGGCACCAGCTCCTAAGGCTGGCGCGTCTGCCAATTTCGCCACGTCCGCAAGACGGAAGCAGGCCCAGCCCTCATCTTAGCATCCTCCGATTCGTCCGTTCCGAATTCTGCAACCTTACGGCTCGCGCTCATTCGACGCGGCTTGGGAGGAGTCAGCAGGTTGTTCTGCCAGCGGCCGGTTCAGTCGGCGGCGCAAGCGGCGGATGCCGCCGTGGCTTGCGGCTTGCGCCCCATCCGGGCGCGCGGGCCGACCAGCCGTTGCCCCATCCGCCCGCAAGCGCAGGGGTCGCTCGTAACACGGCCGCTCCACCCCGCCGCCATCCGCAACACGGGGAGCCGCAAGTCCGCCAGGCAGGTGACCGCAAGTTCCGTCCCATCTTCCGTCGCCAGGTTCTCGAAGACGGCGTTCTCGGTCAGGATGTGATAACCGTCGTGAGCCTCGCACTCCCAGGCCAGCAAGCGGCCGCCCGGACTCAAGACTTGGACGAAAACAGGCACGCCGAACGCATCCCAAAGCAGGTCCCGCGTCTCCCGGCTGAGCTGCAACTGGGGAAAGGTCAGAAAGGCGAGCATCGAGTGAGTGAGCCTTGGGAGACGTCTTGGAGCATACGATCTCGGCTCAACCAGGCGCCGCAGTTCCGAAACGGGCCCAGCCAGAGCCTCCGGAGCAAAGGACCGCAGTCTCGCCGATTCTTCCACGCGGATGACCCGCACCCCGCGGCATTGGGGGAATCCTGGCGCCAAAAGCGCCGCCTTCTTCGGCGCAGGCAGGGGCCAATGCAGCGGATCGGGAGACGGAGGCGGGATTTCCGGGTTTTCAAACGCGCTGCGGGAGAATCCCTTGCCGCTCAAGCGCGCCAGGGGGAGCTTTCGCAGCAGATCCAGATCCGGAGCCTCCCTTTCTAGCGCCTGCGGTGAACCCAGTCCCGCCTCCGACAGCAGGGGGAGGTAAAAGCGGGTCCTCAACGCCGAAAGAATCACCCGGCGCAATCCGGTGGCGGAGTCGGGGGCGGGCCCCTGCGTGCCCGCATGGCGCCCGTTTTGAGGCATCTTGGTTTGGCTCCAACAGGATAGTGGGGATCAGAGGCCGGGATTCTCAGCCGGGCGAACTTGCAGACTACGGATTGCAGCAAGCGGTTGCCGAGTCTTGAAGAAGACCCGCCGCGGACGCGGCCAGAATCAGCTTCACGAGGTTGGAGACGCCGGCCTTGCGCATCGCAGCTTTCCGGTAGCTGCGGACGGTCTCGACGCTGAGATCTAATTGAGCCGCGATCTGCCGGCTCGTATGGCCCTTGGATGCCAGGCGCAAAACCTCTCTCTCCCGCCGGGTCAGGGTCCGAACCCAGTTGCAGGCAGCCGGACGGCCGGCCCGCCCGCCATACATGCATGCCATCAGCCACTGACAGGCCCCCTGTGGGAGATGTGTCTGGCCTGCCGCGACCCGGCGCAGCACTTCCAGGAGTTCGGCTGAGTCTGCGCCTGGAGGCAGGACAGCCCGGGCGCCGGTCCGGACGGCGCTGAGGACGGCCCGGCCGTCCGTCCGGCCCGCGAGGATCACAACCCGCAGGGAAGGCGACAGGGGAGTGAATTCGGCGCTGGTGAGATCCCGGAAACTCTCGCCGGGCTGGAGCAGCAGGATGTCCGGCTGGAGAGAGGCGCACAGGCGCATCGCCTCCGCCCAAGTCGCCGCCTGACCCACGACGTGAAACTCGCCGCTTCCGTGCAGCAAGGCTTGCAGGCCCTCTCGCATCATGCGCAAAGGGCCGGCAACCAGCACGCGTGAATGCATCTCGCTACTTCTTCCTGGAAAGGACCATTCTGGCCGCTGCGGCCACATCGCGGGAGAGCAGCCCGTACTTGTCCAGGAGCTGTTCCGGGGTGGCGGACTCGGCGTAGGTGTCGTGGATTCCGACAAACTCCATAGGGCACGGGCAGGTCTCAACCACGACTTGGGCCACACGCACGCCCAGACCGCCGTCAACCAGGTGTTCCTCAGCCACGACGATGGCCCCCGTAGAGGCGGCCTTGACGATCGCCTCTTTGTCCAAAGGCTTGACGGAGAACATGTCGGCGACAGCCGCGGAGATCCCCTCGCTCTCCAATTGTTCAGCCGCCTGTAAGGCCTGGGCTGCCATCAGGCCATTGGCGAGAATGGCCAGGTCCTTGCCTTCCCGCAGCCATTCGGCCTTGCCAATGGAAAAACTCTTGCCGGCAGGATAGATCACCGGAGTTTTGGGACGGCCGGCGCGGATGTACACAGGTCCCTTGTGCTCCGCGGCGGCCCGCACCATGGCCTTCATACACACCTCATCGGCGGGAGACAGGACAACGAAGCCCGGTAATGAACAAGCCAGACTGATATCTTCGACGGCCATTTGGGACGGCCCGTCTTCGCCAATGGAAACGCCGCAATGGGTGCCGACGATCTTTACATTCTCGTTGGGGTAGGCCACCAGGACCCGCATCTGCTCGAAGCCTTTGTTGACCACGAAGCTGGCGAAACTGGCGGCGAAAGGAATCTTGCCGGCCGCGGCCAGGCCCGCGGCCACGCCGACCATATTCGATTCGGCGATGCCGCAGGAAAAGAACCGGTCGGGAAATTCTTTGGCGAACGTGTGGGTGAAGGTCGACTTGGAGAGGTCGGCGTCGACGGCGACCACATCTTTGTTCTCGCGGCCCAACTCAGCGAGCGCCTGACCGAAGGCCTCGCGGGTCGCCATGCCGAGTTTCAGTTCAAATTTCGTGTTGGCCGGCATCTCTATTGCAGCTCCTTGAGAGCGATTTCGACTTCTGCGGGCGTGGGGGCGACGCCGTGAAATTTGGGGTTGTTCTCCATGAAGCTGACGCCCTTGCCTTTGACCGTATGGGCAATGAGGACGGATGGCCTGCCCTTGACGGCGGCGGCTTCCTGAAACGCCTTCTGCAAGTCGGCGACGCTGTGCCCGTCAAGCTCGATGACGTGCCAGCCAAACGCGCGCCACTTGTCGGCGAACGGCTCCAGCTCCATGACGTCCTTCACGAAACCGTCGAGCTGGATCTTGTTGTAATCGACGATGGCGCACACATTGTCGACCTTGTGGAATGCGCCGAACATGGCCGCCTCCCAGATCTGGCCTTCCTGGCATTCGCCGTCTCCCAACACGACGTACGTGCGCCAGGATGCCGCGTCCAGCTTTGCGGCGGCGCCCATGCCCAAGGCCAGGGACAGGCCCTGCCCGAGCGATCCCGTCGAAGCCTCCAGTGCCGGCAGGAAGCGGCGGTCGGGGTGGCCTTGATAAGGGGAACCAAGCTTGCGCAGGGTGTTCAGCTGGTCCGCTGGCGCATAGCCGCAGTCCGCCATGACGGCGTACAGCACAGGAGCGGCGTGGCCCTTCGAAAGGATGAATCGGTCCCGGTCTTCCCACCGGGGGTTGGCCGGGTCGTGCCGCATGATGTCGTAATACAGAGTTACGACGATTTCGACCGCGGACAAGGAACCGCCTGGGTGCCCCGACTTGGCGGCGCCGGTCATCTCAATGATCCGGCGGCGGGTCTGCTTGCAGATAGACCGCAGTTCTTCGACATTGTTGGTGCGTTTCATGGTTCAAATGAACCAATGTACCATAGGGAGCGGAGGTCACCATGTCGGAAGCGATTCGGAAGGTCGATTACTACTATGTTTCTGTCCCGGATAAGCCGGGAGAGGCGTCGCGGATCCTGACCCTTCTGTGCGAAGCCGGGGTGAACCTGCTCGGATTCAGCGGGTTTCCCCAAGGCGCCCGGAAGGCTCAGTTGGACTTCCTGCCGGAGAATCCGGCGCTGTTCGCGAAAGCGGCGCGGAAAGCGGGCCTGAAACTGAGTAAGAAGAAGACAGGTTTCCTGATCCAGGGCGAGGATGCGCCGGGCGCGGTGGCGGCGCTGCTCGGCAAACTGTCCGCCGCGGGAATCAATGTGACGGCCATCCAGGCGATTGCGGCAGGCTGCGGCCTGTACGCGGGTATCCTTTGGGTCAAAGCGGCGGATGTGCGCAAGGCCGCAAAGGTATTGGGCGCGGCATGACGGCAAAGCTTGCCGCCCCGAGGCGGCAAGCCCTGAGCCGGCTCAGAAGGCCACTTTCGGCGCCGTGCGGGCGGCCGGCTCCGTCTGGAAGTACGCATCATTGCGCTGGAAGCCGAACAGCGCGGCGAACAGGTTGTTGGGAAACAGCGAGAGAGTCGTGTTGTAGGCCTGAATCAGCTCGTTGTAGCGCCGGCGCTCGACGGCGATGCGGTTCTCGGTGCCCGCCAGTTCGTCCTGGAGCCGCATAAAGTTCTCGTTGGACTTGAGGTTCGGGTAGTTCTCGACAATCAGGAGCAGGCGTCCCAAGGCGCCGTCGAGACGGCCGTTGGCCTCGATCTTCTCTTGCGGCGTACGGGCCCCGAGCAGCGCGGCGCGGGCGTTCGCCACCGCTTCCATAATCTCCTTCTCCTGCTTGGCGAAGCCACGCACGGTTTCGACGAGGTTGGGAATCAGATCCGCGCGGCGCTGCAAGGCGACGTCCACCTGCGCCCACTGCCCGTTGATCGCCTCCCTCTTCGCCACCAGGTCGTTGTAGGTTCCTTTGGCCTGCGAACCCGCGATGAGCCCAAGCACGAGCAACACTCCGACGATGATCAAGAAGATCTTCATAGACGCCTCACTTTTCCAGCAGGTCCACGGCAGCAATCACTGCGCTGATCTGCTTCAAGTAGTCCTCATACAATTGGGAAGCCGGGATGTCACGAGGCTTCCGCTTTCCTTCCCGGATGTCCAGCAGCGTGTTCAGGGGTGCAGGGTCCACTCCGAAGGAAGCCGCCGCAAGCCGGATGACCTCGCGCTTCTGGTGCGCCACTTCCAAGCCGTGCAGCCGCAGCGCATGCCGGATCAGCACGCAGAAAGTGGACAGCGACTCGGCCATCAACTGGAGCAGGAGGTCGCGATCCGCGAGCACCCCTGCTCCGCGCTGGCGCAGGCGCAGCAGCTTGGCGCGCAGTTCGTGTTCCACTTGAGCCCGGTAGAAGCTGTCGTCCACAACGAGATTCTGGACCACGTCCTCGCCAAAGAGGATTCGGTGGCGCTCCTGGATGTCGTGAAACTCGATGGGGAAGCAATCGGTGGAGTTCGCCAGCTCGTCGAGGCTCAACAGCAGGGGGGAGGGGTTGCCGAGTTTCTGCCACCAGCGGAAAATGGCCGCCGAATCGGCCAATTCTTGAATGCCCACCCTCTTCAATACGCAAAGGATGTTGATGTCGGAGAACCGGCCGTGGTGGTCGCCTGTGGCGGCGGAACCGTAAAGAACCACAGACGCCAACCGTTCCTCATGTGCCTTCCGCAGCCGTTCCACCAGGTCCTTCAAGACACGTTCCATAGTCGTTGCCCTCTACCAACTGCCGGAGGCCCCGCCCCCTCCGGACCGCCCGCCCCCGAACCCTCCGAACCCGCCGAATCCTCCACCCGAACCGTAGCCTCCGAAGCCGCCCCCGCCACGCCCTCCACCGCCTGAACCTCCCAGCAAGCTGCCGATGATCATCCCCAGCAGCACATCCGATACGCCCGAGGGCCTTCCCCTGCGCCGCCGGTTCCTGGCGGCGCCGAACAGCAAGGCCATGAAGAGGAAGACGATCACCATGATGGGCAGCGGCGGAGGGGAGGATCGCGTGCGGGGCGCGGGTCTGGCTGGCAGAGCCTCGTCGATCTGGACGTTCTTTGCCGCCGCGATCCGCGCCCCCAAGGTCCGGACAGCTTCCGTAACCGCGACATTGTAATCGCCGCTCCTGAGGAACGGGGCCATGGCGCGCAAAACCCCGCCGGCGAAACCATCCGGGATGACGGGCTCCAGGCCGTAGCCCACCTCCAGCCGCATCCTTCTGTCCTGCGTGGCCAGCAACAGAAGCACGCCTTCGTCCGTTCCCTTCTTGCCGACGCCCCATTTCTGGAACACATCCACAGCCACGTCCTCGATGGGCTCCCCTTGCAAGCTGGGGAGAATGAGCACCGCGATCTGCGCGCCGGTCTTGGCTTCGACGGCGGCGCTGTAGCGCTCCAGCGCATCCCGGGTGCTGGAATGGATGACCCCGGCGTAATCGCTGATGTAGCCCTGCGGTTTTAGGGAAGCGAAGTCGGCGGCCGCCAGCAGGGTGCTGAAACACAGCAGAAGGCACAGCGCGGAGGTGGCTCGTCGCATCTTGAGTTCCTTTACAGTTTACCTTGCGGGCGCGGCGCAAGAGTTGACTGCGGGTAGCCGGTTCGCGGCTCGGCCGGATCAGCAGGTGAGGTCTTCTCGGGAAATTCTCAAGCCTTCGAGGTTGCCGACGACGGCCAGGGCGACATGGCGTCGGTCGAAGAACTGCTGCGCTGTTTCCTGAATGTCGTCGGCGCTGACCGCTTCGATCCGTTCCGCTATCTCATCCAGGCTGTAGAAACGCCTGAAATACAGGTGCTGGCGCGCGAGATGCACCATACGGCTGGAGGTGGATTCAAGGCCGAGCAGCAGCGCCCCCTTCAGGTTTTCCTTGGCGCGGGTGAGTTCATCCTCGGGGACCGGCTCTTCCTTCAGCCTGCGGAGTTCCTGCAACACCAGCGAAACGACTTCCCGGGCGGATTCCGGCGATGTCCCGGCATAAACTTGTAGGGAGCCGGTGTCCCGGTACGTGGCAAGCTCGGCGAAAACCGCGTAGGCCAGGCCGCGTTTCTCGCGGATGTTCTGGAAAAGCCGGCTGCTCATGCCGCCTCCCAGCAACGTGCTGAGGACCGACGCGGCGTAACGCTTCTCGTCCAGGACCGGGTAGCAAGGGACGCCGAGGCAGAGGTGGACCTGTTCCAATGACTTCTTGTGCCGCAAGTTGAGGCGGGCGTGAGTGCTGGGAGGGGGAGACGGCGGCACTTGCCGGCCGCCCGGAAGTGTCTCGAATTTCTCCCGGACCATCTCGACCAGAGCGCCGTGCTCCACCTTTCCCGCGGCGGTGATGGTGATGTTGGCGGGAACATAGTAGCGCCCGTAGTAGCCGGCCACCTTCTCTGGAGAAAATCGCTTCACGGTGTCCCGCGTCCCCAGGATGGGCTTGCCCAGAGGATGGTCCTTCCAGAAACTGGCGGAGAAGATCTCGTGGACCAGGTACTCCGGGTTATCGGCTTCCATCTTGATCTCTTCCAAGACGACGCTTTTTTCCTTTTCGATATCTTCGGCGGCGAAGAGCGGGTGCAGGACGAGGTCGGAGAGGATGTCAAGCACTTCGGGAAGGTGATGATGCAAGACCTTGGCATTGAAGCTCACCATCTCCTTGGCTGTGAAAGCATCGAGGTCCCCGCCGATCGAGTCCACTGAGCGGGCTATCTGCTCAGCGGTGCGGCTGGTGGTTCCTTTGAACAGCATGTGCTCGATGAAGTGGCAGATGCCGTTCTCCTCGGTTGTCTCCTGGCGGGAGCCGGTGCCGATCCAGACGCCGATCGCGACGGACCGGACGTGGGGAATGGTTTCCGAGATGACGTGGATGCCGTTGCCAAGGACCGACACCTCGATATCAGCGGGGGACGAGACTGCGGTGGACATATTTGTGAAGGGGAAGCCCTATGCCTCTATTGTCTCACCGGCCCGGTTCGCCCCGCTACAGGATTTGGTGCTAAGCTGGAGCATATGACGCAAGTCCTTTTAGGTCTTGAACTTGCGGAGATCCAGGCGGCCCTTGGAGGAGAGTGGCCGGCCTTCCGTTCCCGGCAGATCTACGACGCCGTCTACCGGCAGGGAGTACGGTCTCTGGAGGGCATCACGACCCTTCCGCTGGGGTTGCGGCGGGAACTATCGGAACGTTTCGAGGTCGGGGGACCGACACTGGATTGCCGCTTTGAGTCGGTGGATGGCACGCGGCGCTACCTGCTGCGACTGGGGGACGGGAAAGCGGTGGAGTCGGTCTTGATGCCGGACGGCCGGCGGGACACAATCTGCATCTCGACGCAGATCGGCTGTCCGGTGAATTGCCGGTTCTGTTTGACGGCCTTGATGGGACTGGAGCGGAATCTGTCGGCGGGGGAGATCGTCGGACAGGTGCGGTTTGTCTGCGGGGACAATGGCCTGGCGCCCAAAGACCGGCGGGTGAACGTTGTGATGATGGGGATGGGGGAGCCGCTGCTGAATCTGGGGGCGGTAGTCAAGGCCACGAAGCTGTTGACGGACCCAGCCGGGATGGGGTTGTCGCCCCGGAGAATCACCCTTTCGACCTCCGGGGTTATCCCGAAAATGGAGGAACTGGGGCGCGAGCGGGTGCGGCCGAAGCTGGCGATCTCGCTGAATGCCTCGGCGGAAGAGCAGCGGCGGGAACTGATGCCGATTACACGGAAATATCCTCTGGCGGATTTGATGGCGGCATGCCGCGCCTACCCGCTGCGCCCGTGGGAGCGGCTGACATTCGAGTATGTCCTGCTGGGAGGGGTGAACGATAGCGATGGGGATGCGCGGCGGGTGGTGCGTCTGCTGGCGAATTTGAAGTGCAAGGTGAACCTGATCCCGTTCAATCCGGGGCCTGGGCTGCCCTTCAAGACGCCGGAACCGGCCAGGGTGGCGTCGTTTCAGTCGATTCTCCGGCGGTCAGTCCCGTGTTTCATCCGCAAGCCGAGAGGGCGCGAAATCTACGCCGCCTGCGGCCAACTCTCCAATTTCAATTTCGGTGACAGGCTACGAAATCCCGAAATAGGATTCTTGGCCTGATTGGGGGTTTCGTAGCCTCTCTTGAAAATGCCCGCAAGTGTTTGATTCTATACGCGGAGGATACCCGCATTTTCATGCCCGCGGGTGCCGCCTCGGGCGGCATGGCTCAAACTGTCACCGAAATTCATCTCCGGCGAGCCGGCGGCGCCGGGGGGCGTTGGTGTTCGAGGATCAGGCGGATCTGATCGACTCTGAGTGTATTCTGAAGGAACTTTCGTAGAACCTCTTGAGCCGGCGCATCAAGGGGTTTGAGGGATTCGTAACGAAGCCGGATCACGACCGCGTCGGCGGCGAACCCGATCTCTGAGTCCAAAAGCTTGGCGGAATCGGAGGGCCACGCAGCGCTGAGCGGTCCTTCCAGGCGAGTCAGGATCTCAGCTCGGATATCGTTAAGGGACTGGGGGGGCAACGGGGCCGGGGGAGGCGGCCGTAAGCGGTCGCGGAGCGCTGCGAGTTCCTCATCGCTGGCGACCTTTCGCACCAACAACGAAGCCGGTTTGCCCGTGCGTTGCAGAATGTGAGCCTCGGCCTGCCGGACCTTCTCTGGCGCTACGGCTTCCGCCACGACCATGCGGACTACAATGCTCTCCCGGTTGAGTTCGAGTTGCTGGGTCAGGATCATGTCTGCTGGGCCGAGCATACGGACCGATTCTCGGACCGCGGTGCGGCTGACAGTCTCATCGCGAAGCTGGTAAAGCGACTGGCGGAGCGGGATGAACAGAATGATGAGCGTGACCAGGAGCATCAGGCTTCGCCACCGGAGCTGACCCAGGTCGCCGAAGGCTCGGGCGAGCCGAGTCTTGGCGAGCAGGCGGTATAGCCGGTCCGGTGCGGCCGCTTCCAGTTCCGTGTAACCCAGCCTCATACGGACGTCGGGTGAGTCCATCCGCGCCACGAAGAAAGCCAGGAAGGCGCTGGCGATAATTGCAGCCAGGTTTGTTAGATAAAGCAAGCCTGCCCCGGAGACGATGGCCCAATTCATGCTGTTGCCGACTCCGAAACCGACCGTACACAAGGGCGGCATGAGCGCGACGGCAATCGCCACCCCGGGCAGGGCCGTTACGCCGCCTCCGCCTCCGCCCCGGCAGACGACAATCGAGCCGGCCAGGCCGCTGAGCAGAGCCACACCGAGATCCAGAAGATTTGGGTGGGTGCGCGCCAGAATCTCGGATGTCGGCGATTGGAAGGGAAGAAGCCACACCAGCCAAGCCGAAAACAGGATTGCGGCTAACGAGCTGAGCACGATACTCACCAGGGACTTGATGCCCATGTAGAGATCCGCGGTCGCGAAGGCGAGGCCGGCAGCAAGGATCGGTCCCATCAGAGGGGAAATCAGCATGGCGCCGATGACAACGGCGGGACTGTTCAACACCAATCCGAACGTTGCAATCCCGGCCGAGAGGAGGAGTTCAAGAATGTAGTTCAGATTCAGGAACTCTGCTGCTTGGAAAACCTGCAAGTACACCTTGGGCTTGGTGTCGGGATCTATATGCAGAAGCCGCTCGATGCGCTCACGAAACGACAGTTCCCCCCCTGCCATCAACCCGATTCTATCCCAATTTCGGTGACAGGCTACGAAATCACCAATTAAGCCACGATCCCTATTTCGGGGTTTCGTAGCCTGTCACCGAAACTCCGAAACTAATGCGAGCCTGCCGTTCTCAACGGTGACGCCCCGGTACGGGTCGTTGGCAATCAGCAGGTTGCCGTCCAGGTCGGCGTAGTCCGCCAAGGGCGAGAGATGCGCCGCGGCGGTGATCCCAATGGAACTCTCGATCATGCAGCCGATCATCACCTTCATCCCAAACGACCGCGCCGTATCGATCATCTGAAGCGCCGGCTGTATGCCCCCGCACTTCATCAGCTTGACGTTCACTCCGTCGTAGGCGTCCGCCAGCCCCGGAATGTCCTCCGGATGCCGGCAGGCCTCGTCCGCGATGATCGGTATCTGCACGCGGGACCGCACCCATCGCGTCTCCTCCCGCATCTCGGCCGGCATCGGCTGTTCCACCAATTCGACGCCCTGGGACTCGAGCCAGTTGATCTTGCGAACGGCTTCTTCCTTGCTCTTCCAGCCCTCGTTGGCGTCCACCCGGAGGGGCTTGTTCGTCTCGGCGCGAACGGCCGCGATCGTCTCCTCGTCCGTGTCGAGACCCACCTTTATCTTCAATATGGGGAACGCAGCCGCTTCCCGCACCTTCTGCCGGGTAATCTCAGGGGTGTCGATCCCGATGGAGAAACTCGTCAGCGGCGCCCCGTGTGGGTCAAGGCCGAGGTAGCGGTAGAGTGGGATGCCCAGCTTGCGCGTAACCCAGTCCATCAGCGCGATATCGATGGCCGCCTTGGCCGCGTATTGGCCTTCGATTCGGCCGGCGACTTCCGAAAGCACCTTCCGGAACTGCCAGGGATCGGCGGATTCGAGCATGCCGCGCAAGGACTCCACCGCTTGCAGAGCCGAGGCTGCGTCTTCCCGATACCGGGGAATGGGAGCGCCTTCACCGAGACCCGTGACGCCTTCGCGCGTGTACCGGAGGTGAAGGTTGTCGCGGTAAGTACTCGAAGACATCACCGTCGTCCAGGCATGCTTCAGACGCAGCCGCACGATCTCCCCCCGGATCTCCGCCTTCTTCGGCGCGCTCCGGCGGCAAGAGGCCAAAGCGGCGGGACTCAGAGCGAGCAGGCGGCGGCGGGTCATGCAATCCGCTCCGCGAGACCGGATCCGGCGGCCTGCTCCGCGAGCGACTCCGTGTATGGCGCGCGGGCGACGCCACGCTCGGTGATGATGGCCGTGACGTAGCGATGAGGAGTCACGTCGAACGCCGGGTTTCTTACCGCCACGCCGGCCGGAGCAACCGCCACTCCGAAAACGTGGGTCACCTCTTCGGCGGGGCGCTCCTCAATCGGAATCTCATCGCCGGAACCAAGGCTCAGGTCCAGCGTCGAAATCGGGGCCGCCACGTAGAACGGAACCTGGTTCTCATGAGCCAGCACCGCCAGCCCGTAGGTCCCGATCTTGTTGGCGACGTCGCCATTGGCGGCAATCCTGTCCGCGCCCACGATCACACAACCGATGCGGCCTGACTTCAGAAAATGCCCCGCCATGTTGTCCGTGATGACCGTCGTCGGGATGCCGTCCTGCATCAGTTCCCACGCCGTGAGGCGCGCGCCTTGCAGGAAGGGCCGAGTCTCATCGGCAAAGACATCGATCCGCTTCCCCGCCGAAACGGCAGCCCGGATCACGCCAAGCGCCGTCCCATACCCGGCCGTCGCCAGCGCTCCGGCGTTGCAGTGTGTCAGAACCGTCTTGCCCGAAGCAATCAGCGCCTCGCCGTTCCGGCCGATCGCCTTGTTGATGGCGATGTCCTCGAGCCGGATGCGCTGGGCCTCCTCGATGAGGCGGGTTCGCAACTCGGCCGGTGGCCTCCCCTTCAGGCTCACGAACAGTCGCTTCATGCGCTCGATCGCCCAAAAGAGATTCACCGCGGTGGGCCGCGTGGCGGCAAGGACGCCGCAGATCTCCTCGAATTCCTGATCGAGACGCTTCTCATCCCCGTGGAGTACCCCCAAGGCCACGCCCATGGCGGCGGCGACCCCAATCGCCGGCGCCCCGCGGATCACCATGGAGCGAATCGCCTCTGCGACTTCGCGATAGTTGCGGCAGGTGACGTAGGTCTCCTCAGCCGGCAAGCGCCGCTGGTCGATCATCACCACCGTGTCATCCTCCCAGAAGATCGTCTCAACCATCACACGTGGAGGTCCTTTCCGTAGAGTACGTAAGCCAGAAAAAACGTGCTGTTGTACGCCGCATGAACAATGGCGGCGGCGGCCGTCGAGCCGGTGCGGTGACGCGTGTAGCCAAAAGCAACCCCGGCCACAGTGATCAGCAATACGTGCCGCCAGGACCAGGCGTACTGCGGCCCGTGAAGCAAAGCAAATGGCAGGGCGCTCAGCAGGATCCCCAACGGGGCCCCCATCGTCCGCGCCAGCAGCGGGAACAGAAAGCCTCGGAACGCCATTTCCTCGCAGACCGGCCCCACCGTGGCCGAGGCAATCCCGATCAACACAATCGAGAGCGGGTCCGAGAAGAGCCGCTTCATCGGCATGTCGAGATCCGGCGTCCGGAGCACGGCTCCCGCCAGACCGATCCCTACGGCCAGCGCAATCCCCCAACCGGCCAGCCGGAAGAACTGCTCTCCGGGCCGCACCCATGCCAGCGATTTCCAGAAGGGGCGGCGATACCGCAGTCGGAGCAACAGATACAGGAAACCAAACCAGAACAGGTATCCCAGGAACTGGGCCGCAAGCAGTTCGGGAGCTTGCCCCTGCATGTGCCACCCCAGGGCATGGAACACGAACTTCACCGCGACGCCGGAGACAAGCAAGGATGGCACGGCCGCGGAGAAGAACAGAAAGAGGTCCTGGTAGCCCCAAAAAGGCGCGCCCGGCTGCGCCTCGTGCTCCGTCTCTTCCGGGCGCAGGCCCGGGGGGACAAAATCGGCTCCGCTCATGAGTCACGCTCGACAAGGTAGGCGGCCAGGAGCGGCAAGGTCAGTTCGTGGTGGCCGGTGATGGCGATGCCATTCCCGCCGGCCCCCGCGTGCGGGCGCTCGACCACGTTGACCCGCGGCCGGTAGTGCTGCAAGAAGTCGAGGTTGGCGGTTGTGAAGCCCGTCAATGGGTGACCCAGATTGCGAACGACCGACACGGCTTTCAAAAACACTTCGGGAAGGACCACCGCTGAGCCGAGATTGATGTAGACGCCACCCTGGTTCAGCTCCGCCACCAGCGAGCAGAACAGACGGAAATCGCGGTGAGTGGCGCGCCCGATCGCGGCCCCGTCCGCGGCGGGATGAGCGTGGGGAGTGTCCGTTCCCACCGCGACATGCACGGTCACCGGCTTGCCATGCCGCCAGGCGGCCAGCAACAGGCTGAATGAGGCCCATCGCGGGTCGGCAAGGACCTCCAGGCGCCGGCCGATCAACTCGCCAAAGCCCGCATCTTCCGTCCCCTCTCCTCGCAGGGCTTGGTTGATCTCCCGGCCTGTCTCCTCCGCCGTCCCGAATCTCCCTCCGGGAAGGACCGCCTCCACGTCCTCGCTGGTCTGGCCCGCGATGGCGATCTCGAAGTCGTGGATCGCGGCCGATCCGTTCATGGCGATGGCGGTTGCGTATCCGCGGTTCATCAGGTCGATCAGAACCGGCGCCAGGCCGCACTTGATGACATGTCCGCCGATTCCCCAGAGGACGGGCTTGCGGGAGGCTCGGGCCTTGAGAATCGCATCGGCCAGCCGCCGAAATGAGTCCGCGCCCAGAATGTGTGGCAGTGTGTCCACCAGTCCCCGAATTCCCGCGCCTGCCTGGTAGGGCTTGGCGAAGTCCTCTGTGCGGACCTTTCCCCCGCGCTCCTGAATCGGGATGGTCTTCAAGGCCGCCAGGTCGATCGGCTGCTGCCTGTATTTGCTCACTTGACCCTCCCGTTGCCCAGCGCTTTCGCCAGCGGTCCGGCGGTGTAGCTCTTGCGGCTCCGGGCCACCTGTTCGGGCGTGCCCTCGGCTACCACCCAGCCGCCCTTCTCCCCGCCCTCCGGACCCAGATCGATGATCCAGTCGGCGGTCTTTACGACATCCAGGTTATGCTCGATCACCACTACAGTATTTCCCACTTCGGCCAGCCGGTGGAGCACGGCAAGCAGTTTCTTGACATCGTCGAAGTGCAATCCCGTCGTCGGCTCGTCCAAAACGTAGAAGGTGCGCCCTGTCTGCCGGCGGCTCAGCTCCCGCGCCAGCTTGATGCGTTGGGCTTCCCCCCCAGAGAGCGTCGTGGCGGACTGGCCGAGATGAATGTAGCCCAGGCCGACATCGCACAGCGTCTGGAGTTTGACCCGGATCTGGGGAATGTTTTCCAGCAGACGCAGGGCGTCTTCGACGGTGCTTTCCAGCAGATCCGCGATCGAGCAGCCTTTGTATCTCACCTGCAAGGTCTCGTGATTGTAGCGCCGCCCGCGGCACTGGTCGCAGGTCACGTAGACATCGGGCAGGAAGTTCATCTCGATCCGTTTCATGCCGTCGCCCTGGCAGGCTTCGCATCGCCCGCCCTTGACGTTGAAACTGAAGCGCCCGGGGCGGTAGCCTCGCTCGCGGCTCTCCGGCAGCATGGCGTATAAGTCGCGTATGGGAGTGAACAGCCCGGTGTAGGTAGCCGGATTGGAGCGTGGTGTCCTCCCGATGGGAGACTGATCGATGCGGATCGCCTTGTCGATATGCGCGAGGCCTTCGATGCTGTCATGCTCGCCCGGCTCCTCCCGCGAGCCGTAGATCTCCCGGGCCAGAGCGCGGTACACGATGTCGTTGAGCAGCGTTGATTTCCCGCTGCCGGAAACCCCGGTCAGAACGATGAACAGGCCGAGCGGGAACGCGACGTCGATATTCTTGAGGTTGTGCTCCCGCGCGCCGCGCACCACCAGCCTCTTGCCGTTGCCGCGCCGGCGTTCGAGAGGCGATTCGATGGCGCGCGCTCCGGCCAGATAGGCCCCCGTAAGCGAATCCGGATTCCCGGCGATTTCCGCCGGAGAGCCGCATGCCACCAGATGCCCCCCCAGGCGTCCGGCGCCGGGACCGAGATCGACCACGTAGTCCGCGCGCAGGATAGTCTCGGCGTCGTGCTCCACCACCAGTACCGTGTTGCCCATGTCGCGCAGTCGGGCCAGGGTATCCAACAGCCGGCCGTTGTCCCGCGGGTGCAGGCCGATCGAAGGCTCATCCAGGACGTAAAGCACCCCTCGAAGGCGCGAGCCGATCTGAGTCGCGAGGCGGATGCGCTGGGATTCGCCGCCCGAGAGCGTATCGGCGGAGCGGTCCAGGCTGAGGTAGCCGAGGCCGACCGTATCGAGGAATTCCAGGCGGCTTTGGATCTCGTCGGCCAGGCGCCCGGCGATCTGCTGCTCACGGCCGGAGAGGTCCCACCTCCGGACGGTGCGCAGGGCTTCTTCGACCGGCAACGCCGTAAATTCGCCGATCGAGGCGCCTTTCACGCGGACGGCCAGGCTGGACTGCCGCAGTCGCTTGCCCTTGCACACCGGACAGATCGCCGGCGACATATAGTCGACCAGCCAATCCCGGGCCGCCGGAGAAGCATCTTCGAAGGCCTCCTCCAGGATTGTGAGCACCCCGCGGAAGGCGCCGTTTCCGGTAAGCAGAACAGACTGTGCTTTGGGCGAAAGCTCCTCGAACGGCTTGGAAAGATCGATTCTGGCCGAGCGGGCGCCCAATGCGAGCCGTTGGGCGTTGTAGGGAGAAAGCGAGAGAGCCAACGCTCCTTCTAGAAGCGGCTTGGTGTCGTCGGCGACAACCTTCGCCGGGTCGAACGACCACTTCCTGCCAAGTCCCGCGCACGTCTCGCAAGCGCCGTAAGGGCTGTTGAAGGAAAACGAACGCGGCTCAAGTTGGGGGACGCTGATGCCGCAATCTGGACAGGCCATTTTCTGCGAGTAGAGCTGCTCGGGGCCGTTGACCGCCGCCACCAGCACCAGGCCGTCGGTAAGCCGGGCCGCGGTTTCGATGGAAGCCCTCAGCCGCTCGCGTGCGCCGGACTTGACCAGCAGGCGGTCGACGACGATCTCGATGGTGTGGTTGCGGCGCTTGTCGAGCTTGACGGGTTCGTCGAGCGGCCGCAGCTCGCCGTCGACGCGGGCGCGCAGGAAGCCCTGCCGGGCGTACTTCTCCAGTTCCTTGCGGAACTCGCCCTTGCGGCCCCGCACGATGGGAGCCAGAATCATCACCCGCTCGCTTTCCCCGAGGCTCAGAACCTGTTCCAGGATGCGGTCTGCGCTCTGGCTGCGGATTTCATGGCCGCACTTGGGGCAGTGGGGGATGCCGATCGAGGAGTACAGCACGCGAAGGTAGTCGTAGATCTCGGTGATCGTTCCGACGGTGGAGCGGGGGCTGCGGCTGGTGGTCTTCTGCTCAATGGAGATGGCCGGCGAGAGCCCGTCGATGGAGTCGACGTCGGGACGTTCCATCTGGTCCAGGAACTGGCGGGCGTAGGGCGAAAGGGTTTCGACGTACCGGCGCTGGCCTTCGGCGTAGATGGTGTCGAAGGCCAGAGAGGACTTGCCGGAGCCGCTCAGGCCCGTAATGACCGTGAAGGTGTTGCGCGGGATCTCGACGCTGATGCCCTTGAGATTATGAACCCGCGCCCCGTGAACGCTGATGCGGTCCAGCATAGTGAGCTTCGATGGAGCGAAGCCAATTTCTTATTGTCTCAAGCAGTGGAGGGGGCCGGCAATGCCAGTCGCTCCTCATGTTTTCCTATCCAGGCACGCCTCCTCCGCCCCGATCGCAAGGGGGACTGCCTACTCTGCCTCGAGCGCAAGGGGGACTGCCTACTCTGCCTCGAGCGCAAGGGGGACTGCCTACTCTGCCTCGAGCGAAGCGAGTGGGCAGAGCGGGCTGTCCCCCTTGCAGCGGCCCCGCGCTACCGCACCCCTGCGCAGAGCGGGCTGTCCCCCTTGC
>Ga0101944_10002407_pt1 | contig 30433 bp, 28 predicted proteins | sample DewCreD2012metaG_FD_75245 | JGI IMG/M metagenome (GOLD analysis project Ga0101944, IMG submission 75245) | Hot spring sediment bacterial and archeal communities from British Columbia, Canada, to study Microbial Dark Matter (Phase II) - Dewar... ... | reverse complement strand
GAACACGTTTGTTTTGTGACCGCCGTTGAATACTCTTTGAACATGACCGGCACACGGGGCCATGCCATTCGGAGTTGCCGCGCTGTGCGTCGTTTCGAGGTACTCGGTACATGTTGGTAGCGATCATCGCGGACCTCCACGCCAACCTGGAGGCCACGGTAGCGGTTTTGGCGAAGCTGGACGAAATTCGCCCGGATACCGCGGTGTGTCTGGGCGACCTTGTGGGCTACAATGCCAATCCGAACGAAGTCGTCGACCTGATTCGTGAGCGCGGCATTCCATGTCTGATGGGTAACCACGACGCCGCCGTGTCCGGCCTGGAAGAGCCATGGTTCTTCAATGCCCGGGCCCAGGCGGCGATCCTCTGGCAACGCGAGCGCCTCCGTGAAGACAATCGCCAGTGGCTCGCCGCGCTTCCTCCTCATCTTTACTTCAATGACTACTGCGTGGGTGTGCATGGCGCGCCGGGCAATCGCGACGATTACATTCTGGACTGGCTTGACGCGGTCCGCCAGGTCGAGTACTTGAGCAAGATGGGCGCGCGCGTGTGTTTCTTCGGGCACAGCCATCGCGCGTCGTTCTTCGGCGAGCGCGGCACCATTCCCTTCAACGGCGGCACGGTGCGCTGTGCGCTGCATCGGGACAATCGGTATTTCATCAACCCCGGCTCGATTGGCCAGCCCCGCGACCAGGACCCGCGAGCGGCTTTCGGGTTGTACGATACCGATGCTCAAATATTCGAGTTCTGCCGGGTCAACTACGACATCAGCGGCGCGGCGAGCCGCATTCTTGCCGCGGGATTGCCGGGTGAACTGGCGGCCCGGCTGTCGGTGGGGAGATGAGGCCATGATACGCCACACCGCGAACGACGGGTCAGAAAACAGGGCCGACGGGATTGGGGAGCACTCGCCATGAACACGTCCAGCATTCATGTACTGTTGGTCGATGACGATGAAGAAGAGACCCCGAAGGGTAAGGCCAAAGGCTACAGTTTGGTCTTCGATGTGGTCCGCCGTTTTGCACAACCTTTGGGCATCGATCTCCCCAAATGGGAGGGACGCATCATCGAGACAAAAAAAGGGGTTGTGCGGCTCATGGCGGTTTCTGAAAGGGCCAAGCAACTCTTTGGTGCTTCGGGTATCGAATCCTACCTTGAGGAACTTCTCACACCTGCACCCAGTGGTCAGCTAAAGCTCCCAGGGTTCGAAGATCTGTCGTCTCAAAGGAAACAAATCATACGAAAAAGAGGGCAGAAGGTGATCATCGATGATCCTGGTGAAATGGATGCATCGGCTACCACCCTCGACCGCGTCCATGCTGCGATGCTGCTTCAGGCCGGTGGGCAGGCCAATGCTTTACGAATGCTCATCAAGGCCGAGCAGGATCGCGGGTCGGACTTCCTGCGCCTGGCCAATGCTCTATCGGCGCTCTATCCGACCGGAAGCGAGGAGAAGCGCCTGCTGGACGCCATGCTTTTGGCTGTGCCGAGGTAAACCACAGAGACACAGAGGGCACAGACATGGAGTTGAATAAGCTATCAGAACAGATTATTGGCGCAGCCATAGAAGTTCATAGAGCTTTGGGGCCGGGTTTACTTGAATCTGCCTACGAAGAATGCCTTTGTCGGGAATTGGCGCTTCGATCCATCCCTTTTGAGAGACAACGATCGCTGCCGGTGCAATATAAAGGTGTAAAGCTCGATTGCGGCTACCGGCTTGATCTGCTCGTGGATAAGTCCGTGGTTGTCGAAATCAAGGCTGTGGAATCAGTCCAGCCGATTCATGAGGCCCAGTTGCTGACATACTTGAAGCTCGGCGGCTGGAAGCTCGGGCTACTCATCAACTTCAATGTGCCCATTCTAAAGGAGGGTATCCGCAGGAGGATTTTATGAGTTCTCTGAGTTCTCTGTGTCTCTGTGGTGAAATGGAGGTTCTCTGATGGAACATTGGTACAAGATCGCTACACCGCGTAAGGAAGTCCGGGAGGGCCGCTCGTTCAATCCGGATGAATTCGCCATTCACCTCGAGCAGGTCATCGCCAAAACTGCGCCGGAAGACTATCGGGAGCCAAGCAAATTCTTCAGCCGAACCTGTTTTACGCGGGCGCTTCGTGAGCATGCCGGGATGGTGCTGCGTCGGCTCTCCGGAGAGACGGTGAACACCGCACCGGTCATGACCTTGATCACCCAATTCGGCGGCGGCAAAACCCACACTCTCGCCGCGCTGTATCACTTGGCGAGCAATGGGGAGAAAGCGGCGGAATACGCAGGTGTCGGAGAACTTCTTTCGGAAGCAGGCATCAAAACCGTGCCGGCGGCGCGTGTAGCGGCATTTGTAGGCAATGCCTGGGACCCTCAGGATGGTCGTGAAACACCTTGGATCGATATCGCATGGCAGCTTGCAGGCCAGGAAGGGGTCAGGGTACTTGGGGCCACGGCGAAAACGACACCGCCGGGGACCGAGGCGATTGCCCGTGTATTCAAAGCAGCGGGCGGACCGGTACTTCTTCTTTTTGACGAGGTTTTGAATTTTCTAAACCGCCATCGAGGTATGGCTGAGCAGTTCCATGCCTTCATTCAAAACCTGACTGTGGCCACGACCGGCACCACACAGGGCGCGGCGGTTATCAGCCTGCCGCGCAGCCAGGTCGAGATGACCGACTGGGATATGCAGTGGCAGGACAAGATCACGAAGGTCGTCCGTCGGGTGGCCAAAGATCTCATTGCAAACGATGAAACCGAGATCAGCGAAGTGGTACGGCGCCGCCTATTTGAGGATATCGGCAGCGAACGGGTTCGAAAGGCCGTATGCAAAACCTATGCGGACTGGTGCTTTGAACGTCGCGCCCAACTTCCGCCGGAATGGACGGCAGTGGATACCGCCGCAACAGAGTCGAAGGCGAGAGAGTACCTGCGCAATCGTTTTGAGGCTTGTTACCCATTTCATCCGGCCACCCTTTCGGTGTTCCAGCGCAAATGGCAGGCCCTTTCGCAGTATCAGCAGACCCGTGGGACGCTTGCCATGCTTGCTCAATGGATCTCCTGGGCGTATCGCACCGGGTTCACCGAGGCTCGGCGAGAGCCGTTGATTACTCTTGGGTCGGCGCCTTTGGAAGTTCCGGAGTTTCGAAGCGTTGTGCTTGGACAACTTGGCGAATCCAGGCTTGTGGCTGCCATTGATGCGGATATTTCCGGCGCGCAATCCCACGCGAGGGCGCTTGACGTTGACACAAAAGGAGCCTTGCGAAACATCCACCGCCGTGTTGGGACGACGATTCTCTTTGAATCCTCAGGCGGGCAGATTGACAAGGTGGCGCACCTGCCGGAGCTGCGATTCGCCCTTGGAGAGCCGGAAGTCGATACGACATCTGTGGACACAGCAGCCTTCAGTCTCGAAGACAAGTCCTACTTTATCCGGCGTGTCGGTTCGGACGGTTTCAAGATTAGCCATCAGGCGACCCTGAAGAAGGTGGTGAGTGACCGTCGGGCTTCATTGGATGAAGAAACCGAAATCAAGCCTGCCATGCGGATACTTATTCAAAAGGAGTTTGACCGAGGGGCCAGCCTTCCGATCGTGACCTTCCCGACAGATGGGGCATCTGTACAGGACACACCGAAGCTCACCCTCGTTGTGGTCGATCCGGAATCCGAATGGAACCCTCACCCCCAACCCCTCTCCCAATGGGAGAGGGGTGCCGAAGGCGGAGTGAGGGCGAGAATTGCGGAATGGACAAGGCATCGGGGTAAGTCGCCCAGGCTCTATCCGGGCTCGCTTGTATGGTGCGTGAAGAAACCCGGCCGAGATCTGCGGGATCAGGTTGAATTGTGGTTGGCATGGAAACGGGTGGCAAAGGAAGTTGCCGAAGGAACTCTTGGCAGGGACTTCGATCGCAGCGATCGGGTCGAACTTCAGGCCAAGGTATCTGATGCTGAAGAGGCCGCCAAGGACGAGGTTTGGGGAGGATACCGTTTTGTGGTCATTGCTGACCAGCGGGAGCCGGATGGCCTGAAAACCATCGACTTGGGGGCAGGGCATTCAAGCGGCAGTGAAACACTTTGCGGGCGGGTCATCACTGCGCTGAAATCGCAAGCCCTGTTGAATGAATCCGTGGGGGCCGGCTATATCGAGCGCAATTGGCCCCCTGCACTCAGGGAATCTGGTGCTTGGCCGCTTTCAAGCCTCAGGCAAAGCTTTCTGAATGGATCATTAACCCGTCTGCTTGATCCGGACACGGTCCTCAGAACCAAAATCGTCGAGTTCGTTTCAAGGGGTGACTTTGGATTGGCCTCGGGCCTGAAACCTGACGGCCATTATGAACGGGTGCTCTATAAAGAGTTTACTGATCCAGCGGAGGTCACCTTTGAATCCGGCGTCTTCCTTCTTCTGAAGACCAAAGCAATTGGATTGAAGGCCCCACCAGAACCTGCTCCGGCTGGTAGGGCAGAAAAGGTTCCCGCACCGGAGCCGGTGCCGTCCAACGAGCCTGGATCGGAGCCCGAGTCGCCCTGTCTGCCGGCAGACAGAGAATCTACACCAGACCCTGGTGCAAAGATGTTTCGGATTTATGGAGATGTCCCACCCGAAATCTGGAACCGGCTTGGAACCAAGATTTTACCCAAACTACGGAGTGCCGTGCCTGCCGGCAGGCAGAGCGAGGACATTAAAATCCATATTGATTTTTCGGTAACCATCGACCGGCAGCTCGAAAGAACTTTCGAAGCCGACCTCAAGCAAATACTCGAAGACCTCGGCTTAACAGGGCGCGTCCATTTTGGGTAGATCCCCTGGACGCAGCGGTGGTTTCATATTTCGGGGGGGCGACAATCATAATTCCCTCGCCCGATACCGCTACGGTATTTTGATGGACGGGGGCGGCGTGCCATACCATGAGCATTGATGATCATTCATTCCAAATGGTACGTTGAATGGTGATGTTTGGATCGTGTTCTTTTGATGCCATGCTGTCGCTGCTGATTTCCTAAATCGGTCAAGAGGCTTCACGGGGGAGCGGATGATTCGCGTCTTAATTGCGGATGACCATACGATGGTTCGGGCGGGGTTGTTCCGCATCGTCGAAGAGAGCGGGGATATGGTCGTCGTTGCGGAAGCATCCAATGGAAGACAAGCGATCCATCTGGCCAGGGAGCATCGGCCGGATGTCGCAGTCATCGACATCTCCATGCCTGAGGGGGACGGTTTGGAAGTGGTGCGGCAAATCCTTGCCTTCTCCCCGGAGCTTCCTGTCATCATGTTGACCATGCACGAAGAAGAGCAATATGTCATTCGCGCCATCGAAGCGGGAGCCAAAGGGTACATCACCAAACGTTCGGCTCCGGAGCAATTGGTTTCCGCCATTCGGCAGGTCATCAACGGCGGAATGTTTCTGACACCCGAGGCGGCGACTGCCCTGGCGCATTGGATGTCACGGGGAAAAATCGAAAAATCCCTTCTCGATACCATTTCCACCCGGGAGCTTCAGGTGTTGCGGTTGTTGGCTTTGGGCAAGACGAATAAAGAAATCGCTTCCGAATACAACATCAGCTCGAAGACGGTCGATACCTATCGGCTTCGGCTTCTCAAGAAATTGAACCTGAGAAACAACGCCGACCTGTCCCGATTTGCCGTTCAGAATCATTTGGTTGATTGAGTTCAGAAGAACGCTTCTCTTCCGAAACATTCCGGCCGGACCGCTCCCATGACGATCCTCCCAAAGGGTGCATTACCGGCGCATAGGGAATTTCAACGTGAAAAAAACCGAGAAGACCGTCTTTGTTTGCACCCGCTGCGGGTATTCATCGCCGAAATGGATGGGGAAATGCCCGGCATGCAACGAATGGCAGACCTTTGTGGAAGAGATGCATGTCGAACGATCTTCCCGGACATCGGCTGCCGACATCCCGCCGAGCCGGCCCATGTCCATCGCCGACATTCCGCCGTGTGAGGACGAACGGCTGAGGATCGGGATCCCCGAGCTGGATCGGGTGTTGGGCGGGGGGATCATCCGGGGATCTCTGGTGCTGATCGGAGGCGATCCGGGAATCGGCAAATCGACGCTGATGCTGCAGGCGTTCCATGCACTTGCCCAGCAAGACCACCGGGTGCTCTATGTTTCCGGAGAGGAGTCGATCGCCCAGATTCGGATGCGAAGCGGCCGTCTGGAAGTAACCCATCCCTCCTTGTGGGTGGTTGCGGAAACCGATATCGACCGAATCCTCCACATGACCAAAACGTGCGCACCAAAAGTGCTTGCAATCGATTCCATTCAGACCGTGCTCGATCCGGCCGTCCCCTCGCTTCCCGGAAGCGTGACCCAGGTTCGGGAGACGGCCCTTCGCCTGATGCAGTTTGCCAAGCAAACCGGGATCGCCGTCTTTTTGGTAGGCCATGTCACCAAGGACGGGGCCATTGCAGGTCCCCGGCTTCTCGAGCACATGGTGGATGCGGTGCTCTATTTCGAAGGGGAGCGGAACCATTTGTTCCGCATTCTGAGGGCCGTCAAGAACCGGTTCGGTTCGACGAACGAGATCGGTGTGTTCGAAATGAAGGAAAACGGATTGCAGGAAGTGGTGAATCCCAGTGCCGTTTTCCTGGCCGAAAAACCGGACAATGCCGCAGGCTCCGTCGTTACGGCGACCCTCGAAGGCACCCGGCCGATTCTGATCGAGCTGCAAGCCTTGGTCTGCCATACGGTGTACGGCACACCCCGGCGAACGATCCTCGGGCTGGATCCGGGCAGGGTGGCCCTGTTGGCTGCCGTCATGGAAAAGAAATTGGGAATGCACCTGATGGGCCACGACATTTTTATGAATGTGGCAGGCGGTATCGAGGCGGACGAACCTGCCGTCGACCTGGCGGTGATGATCGCCATCGCGTCGAGCTTCTGGGACAAGCCCTTCGATTCCCGAACGATTGCGCTGGGGGAAGTGGGGCTTGCCGGAGAAATTCGCGGGGTAGGACATCTGGAGACCCGACTTTCGGAAGCCGCCAAACTGGGGTTTACCCGCGCCCTGGTGCCGGAGGCCCTCAGCGGCATCCACCATCCGCCTGCATCCATCATCCTTGTTCCCGTACGAACCATCGCGCAGGCGATGGAAGAATCCTTCAACCCCACCCATTGAGCTTCCGGCATGAAAACCTCTCGATCTTCGACAGCCAATCGCTGGAGCGATCACTATACCCGCAAGGCGAAACAGGAAAATTTCCCCGCTCGATCGGTGTACAAGCTCCAGGAAATTCAGGAAAAATTCAACATCCTTCGAAAGGGTGCCTCCGTGTTGGATCTGGGGTGTGCGCCCGGTTCCTGGCTCAAGTATGCGGCTCAGCTGGTCGGCCCTGAAGGAAGGGTCGTCGGAATCGACCGCTCGCTTGTAGCGATTGCGCTGCCCGTGCAGGCCCGTGCGATCGTGGGGGATGTCACGGATGCATCCGTCATGGATGCCGTTGAAGGACGTTTCGATGTCGTGATGAGCGATATGGCCCCGTCGACCACCGGCCAAAAGAGCGTCGATGCCGCCCGTTCCCTCGAGCTGTGCCGCATCGCGCTTTCGATCGCACGAGATCGGCTCTTGCCAGGGGGTTCATTTGTCTGTAAAATTTTTCAAGGTGAGGATGTCGAATGCTTCGTGCGCGAGGTGAAAGCGCTTTTCGTGCGCCATGCCATCTTCAAACCCACAAGCTGCCGAAAGGCGAGCAAGGAAATCTACATCATCGGAATCGGCAGGAAATCGCACCTGGATCCTGCCGTCGATTCCACATCTTTCGTCGACGATAGAACCACTGAAAACCAGGTCATTCTCGGGAGGAAATCATGTCCGGCCACAACAAATGGTCCACGATCAAACACAAGAAGGGAGCCGCGGATGCCCGCAGAGGGCGCATCTTCACCCGGCTCATCAAGGAGTTGACGGTAGCGGCTCGAATGGGTGGAGGAGATCCGAACGCGAACCCGCGTCTTCGGGCAGCCATTTCAGCCGCGAAAAGCGAGAACATGCCCAAGGACAACATCGAAAAAGCCATCAAACGGGGTACGGGGGAACTGGAAGGCGCCACCTACGAAGAAAGCACCTACGAAGGATATGGACCGGGTGGGGCTGCCATACTGGTGGACTCCCTGACGGACAACAAAAACCGGGCGGTTGCGGAAATCCGCCATATTTTCAGCAAATACGGCGGCAGCATGGGGGAGAACGGTTGCGTTTCCTGGATGTTCAGCAAGAAGGGCTATTTCAGTATCGAGAAGGGAAAGGTGGCCGAAGACCGGCTGATGGAAGTCGCCCTCGAGGCGGGTGCCGAGGACGTGAAGGAAGACGAAGACGGATTTGAGGTCATTACGGCTCCTGCGGAATTCGAGGCCGTAAAGGCGGCACTTGATGCGGCCAAGATCCCATACACGGAAGCCGAAATCACGATGCTGCCGCAGAACACGCTGATGCTGCAGGGCAAGGAGGCCGAAAGCATGATCCGGCTGATGGAAGCCCTCGACAACTGCGATGACGTGCAGAAGATCTATACAAACGCCGATATTCCGGCGGAAATGGCCAATGCCTGATTGGCAGATCTCTTCGCAAAGACGCATGGGCCGCGAAGCATTCACCGTTCAGACTGAATCGTTTTCTTCTCGTCCTTTGCGTCTTCGCGCTTCATTTCTCTTCTGCCGCATCCATCGAAGATGACGGCCGTTCCGTGTAAACGGTACACGGCTTCTCAGTGGGTGCCAAGCAGACAGTCGGCTTGAGCGTTACTTTCCTTTTACCTCCAACATGCGCTGTACGGCACCCAGAGCTTTTTGGCGGATGTCTTCCGGTACCGTTACCCGGTGTTCCAGCCTTTCCAGACAGCCGACCACATCGGCAAGGGAGATTTTCTTCATATCCGGACAAAGCATTCGTTCCGAAAGCGGGAAGAAGCGTTTGTCGGGATTGGCTTTCTGAAGGCCGTGCAGCAATCCCACTTCCGTTCCGACGATAAATTCCCTATGGGGTGAGCTTGAGGCGAAACGAAGCATGCCCGATGTGCTGAGCACTTGGTCGGCCAGCTCGAGAACCTCCATCCGACATTCGGGGTGTGCCAGAACGAGCGCTTCGGGATGGGCCTTCTTGGCGCGCACCACATCTTCTGCCCGCATGGCGTCGTGGATAGGGCAGCAACCGTTCCACACATGCACGACGGTCTTCGTTTTGGAGGCCACATACAGGGCCAGATTCCGATCCGGCGTCATCAGCACTTCCGGGCTTCGAAGGCTTTCGACCACCTGGACGGCGTTGGCCGACGTGCAGCAGATGTCCGAGAGGGCCTTGACGGAAGCGGAGGAGTTGACATAGGTGACCACAGGAATTCCGGGCAGTTCCTGTTTTCGGGCTTCAAGCGCTTCGGGTGTGATCCGGTCGGCCATCGGGCATCCGGCATCCATGCGCGGCAGCAGGACCGTTTTCTCCGGGCATAGGATGGCCGCCGTTTCGGCCATGAAATGCACCCCGCAGAACACCAGCACTTCCGCATCGGTTTGTGCGGCCTTCATGCTCAGCTCGAGCGAGTCTCCGCACATGTCGGCCACATCCTGAATTTCCGCAGGCTGGTAGTTGTGCGCCAGCAGAATGCCGTTTCGTTCCTTCAAGAGTTTTCGAATCGCTTCTTTCACTTGTGCTTCCCTTGGTCGTCCAGCCGAATGATTTCGGCCCCCTTCGGCACTTCGAACCGAAACAGAACGTCTTCAAAGCGCTGATCCAGTTGAATGCCCGTGAGTTCGATGCGGGTTTCGTCCTTGTAGGAATTCAGCGTTCGGATCTCGACGATGTCGCTCGTCTGCGGATCGATGTGCAACAGAATATGGGTCAAGTCGATCTCTTTCGACAGGGGAACGAGTTTCAGAACATATTCTCCGCTCGCATTGATTTCTTTGAGACTGACATCGAAGGATTTGCGGATTTGTTGAATGTCCGCGAGAAACCCGGCCCCCTTGCCGTTGCCGAAGATTTCGGGAAAGGCGCCGATGCTGACCTGGTTGTCGTCCGGTTTGTAGATCCAGATGGTCTTCCCATCGGTCACAATCAACTGCTTCTTGGGTTTTTCGTAGCTCCAGCGCATCTTGCCGGGCCGCTTGATCTGCAGAAAACCGGATGCGGTTTCGGTGATGTCCATGGCCGCAACGACGGAAGTCTGAAAGAAATTGGCGGAAAAGCCTTCTCCGGCATAGCGGGCTTCGACCCGTTTCAGAATGGCTTCGACCGTGGGCGTTTCCGCCGAAAATCCGGGGCCTGCCCAACCGATGGTCAGGAAAAACAGTGTCAGTAAGATTGCTGAACAACGGCGAACGTGCATTTCTCGTGGTACCTGTTGGGTGAACGATCGGGTGCAAAGGTTGACGGCTTCAAAAAAAGACTGGATGCTCTGTTGCGCTGCATCCCTCGTTGCTGCAATGTACGCCTCAATTCTTTCAGTTTCAAGAGGGCAAGACAAGGGTTTTCTTCTCCCTGCGATGGGTGAAATAGGAAAGCATCAGCACCGCCGCTCCGATGACGCCTGCCGGAATGTTGATGGAAAAAAACGGATAGAACAGAAAAAGTCCAGTGACGCCGACCACCCATCGTTCCCAGGCGGCGAGGGGTTTGACCCAGAAACCGACCACCCCGACATTCAGATAGATGACCGCCAGGATGGAACTGATATATCGAAAGGCGATCGGCAGAAAGGCGTCCATTCCCGAAAGGGTTTGGGTGATCGGAACGATCAGCAGGGCCGTTCCGCTGAAGGACAGAATGAAGGTGAGCCCGATGAAGTATTTGGGAAGGGCGACACGTGCGGCGAAAATCCCTGTCTGCACGGGATCGGTTCCCATGACCGAACTTGCAGCATAGGCCGAAAGCGCTACGGGTGGGGTGACTTCCGCCAATACGGCGAAGTAGAAGAGAAACATGTGGGTCGCCAGGAGGGCGGGGCCTTCGGGAATGCCGCTCAGAATGGCCAGCTGCTGGATGGTGGGGGCCGTGAGGGCGGAGGTCAGAACGTAGGTGGCAATGGGTGGAACCCCCATCCCGAGGATCAGGCTGAAGATGCCGGTGAACAGGGTGGCCAAGAGAATGCTGCTTCCGCTCATTTTCATGAGAACGATGGAGAACTTCGACGCAAGCCCGCTCAGCACCATCATGGACATGATCATGTTGGCAGCAATGACGGCGCTGGCAATGGGCAACAGCGAAATAATGCCTTCTTCGAGAGCCTTCCAGACTTCCGAAACGGGGGGCCGGACGGTTTTGTCGAGGTAAGCGAAGAGGAGAAAGAGTCCCGTTGCCGTGGAGACCGTCACATTGATCGAAATGCCCCGATAGATCATGACGATGATAAAAATGATCGGAATGAAGACATAGGCGTATCGTTTGAAATACCCGAAGTCGATGAGGCTCGAGATCTCGAGCTGGGGCAGGTTTTCCCTTCGGACATAGAGCTCGTTGTAGATGACGATGCCGAGCAGATACAGCAGCATGGGGCCCGTAGCCATGAGAATGATCATGGAATAGGGAATGGAAAGCAGCTCGACCATGATGAAGGAGATGGATCCCATCACCGGCGGAGTGATGTAGGCGATGGATCCGACGGTTGCAATGACGCCTGCAGCCACCAGACGGTTGTAGTTCACCTTTTCGAAGAGGGGTTTGGTGAGGGTTGCCACGAACTGGGTGTCTGCAGCTCCCGAACCGCTGAACATGCCCATCAGAACGGCCATCACCGAGCAGGCCCTGCCGGGGGATGCCGGACTTCTGCCGACGAAGAGCAGGGCGATGTTGGCAATGATCTTTCCGAACCCCATCCGGGTGACGAGGGCGCCCAATGTCGTGAAATAAATGAGGTACTTGAGGGATACGCCCGTGATGGACCCGAAAATGCCCGCCTCGGTTTCACAGTACATCTTTCCGAGGAGCATGTCGAAGCTGAATCCGGGATTGCTGAAGAGACCGGGGATGTGGTTGCCGTACAGGTTGTACAGCAGAAAGATCATCACGATCGTGGGCATGATGGGACCGCTCAAGCGGAAAATGACCCCGAGCACCAAGAGAATTTCCGAAAAACTCATCACCAGGTCCCAGGGTTCCGGGATGATGGCCCGATAGATGAGCTTTTCATAGGTGACAATGAGATAGATCAGAGGAAAAAAAGTGAGTGCTGCGCACAGGACATTGGTCGCCTTCCGGAGAAAAGGAACGAGGACAGACAGCATGGTGATGATCCAGACCAGAACACCGATGGCTTTGAGCAGGATAGGAAGATCCAGACCCACGAATTCGATGGTGACGATACCGGCCATGATCACGAGCGGCAGGCCGCCCAACACGCTGCGTTCCTTGATGCGGATCACGCTCATCAGGTAGCCGAGGATGGCGATCAGAAAGACATGCATGGCTCGCTGAACCTGGGTGAGGTCCAGGATGGAGATTCTTAGATCCGCAAAGGGGCTGTAGGGGTGAATGACGAGATAGATATGGTACAGGGTGCCTGCGACGGCCAAAAAAAACACGATTCTGCGAATTACAGCGTCCATATGAGTCGAACCTCCAAACATCCTCCTTCGATATGCCAGTGATGATTTCCGATGGTGAGCTCTATTCCTCTGATGCTGCAACTTCGCAGAATCGATGTGGTTTCGGGCTTGAGCCGATCGTTGACGTCGTAGCCGCCGGCCGTATAGTACTGCTCGGTGAGTTCGTCGGTGACCATGCGAAAATCGGAAAACGTGGATGTGATCCGGAAGTGAATGTCCACCGGCCGATCGGTGACAGAATTGATGAAGTGAAGGGTTCCCTCTTGGAAGCGCCAAAAAAGTGCAAGCGTTTCCGATCCGTTCTGGATGACGACAGCCGGTTTGACGAAAAACCCCACGATGCCTGCGGCAAACAACGCGAAGAGAAGCCGCTTCATCGTGGGGGGGCGGATCATTGTGGCGCTATTTCACGAATCCTTTTTCCTTGAAGTACTTGACGGCTCCGGGATGGAACGGAATGGCGGTTTTGCCGATGAATTTTGCCGTACTTTCCGGAGTTGTGTCTTTGGCGGGTTTCACGGCCGCCTTCAGGCCGTCGAGGTTCTCGAAAACGGCCTTGGTGATTTTATAGCCGACTTCTTCTGGAAGTGATTCCGGGCAGACGAACATGTTCCAGAAGGCAAGGCTCGGGGTATCGGCGGAGGTTCCGTAGACATCCTTCGAAATGACCTGTGGATCGACCAGCCCCTTGAAATCGTTCATGAACTGAGCAACTGCAGGATCCGATGCGGGAAGGGGGATGAGCACAACTTCCATGCCTTTGCGCTTGAGCGTGTTCGAGAGCTCAACGATGGATCCAGTCGGCAGCCCGCCGCTCCAGACGTACGCATCGAGGGTGCCGTTGGCCAGACCTTCGTCGGATTCCTTGGCACCCAGTTTCTCCCATTTCTTGAATTTTTCGGGGTCGATCTTGGCGGCCTTGAGCAGGTTCAGGGCCGTGAATTCCGTTCCGGATCCCGGAGCGCCCGTGGACACCCGCTTGTCCTGAAGATCGGCCAGTTTGGTAATGCCGCTTTTGTCCGTCGTGACGATATGCAGATAATTCGGGTACATCATCCACATGATGGCGGCCTTGGCCGGTTTGTCGGCGAATTTCTCGTGTTTTCCCGTGACAGTCACATAGGCCGTATCGGGAAGAACCGTCCCCAGAAAGTAGGTATTCTTTGCAGGATCGCTTTTGTCTCTAATCAGGAGCATGTTGTCGACGGATGCCGCCGTTTGGATGGCTGTTGCCGCAACGACGTTGTTCTTGGAGAGGATTTCGGAAATTTGGGTTCCATAATAGTAATAGACCCCACCGATTCCTCCGGTTCCGATGATCACCTTGGCAGATTCCGCCTGAACCTGGGGAATCATCAAGCAGCAAACGAGAAGTACGACCAGACCGAGTTTCTTCATGTTCATCTCCTTTGGTGTTGGTGGAAGGTGGAACGAAAAACCGAAGCGGATGGGGCGCAGCTGCGCTTCCATCAGCACCGGAACGGTCATCGGAGCCGCTTCTGGAGTTTATCGGCAACCTATTATGGGACATTCGGGGCGGTGTCAAGAGGGTTTTTCGCATGATGGAGGCTGCAAGACACCGAAATGTCACACGATCATGCTTACAATTCTGAAGACGGAATTCCATGCCTTGATTCGATGCTTCGATTCGGATACAGTTTCAACAAACGAAAAAAGAGGGTTACCTGTTCCTGTTGATGGAATGTCGAAGAAGACGAAAACAACAAAGGGATATTCGATGAACGCTCAGATGCCTACAGGAGAAATGATTTCCGTGATCCGCAGCCAATCGATGGGGGTATTGGCCGTCGTTTCGAAAGGCAACCCCCATTGCGGGTTGATGGCCTATGTCACGGATGAGACGGCCGGTCGGTTGTATTTCGCTACACTTCAAAATACGGCCAAATATCGGGCCGTCTTGGAACATCCGACCATCAGCTTTCTCATCGATACCCGAGAGCAGAAGCCGGCGGAGCGCTCCCGCATTCTGTCCCTCACCCTTTCGGGGCTGTGCAGGCCTGTAGCGGATGCGGTCCGTTGCAAAACCATTCTGACCCGGCTGCAAGCCGAACACGGGCATCTTAGCGAGATGCTGGCCCAACCGGATGTCGCCGTTCTGGAATTCGAAATCCACAGCCTTCAATTGCAGAAGGGACCCCTCGAGCAAGTTCGGGTGCAGTTGAAGGAACCCTTGCGACCGTTGCAACAGGAGCCTTGATCATGGAAAAACCGATTCTCGTATGTGGGGCTACCGGATATGTGGGCGGGCGGCTCGTGCCGATGCTGTTGCAAAAGGGGTATCGGGTGCGGGCTGCAGTGCGATCGATCGACAAACTCCGCTCCCGTCCCTGGGGAGAGCATCCGCTCCTGGAGGTTGCGGCAGCCGACGTCCTCGATCTCGCCGCTTTGGTGAAGGCTGCGGAGGGATGTCGGGCGACGTTTTATCTGGTGCATTCGATGAACGCCCAGGGGAAACGCTTTGTCGACGCGGATCGGATTTCCGCAAAGAACATGGCTGCAGCGGCTTCGGCTGCCGGGCATGAGCGGATCGTCTATCTGAGCGGCTTAGGAGAGGAAAACAACCCGTATCTGAGTCCCCATCTGCGCTCGCGTCATGAAGTCGGCCGCATTTTGCAGGCGGGCGATGTGCCCTGCACCGTTCTGAGGGCCGCCATGATCCTGGGGGCCGGAAGCGCGTCTTTTGAAATCTTAAGATACCTTGTCGAGCGTCTGCCGGTCATGATCACCCCGTCCTGGGTGTCCACACCCTGTCAGCCCATCGCCATCACCAATGTGTTGCACTACCTGCTGGGTTGCCTGGAAGAGCCGAAAACGGCCGGACGCGTCTTCGATATCGGGGGTCCGGATGTCCTGACCTATCGGGACATCATTCACATATATGCCGAAGAGGCAGGTCTTCCCAGACGCTGGATCCTTCCGGTTCCATTTGTCACCCCCAAATTGAGTGCCTACTGGATACATCTGATCACGCCCATTCCATCGACCATCGCCATTCCGTTGACCGAAGGCTTGAGCGTTCCGGTGATCTGTCGCGACGATGCCATTCGGGCCTTGATTCCCCAGCGGCTGATCGGATGTCGGGAGAGTATTCGGACGGCCATTCAGGATATTCTGGAGCACCAGGTCGACTCGTGCTGGTTCGATGCAGGGCTCGATCGGCCGCCGGAATGGGTGCATTGCGGAGATGCCGAATATGCCGGTGGAACGCTTTTGGAATGCCGGGTTTCTACGCTGATCGAGGCTACGGCGGAAGATATCTGGCCGTGGATCGAACGGATCGGGGGGAAGACGGGGTGGTACTATGGAAACGCCCTGTGGTGGCTTCGGGGGGTGATGGATCGACTGGTCGGAGGGATCGGCATGCGGATCGGCCGCAAGGACGAGCGGATGCTTTCGGCAGGAGATCCCCTCGATTTCTGGCGGGTGCTTCAGGTTCAGAAACCGTCCCGTCTGGTGTTGCAGGCGGAGATGAAAACGCCCGGAGACGCCGTTCTCGATATCCGTCTGACGGGTGAAGGGCCGAAACGGACCCGCTTGACGTTTCTTTCACGATTTCAGCCCCGGGGCCTTTGGGGCCAGGTCTACTGGTACCTCCTCTATCCGGCCCATGTATGGATTTTCCGTGGTATGCTCCAGGCGCTGGCCGAGGCGACCGGAAAGCCGGTTCTGGAAAAGCCGAAGGTGGAATAGGGGGGAGGAGTCAGAAGGCAGGAGTCAGAAGAATAGAGGATGATGGCTCTTATATCGTGAAAATAGTGGGCAGTGGGCAGTGAGTAGTCGGCAGTGGGCAGTGGGCAGTCGGCAGTCGGCAGTGATGTCTGGCCCATTTTCATCGCCGGAAGCGGCGATCCCCATGCCCCATTTGCCTGATACCGCCACGGCATTTTCAGGGACGGGGGCGGTGTTCCACACCATAAGCCATGATGATCGAACCAGAGGCATGGAACGATCGAAAATTTGTTGTTGACAGCTCAAAGGAAAGTGTGGTTTGTAGGAACCATCGAACAGGCGCCCCCGGAGAAGGGGGCCGACAAGAGGGAACCCCGTGAGAATCGGGGACGGGCCCGCCGCTGTATTCGAGGACGAAAGCAGCCATTGAGCCACTGATCGCTGTCAGGCATCGGGAAGGCGCTGCCGGTAGGATGATTCGAAAGTCAGAAGACCTGCCTGAATTCGATGGATAGACATTCCTGTCTCGTGGACCAGAACAGGAAAAGGATTCCGTGCGATAACAGGGCATCCCGGATCGATCTTTCATCGGTCCGGGATTTTTTTTGCAACAACGTCTCGTTCGATGGGAAGCTGCAGAACGAAAGGGCATGCGAAGAGATTCCGGACCCCAAACGGCAGGGAAAGGAGCATGCATGAAGAAGGGAATGATCTTGTATCTCAAATCGAATGACCGGTATGCAGAGGAACTGGAGGACATCGATTTTGTCGGGCTTCGCCGAAAGCTCGGTGTCCAGGCCCTTCGCTTTTCCGCCAGCGAGGACGATGTTGCGGATGCCTGCTGGCGCATGTTGACAGCAGGCATTCAGCAAATCTCCTGCATCGGAGCGACTGTCTCGGAGGACCGATCGAAGCTGGAGCTGCGGGGGCAGCCGGTTCGGATTTTCGGCTGATGGTGTAGGAAGAGGCGGCTATGGGCAACCTGTAGGGGCGATTCATGAATCACCCCTACACGATCCCGACGTTTTCATTCCCAGGGCGGCGATCCCAGCATAAACAGTTCATTTGGACAAGGAGCATGTCATGGTTCGTTCAAAAAGATTCGTATGGACCGGATGTTTCATTCTGCTGATGGTGATGGCTGCAGCCCATGCCCTGGCTGCACACGGTGAACCAACATCAATGAAAAAGGCCATTTTGCTGACGGCCTTTGGAACCAGTGTGCCGGAAGCCATGAAAGCGTTCGACAACATCGAAGCCAAGGCACGTTCAACGTTTCCGGATGTCGAAATCCGCTGGGCCTTCACTTCGAAAATGATCCGGACAAAACTTGCCAAACAGGGAAAGCATCTCGATTCTCCGGAAGTGGCACTGGCCAAATTGATGTCCGAGGGCTTCACCCATGTGGCCGTACTCTCGCTTCAGACGATTCCCGGAGAGGAATTCCATGAACTGGTTCAGAATGCCCGGCTGTTCGGGCAAATGAGCGGAGGCTTCGAGAAGATCCTCGTGGCTCGTCCGCTGCTCTCCTCCGCTCAGGACATGGAAACCGTTGCAGATGCCCTGTTGAACAGCATTCCGGGAAGGAAACCGACGGATGCCATCGTTTTGATGGGGCACGGCACCGAACACCATCCCTCCGATGCCATCTATATGGCCATGAACGCCGTCTTCCAGCAGAAAGACGTGCGGACATTCGTCGCCACGGTCGAAGGGAAAATGACCATCGAAGAGGTGATCCCGAAACTCAGGGAGCTGAAAGTCAAGAAGGTGTATCTGATTCCGCTCATGCTCGTGGCCGGTGATCATGCCAGAAACGATATGGCTGGAGACGATCCGGACAGCTGGAAATCCATTCTGAAGAAACATGGTTTTGCGTGTGAACCGGTATTGAAGGGAACGGCGGAGTATCCCCAGGTCGTCGACGTGTGGATCGATCACCTGAAGGATGTCATGGCACACTTTTAGGCGATAGCCGGCGAAGCTTTGTCGAACCTTCCAGGCAGATCGATCCCAAGGGGCACATTCGTCGGAGCGTAGATGCGCCTTTTCGGTCCGGCCGGATCTTCATCATCGATGCATCACATTTCGCTCTTGACAGCAGCCGGATCGATGCCCTACAAACGACTCAATGGTCGGCTGAAGCCGACCGTTGAATGCAGATGATCCGATATGCGATAGCTGTAAACGCCTTATCGTCATCATTCATCCAGCCACGAAGGTGCTCTTTTGGTTATGACGGGCAGCTTGCGTGGCTTTTTGTTTGTTGGGACGTTTGGAGAGGGCGATTTCCGCCCTGAGCATGGATACAAGCAGACTACAACCGCTTTTCTTCTGACTCCTGGCTCCTGACTCCTGACTCCTGACTCCTGAATTCTGTTTTCAAGATATCAACGAATGAAAACCAACATCACCCCACATCCCCCCTTTTCCTGGAGGATGTACAACGGATCCTGGTTGTTGATCGCCGTCGTGGTCCATGGCCTCCTTTTCTGTGTTCCGGTCAGCCCGAAAACGGCCCGCGATCCCGCTTCCGAAATGATTCCGTTGGTTCTATCGGATCCTCCTCCATCCCCACCCGAAGTCACCCTGGAGCCTCCTTCAGTGTCGGTGCAACGGATCGAAACGCCACCCCCGAAACCGGTTCCGATCGTTCGCAAACCTGTACCACGACCGATCCAACCGCTTGAAAAACCACGACCGGAGCCTCAGGTCGTTCCGGAAACGCCACGGGCCGAAGCGGTCGTAGCGAACGATATGGAACCGGCGAATCGTTCGGCGGATCCGGTTCCATCGGGATTTTCTGAAAGCAGGGAACCGGTGGCCGAATCGTCTCTGTCCTACGCATCTGTGGGTACGTCTGGAGCCGTCGAATCCAGGATCGGAGCCGTGGGTGGACCGCAATTCATCCAGCGGGCACTGCCCCAGTATCCAAGATTGGCCAGGCGCCTGGGCGTGGAGGGAACGGTCTTGTTGCGGCTGTCCATTGATGCATCCGGCAAGCTGACACAGGCGGAGGTGGTGCAATCCGCCGGGCACGGGTTCGACGAGGAAGCGCTTCGGGCCGTACGGCAATCGGTGTTTTCACCGGCCGTGAGAGAGGGCAGGCCGGTGGCCTGCGTGGCGCTGTTGCACATTCGATTTCAATTGGACAATTGATCCAGCGGAAGAAGGGATGATGCGATCATGATGGACTTGTTCGTCAAAGGAGGGCCGCTCATGTGGCCCATTCTGCTTTGCTCCATCCTGGCGATGGCCATCGCCTTGAAAAAAGCCTGGGAATTCTGGAGCATCTGGAAGGCCGTTTCAGACGATGTCGAAACGGTATGGGCCAAACGGCTTTCGTACCTGGAGCCGATCCGCCTGGCCATCGAATCCGGCAGAAACGAGAAAGAAATCGGAATCGTCGGCACCCGGCAGATTCGGGAGATGGAAAAGGGGCTGGGGGTGCTGTCCCTGATAGCGGTCATTTCCCCGCTGCTGGGGTTGACGGGGACCGTTACCGGGATGATCGAGGCCTTTCAGGTCATTGCCGTCAGCCAGACCCAGGTCAATCCGGGCATGCTCGCAGGAGGCATATGGGAAGCGCTCATCACGACAGCCGCAGGACTGTTCGTTGCAATTCCGACCCACATTGCCGGCCATTTCTTGGAAGAGCGTCTCGATCAGATCACCCTGATCGTTCGGGAAGCGGCCTCTTCCGCCTACTACAGGAGACAGCATGGAATTTGAACGAAGAAAACGACGTCACAGCCACATCGACATCGCACCGCTGGTGGATGTGGTGTTTCTTTTGTTGCTCTTCTTCATGCTGACCTTCAACATGGCCCTGGATCAGAGCATTTCCATCCGGCTGCCCCAATCCACCAGCGCCGAAGACCTGTCCGCATCCCGCATCGTCATCTTCATCACCCGAGAAGGCGAGGTCTTGGTTCAGGGGCAGACCGTTCCTCTCCAGGTGCTTTCCGCCACTCTTCGGGAGCAACCTTCCTGGCGTCCCGAGATCCCCATTCACATCCGCTCGGATCGAGAGGTTCCCGTCGGACTTCTCGTCTCGGTCATCGATGCCGTCCGGCATTCCGGCTCGCGCAATTTCCAGATCGTGACAGAGCGTCCTGCAAAATAGTGCCTGAACGAAAACCTCAATACGGGGCAGTTCGTCGCCTCTGGGCAGGCCATTTTGCGATTCAGCGGGAAAACTCAGCCGCCCGATCTCGTAAGGGCCGGGCGAGGCCCGTTCAATTTAGAAAAAGCCGATCATATCCCAATCAAACGGTTTTCATGCAATGGTATTGAAAACGCCCGGCCCAACGATATCCGGCGGCCTCAAACAAGTTCCCGCTTCATCGCAAAACAGCCTGCCCTTCGGCTCAGGTTGCCAAAAAACGAGGTTTTCGTTCAGGCACTGCCATAGCGTTACTTTCATCCGTCAAAAGGCGAACGCCTGCTGCAGGATGGCTTCCTGTTCGGCCCGGTAGACCTTGGGATAACCGGTGGCAGGCGATGGGGAAGGCGCTCTGCCGATGTAGGCAATGCGTTTGCCGATAACGTCCTCCAGAAGCGGGGCGATGAACCGATAGCCTCCCATGTTTTCGGGCTCATCCTGCACCCAGAACCACGGAACGTCCGTTGGCAGGGAAGCGACCGCGGTCTTGAAACCGACCGGATCGAAAGGATAGAACCGCTCCATGCGCACGATGGCAGCCGGTTTTCCCGTCGCCTTTCTGCGTTCCGCCAGATCGTAGGCGATTTTTCCGCTGCACACCAAGATCCGCTCGGACTTTTCCGCCGGATCGTCGATCAAGACATCTTCGAAGCCGCCTGAGGTGAACGCCTTTCGCTTCGATACGGCCTGAGGTGCTCGAAGCAGGCTCTTGGGGGTGAGCACGAACAGGGGTTTTCGATGGGGTTGTGCAGCTTGCCACCGAAGCAGATGGAAGAATTGGGCCGGTGTCGTCGGCTGGCAGACCTGGATGTTGTCCTGCGCACACAGCTGAAGCAGTCGTTCGGGTCGTGCGCTCGAGTGCTCCGGTCCGAGTCCTTCCAGGCCATGCGGCAGCAGGACGACGAGGCCGCTTTGTTGGTGCCATTTCGTCTCTCCGCTTGCAAGGAAGAGATCGATGATGGACTGGGCATTGTTGAGGAAATCCCCGAACTGGGCCTCCCAGATCGTGAGGCAATCCGGCCGCAGCAGGGAATACCCGTATTCGAATCCCAGGACGGAGGCCTCGGCAAGCAGGCTGTCGAATGCCTCGAAAACGGCCGGTGGTTTGGCGATTTGCCGTAGCGGAAAGACCCGCTCTTCGGTATGAATGTCCGTGATCATGCAGTGGCGCTGGCTGAAGGTGCCCCGCCGCACGTCCTGTCCGCTCAGACGAACCGATATGCCTGCATCCAAAAGAGAAGCGAAGGCCAGTGTTTCGGCAAAGGCCCAATCGATCCCGGTGTCGGACTGAACGGCCTGAAGCCGTTTCGCAAGCATGGCCGAAAGTTTCGGGGGCGGGGTGAGCCCCTCGGGTATGGTGCAAAGGATCTGGGCCCATCGATTCAGCAGATCATCGGTCACAGGGGCTGCGGAGATCCCGGCAGGTCGCCTGGCTTCTTCATAGAACCGGATTTCCGGAAAACTGCAGACGGTGTCGTGCACCGATTTGTAGGCAGCCTCGAGCCGTTCCTCGATCTTTCCTGCGACCGTTGTCACGGTTGGTTCGTCGATCTCCCCGGCGTTCTTCAGAACATCTGCATACAAGGCGGCGACGGTCGGTCGGTTTCGGATCCGTTCGACCATCCGGGGCTGGGTGAAATAGGGGTCGTCTCCCTCGTTGTGGCCGTGCCGTCTGTAGCAGACAAGGTCGATCACCACATCCTTGTGAAAGTGATTGCGGTAATCGAGGGCAAGGGCTGCCACATGACAGGCGGCTTCAGGATCTTCGCCGTGAACGTGAAAAATCGGAGCGGAAATGCTCTTGGCCACATCCGTGGCGTATCGGCTCGATCGGGCATCGGTCGGAAGCGTCGTGTACCCGATCTGGTTGTTGACGATCACATGTAGGGTTCCGCCGGTCCGATACCCTTCGAGACGGCTCATGTTGAGCACTTCGGCGACGATACCCTGCCCTGCGAAGGCCGCATCGCCGTGGATCAAGAGCGGAAGCACCCGATCCGGTCCGCCTGCGGCTTGCTGTCTGGCCCGGGCGACGCCTTCCACCACCGGATCGACGGCTTCCAAATGGCTTGGGTTGGGAACCATGCAGATGCGAAGCGATCCCTTCCCATATGGGACGTCGTTCAGATAGCCGTTGTGGTACTTGACGTCTCCGTAGCCGCTTACGTGCTCCGGGTCATAGCAATGCTCGAATTCCACGAGAATGTCTTCATAGGGCTTGGCGAAGATGTGGGCGAGAACGTTGAGCCTGCCGCGGTGGGCCATCCCGAGCACCACTTCCCGAAATCCGCTTCCTGCGGCTCTGGCAAACATCCTGTCAAGAAGGGGGACGAGGGTGTCGGCGCCTTCGATCGAGAACCGGGTCACACCGACATAGGTCCTGTTCAGAAAGCGTTCGAAAACATCGGCCTCGATGAGTTTGTTCAGGATGCGCAAGCGGGTGTCCCGATCAAAGTCGGGGCGGTTGCGGATGGGTTCCATTCGCGCCTGAAGCCATTGGCGTTCTTCCGGGTCCTGCAGATGCATGTACTCGACGCCGATGGTTCGGCAATAGGTATCCCGAAGGGCCTGGATCAGATCCCGAACCGTGGTGGTGCCGGAAAACGAAGCGACGGAAAAGCGCACCGGTTGGTCGATGTCGGTTTCCGAGAGGCCGAGTGCCGATGGCTCGAGCAAGGGGTGGGATAGGGGGCAGGTGGTGAGCGGATCCATGCAGGCCAGTACATGGCCCATGTCTCGGTATCGGTGGACCAAGGCTTCGACCCTGGCCTGCCGGGTCAGTGCTTGCTCGTCGCATGCGGCCGTCTGCTCCCTTTCGAGTCCGAATGCGAATCCCTCGAAGAAAAACCGCCAGCTCTCCGGCAAGTGTTCGGGATGTGTCTTCCAGATGCGATACTGCTCTTCGAAATATTCCCGATTCAGCGCTTCATTCATGGCTGTTCTCCATCATGGGTCATCCATTTAGGGCAGTGCAACCGGTTTGGAAAACACATCATCGGTATCCTTCTTCGGATGATATCCAGTTGACCACCGTTCGCTCCACCACTTTTCCGTTGTCCAGCGTGTAGGAGCGCCGCTCGAGTTTCAGTCTCCCCTCGGCATAGGCCTGAATGCATTCGGGGTAGAGAATCCACTCCTGCTCGAGGCCCTTCTTCTTGATCGTTTCCAGGGTATCCGACGGCAGAATCGGAAAGCATCGCTGTCCGATGATGGGACCCGAGTCTTCTCCGTAATCGATGAAATGCACCGTACATCCACCGACCTTGCACCCGTGGCGGTAGGTATCTCCATAACCGTCTGTTCCGGGAAAGGCCGGCAAAATCGCCGGGTGGATGTTCATGATCCGGGGGTGTTGGGGATCGGTGTTGATCCGATCGATGAAATAGGGCGTCAGGTTGCGCATGAATCCTGCCAAAACCAGCAGGTCGAAGGGAAACCGGGCCATGTGGGAGAGCAGCTCGGCTTCGGCTGCAGCCCGGGAGGCAAGGAAGCCGACGATGCGATGCGGTGGTGTATCCTTCGGGAAAATGTGTTGCTTTTGCAAGCAGTCTTCCAGGTCGAAATCTTTCGGCCAGGGCAGGGTCTTTTCCCGGATCTGCTGAAGAATCGATCGATAGGGAACGACGAAGGTCGGAATGCCGTGCTTTTGTGCCCGGCTCAAGCCGAAGGCGTCCGGGTTGTCCGATCCGACAAAAACGATGGTGCCGGATATTCGGCCGGATTCACAGGCATCGATGATGGCCTGAAGGTTGGTTCCACCTCCGGAAATGAGGGCTCCGATACGAAGGGGTGTGTTCATGGCTTCTCCTGCGAGGGTTCCTGATGGTTTCGAGGGGGTAGGCGGCTGTCGCCTGTCCTGGATGTTTTCCAGATGACATCTGCGATATCCGGTTCGATCCGATCTTCATCCGTGGTCAGATAGACCGTAGCGAACGGAAGTCCCGTTCTCGTGAAGGCTCGGTCCGGAACGCCGAATTTGTGAACGATATGGCCGTTTCCGACCAAGACGATCATGGTATGATGTTGCCCGACATGTCGAGAAATGGATTCCGCCATGGTATCTTCCCAGGCGCACTGGGCCATGTAGAAGAATTCGAAATTGTCCCGATTGGGGGCGGCCTTGCTGTGGTGCTTTTCGTAAATGTCGCGGATATAGGCCTTGTGACGATCGATATTCAGATCGATGATCGGTGGTAGAAAGGCTGCGTCTGCAGCCATGAGGCTGTCGATTCCGCCGATGGCGATTTTGGCCGGAATGTGAAACGGCAGGTTCAAGCCATAGGTAGGGATCCGCCGCTCCCGAGCGAAGAGAAAGATGTCGGCATAGAGATCGAAGGGAAAGCGCCAGTTGGCATACCAATGGGTTTTCTCGAGGAACCACCGGCTGTCCCTGTCTCCCGATTGAACCCACGTTTCAAGAACGGACTGGTAGCTCGTGTCGATCATTTCTACGCCAAGGCACAGATTCGGCAACCGATCGCCGAGAGCTTTGAGAAGGCGCAATTGAATCCGATGGTCCTCCATCCGGGTATGGGTTTCGCCGATGTATACGATGCGAACGGCGGAAAGTCTTTCGATCAGTTCGTCAAAAGAAATTTCCTGAAGGGTTTTTCCATCGAGAATGGTACCTTCCATCGTTTCTGCAGCGCTATCGTCCGATGAAACCATTTTCCCCATGCCTGCACATCCTGGAAGGAGGGAGACAAGGATCCAGAAAACGAGCACAAAGAATATTCGGAGCCGATCGAATTCTTGAAATGAGGTTCTTTTTTGCATACATTGGCCCCATTTGGCAAGGTGATTGAGGAGCCTCTATCCGGTGAACGACCTGCCTGGGGCCGATGCTTTGACAGAGGAGGCGGTCCCCCTTGGGGGAGAAGTCATGAAACTCGAAGGCAACCCGGTTTTTCGAAAACGGATCGTACCCTGGTATGACTCTCCGGCTGTGACGTGGATCCGGATGGTGATCCTGCTTTGCCTGCTGGGTTTCTCCGCCGCCGGTATTCAGGTGGTGCGGGAAGAGCCCGCATTTGCGGCCTATCTGTGGATACCGGCGTTGCTGGGCGGCCTGAGTGTGACGGCATGGATCATCTGCGGTTTTCGGATCCTCGAATTCTGGATGGAGAAGCGCAGAAACCGAGAAAACGCCTGAATCCGGACGCCATCCTCACGGCCCGAGGCAATGGCGCATGCCGTGCAGCATTTCCAGAAAATGGTGAAGGATGCGTGCCGTAACCCCCCACACGGTGACATCCCCTACCGGATAAAGAAGGCGGTGAACATCCGGAATCCATCCGTGAAATCCCTGTTCGATGTGAGTTTTCATCAATTCCGGAACCGGAAGATGCAGCACCCGGGAGATCTCCTTTTTCTTGTGAGAAATGGGCCGCTCCTGTTTCCAGAATCCGGTGAACACCTCCAAATCCCGATCGTTGATCGTCTGAAAATGGCCGATCGAGCCGGTGAACACCACTTCCTCGGCTCCGATTCCCAATTCCTCCTGAAGTTCCCGAAAACACGCATACAGGGCATCCGGGTCATCCGGATCGATGTGCCCTCCAGGCAGGGCCACCTGATTCCGCCAGGGATATCCTTCCGTATCTGTTTTTTGGATGGCCAGCACATGCATGCAGCCTTTTCGAACGAACAGAAGCAGAAACACACAGGCCAGGCGATACCGACCTGCTTCGGGAGGGCCTGGATGAACGGTTTCGGCGATCAATCGCTTCAAGAAGGAAGGGTCGGCCAGAGGGCTGCTCATGGGATCATTTCTTTTTCAGAAATTCCTTGAAGGAAAGGGTCTTGTAGCTGTCCGTCGATACGTATTTCAGCATGTTCAGCAGATGGTCCGCCGGAATGAACCCCGGCTGGTTCGCGATCTGCTCTCCCTTGTCCGTCAGAAACCAGCTGGTGGGCAAGCCCTGCACCCGATAGCGTTGAGCGAGCTGAGGTTCTTTGTCCGAGTCGACCTTGATGGGGATGAAGTGCTCGTTCATATAAGCGATCAGGGCCGGATTCGTAAAGGTTTCCTTGTTCATCTTCGTGCAGTACCCACACCATTCGGCGTGGAAATTCAGAAAAATCTTCTTGTGATCGCTGTTGGCCCGGGCAAGCCCCTCTTCATATTTCATCCAGCGGATTTCGGCGGCATCGGCTGCCTGAACCCCAAAGACCACCAGCCATCCCAGTATCCATCCATTCCAAAACAACCGTCGTACCATATCCTTCAATCCTTTCACATATACTGCCTACATATCCAGCATATCAGCCGAGTCTTCCAGCCATCAGGGCGATGCCGATCAAAATCAGCAGGCCGCCTGCAACCTTGTTTACGTATTGTAAGACGTTCTTGGCCCGGTTCAAGAACATCAGCAGCAAATGAATGAACACCGACACCGTCATGAACGGGATGGCCAAGCCTGCAGAATACACGGCAAGAAGGCCCATTCCTTCGCCGATGGTATCCCGATTGCCGGCAAGCACCAGGATCGATCCCAACAGAGGACCGATACAGGGGCTCCACCCGGCGCCGAAAGCCATGCCGACCAGGACGGTTCCGAACGCATGCAGGGGTTTTTGATGCAAGTGGGCGCGCTTTTCGACATCCAGAAAGGGAATGCGAATCCATCCGGTGAGATGGGCGCCGAAAACGACGATCAACGCACCTCCGATGATGCGGATGGCCCGGCTGTGCGAAGCGATGAGGGCGCCTGCGGCCGATGCCGATGCACCGAGTGCGATAAAAACGATCGAAAAGCCGGAAATAAAGGCCAACGTGGAGATGATGACGCGGGTTCGCACGCGGGCGGAGGCCCCGGTCAGCTCATCGAGAGAAAACCCCGTGATAAAGGTGAAATACGCCGGAATGAGCGGCAGGATACAGGGCGAAAAAAAGGACAACAGCCCGGCCACAAAGGCCGCAGGCCAGGTGACGGCATCTGAGAACATGACCATTCCTTATGTGTTTCCGAGTTCCCGGCCGCGAGCGGCCGCTGCCTCGATTGCCGCAATCCAGCCTTGTTTGACCGCTCTTTCTTCGAGAACACGAAGGGCTGCTTCCGTCGTTCCACCGGGGGAGGTGACTTTCCGACGAAGCGCCTCCGGGGTTTCACCGCTGTGTCGCACCAGTTCGACGGCTCCCCGCAGGGTTTCCCGAACGAGGATAGCGGCTTTTTCGGGTTCCAGACCCAAGCGTTCGGCTGCAGCCATCATGGCTTCCATCAAATAGAACACATAGGCCGGCCCCGATCCGGATACGGCGGTTACCGCATCCAGTTGATCCTCTTCGAATTCGAGAACCGTTCCCATGGATTCAAGAATCGTTCGTGCCTGAAGAATATCCGGTTCGGTAGCGAACCGGTTCGGGCTCATCCCGGAAACACCGGCAAGAACCAAGGCCGGGGTGTTGGGCATCACCCGGATGATCGGATGCTGCATTTGGATGGATTCCGGGTGATCTGCATAAAACAGATGCTCTATTTTTCCGATTCGGATTCCTGCTGCAATGGAAACGATCAGTTTTCGGGCGTTACATGGATAAAGAGGATGTTTCGTGATGGAGGTTACAGCCGGTTCGAAAAATTGCGGTTTAACGGCCAGCACCAGGATATCGCTTGCCTGATAGACGGAATGATTGTCCGCTGCGGGGTGGATGCCATAGCGGGTGCGCAGAGCGGCCGGTTTGTGGGCATCGATGTCGTAGACAACGATCTTTTCCGGTGTACAGATACGGGCGTGCAGCAGGGCGCCGATCATAGCCTCGGCCATGTTGCCCGCTCCAATAAAGCCGATGGTTCCTTCGATGCGGTTCATGAGGATGCATCCTTTTGGTGGTTAGCATAAGTCAGGAGTCAGAAATCAGAAGTCAGGAGTCAGAAGTCAGGAGTCAGAAGATAAGCGGTTGTCGACGATTTCGAGGAAGGTTGACAACGTTTCAAGAAATTGTCAACCCTCTCCAAGAACCCCTATCGTCAAAATACGTAACGAGCGACGGAGACCCTGTAGGATCATCCGGCCTGATGAGGTTGCCAAATGGGAGCACAACGGTGCGACCTTCCTTTCAAAAACTTCTCCACTTCCTATCTTCTCAGCTTCCCAGCTTCCTATCTTCTCAACTTCTCTCGCCCAGCCGCCCTCGCGCCAAAGGCGGGGACTGTAGGAAATGGGCTTGAGAGATTTCATCGATTGTGGGATAAAACCGCAGGGCCCATTGAAACCCATCACCCTATGGTTCGAAACGACGTCATGAAACCATCTTCACCTGCTACACCCCTCTCATCCTGGGTTCAGCCCATTCAGCTCGCGGAACCTTCCTTAAAAGACAATACCGCGGACGCCGATCGCCTCCTGCACGCCCTGGCCTCCTCTCTCGGTTTGGAGATGGGGCGGCTGTCAGCCGATTGGCGTTTGTTGCGCTCGCTTCCTGAAGCCCTTCGGAAAACCGCTTACAGGGTTCGGACCGTTCTCTTTCATGATGACCAAAATACCTTTCTGATCGATGTTCTGGATCCGAAGGATCTGGAACCCGTCTGGGGGGTGGCCGTCGATTTGGGAACGACCCGAATCGTGATCCGGTTGATCGATCTTTCATCGAAATCCGTCTGCGGCGAAACCTCCTTCGACAACCCCCAGATGACGATCGGCCCGGACATTCTGAGTCGGGTCCACCATGCATGCAGTGTCGATGGGGGGCTTGAATACCTGCAGCGGGTTGTCATCGAGGGACTTTACGGTGCCATCGAAGAGCTTTGTCTGGCAAAGGGCTCAAATCCTTCACGGGTATTTCTGGTGAGTGTATCCGGGAACACGACCATGTCCCATTTGTTTTTGGGACTGTCACCCTATTACCTGATTCGGGAGCCCTATATTCCGGTCATGAACCGATTTCCGGTCGTTTCTGCAACAGAGATCGGTCTGAAGCTGCGGTCGACAGCCCTTGTATATGTGTTTCCGAATATCGGCAGCTATTTCGGCGGCGATCTTGTCTCGGGCATTCTGCATGCCGGTTTGCATCGCCAGGAGCAGACGGTGTTGATGGTCGATGTCGGCACCAACGCAGAAGTCGTCTTGGGCAATGCCACCTGGATGATGGCATGCGCAGGAGCTGCGGGGCCGGCACTTGAAGGCGGGGTCAGCAAAATGGGCATGATGGCCGGCCCTGGCGCCATCGACCGGGTCTGGATCGACCCGAACACCGATGAAATGCTGTATCATACGATCGGGGATCAACCGCCGAAAGGGATTTGCGGCTCCGGGATCATCGATTTGGCAGCCTGCCTATTTCGAAAAGGCTTCATCGACATTCGGGGCAAATTCGTTGCCTTGGCCTGCGGCGATCGGCTCCGCGAACAGGATGGCATGGCTGCATACTGCATCGTGGAGGCGGGGGAATCCGCCACAGGAGAGCCGCTCTATCTGACCCAGGCCGATCTCGACAGCCTGATTCGATCGAAGGCCGCCATGTACACCATTCTCGAAACGTTGACCGCAGCCGTGGGCATGAGGCCCGAGGAGCTCGAATCGGTATGGATCGCCGGGACGTTCGGGATGTTTATCGATCCGGTTTCAGCCATCACCATCGGTATGATTCCCGATCTGCCGCTGGAGCGCTATCGGGCGATCGGCAATTCGAGCTTGGAAGGCGCAACGCTTGTGCTGATTCGGCCCGAAGCCATGGCCGAAATCCCACGAATACAGCAAAATATCACGTATATGGAACTCAATGTCAATGTCGATTTCATGAACCGCTTCAGCGCAGCCAAATTCCTTCCACACACCGATCCATCCCGTTTTCCCTCCGTCAAGGGTGTCTGAGCGGCTTACCTTTTTTGGAAAAGGAAACGACGGGATCGGACAAAAGGAGATCGAACAAATCTCCCTACATCCTTACCTTCACTCAACGGGGGATTTGAAAGAAAAATCTTGAGCTTTCGTTCAGCTACTTCGATAGGGTTGGATCAAGCCCGTTTGACCTGATCGAAATTCAGCAGATCCATGGAATCATCGCTCATGGCCATGGCGTAAATCCCCGCATCGCTCAAGGCCCGA
>Ga0101944_10002406_pt1 | contig 30434 bp, 44 predicted proteins | sample DewCreD2012metaG_FD_75245 | JGI IMG/M metagenome (GOLD analysis project Ga0101944, IMG submission 75245) | Hot spring sediment bacterial and archeal communities from British Columbia, Canada, to study Microbial Dark Matter (Phase II) - Dewar... ... | reverse complement strand
CGATGACCTGCTTGCCGATGCTGCGACTCATCATCGCGACGCTGCCGACTGTGGCGATGACTTGCTTGCCGATGCTGCGACTCATCGTCGCGACGCTGCCGACTGTGGCGATGACCTGCTTGCCAATGCTGCGACTCATCGTCGCGACGCTGCCGACTGTGGCGATGACCTGCTTGCCGATGCTGCGACTCATCGTCGCGGAACTCGACGCTGTAGCCGCGAGAGTCTGAAAGTATGTAGACAGACCGGCGCCATAAAGCGCAGGATGTAGGCGCGTACGTCGAGGATCAATTGGCCGTCGAAAAACGTGGCGCGACATAGCTCAACAGTGAATTACCCAATCTCTTTCCAAACGATACCCGCAGAAACGATCACTGCTGCACCTGGCGCAGTCGGAAAGTCAACCGCCAAACGCTCAGACGGCGCCAACTCGATCATGTTCTCGGGGATGGGAAGGTAGTTCATACCTGGCACGTAATTCACGAAGCGGTCGAACAGCACATCGCCGACCGTGCCTTCGGCAGTGTGATTGTTGGTAAATGTGCTCGATGCCGACGCCGCGCCAGACAGCTTGACCGGCGTAAACGTCGTGCCCGTTCCCGCTGTCGTTCGTTTGCTCACGCGCGTGCGAATGCTGATGCTCGTCGTTGAGTTGAAGTCAATGTAGATTTCAGTCACCTGCGCGGCAACCGTTGACGCGACGTTGAGCTGTCCCAACGTGCGCGCTGTGCTCACGCTGATGTTGTCAAGTCGTCCAATGTATGTTCCTCTTGGCATTCGTTTCTCCTTGTTACATGCGATAGACAGGATGCGCACGCATGAATCGCGCATCCACGTCTACCAGCTCGTTGTATAGATCGCCCCCTTCCCAGTCGTCGACGTAAGCGTTGAACGACGCATCGTCGCCCCATAATGCAACGCCTGGCGCACCGGACGACAGCGACGAATCAGTCGTTGTGGTAACGAGCACGCCGTTACGAAACGCGCGCAACGTCGTTCCCACAACCTCCAACCGCAACACATCTCCGCCCGCCGCCGTCCACGATCCCGTTGCCAACAGCGTAAACGAGCCTGCAACGTATTTGACTACTTCCCAATCCGAAGTTAAGCCGTAAAACACGTACCCGTTATTCACGCTCGTGCGCACACACACGCCTGCCCAATCCACCGACGATGGTGTGATGACGGCCTGCGAATACTGATCGGCGCTAAATGCAAGCGCGTTGTAGAACGCATCGTTCTCACCGGAAACGCTGCCGGTGACACGCGTGCTGGCGTTGATAACAACCGTGCCAAGCGCGTTTGTCCAGCTGGAACCGAGTGAGGCGCGGTTGAAGTCGTCGGTCGCGATGGCCATCTACGAATCCTGATTAACCTCGCGCCACTTGGAGAGCGCAAAGGTCAATAGCAAAAAACTGAGCGGCCACATCAAACACGCCAACGAACATTGCAATACGATGTGCGATGCAGTACTCAAAAAGCTCATTAACCAAAGTTCGCTTGGACTCATGTTGAATCTCGCGATCGCAAATGCGACTAGGGCACTTAACGCAACAACAACAACCCCGACCGACAGCCTAAAGACAACCATGACGCTAATCCGGTCGCAGCCGTGCAACGATCTGAATGAGTTGCTGAATGCGTCCACGTCGCTTGGCCCATTCGATGATGCCTATCGCTTTCTCCGTAATCGTGTCACCAGGTATGTCTTCCCACTTTGCCCCGATTTCATGCACCAGCAATTGCAGCTCACTCATGTCAAATTTGCTCGTCAGCGTGTCACGCAGCGCGATTTCTAGACCGCCACCTCTAGTCGCGCCAACTCGTTTGGGAAGTGGCGATTGATAACGAACTGCAACGTCTTGATCTCAGCGCGCAGTTCATCAATCTCACGCTGCAAATTTATGCGCTCTTCGACCCGCCGTCGCTCAACGACAATGACGACGAACGCAGAGGCCAGCGCAACCATGAACAACAGCAACGCGACCTCGAACAGATTGAACTTCAGTTCAAACATTTGGCGATCCCTTCAGCATCCCCTACCCTCTCGCCTGTTTTCGATCGTCGCCAATCAGTAATCGCGTCGTAGCTGTGGGCTGATCTGATACGTTGCTTGATTTGCCACAAGCGCTGCAATGTAAGCAGCTACCAGATCCCACGCACCGCGCTGAGTGCACTCAACAACACGTACAGCGTCGGCCACGTCAACGTTGATACACGAAAGCACAAATGCGCCAACGGCGACAAGCAATAGCAACATCGCCATGATGAGACGCTTTGCGGTCGGAGAGCGATCGTTGAACCAAGTCGAAAGACCCGGCACATACGAACATGCCAGCGACAACGCGACGCCGGCCACAGCAGAAAGTTCAGTTGATGTCATATGCAATCGCTTTAAATCGGCGGAAAGCGACCGCGCGGCCATGAGTCATTAACTCATGGCCGCGCGGTAATCGCTCTGGCCGCTAGTTCGTTGGACGTATCCTAATCTTTTTTGCTTTTGTCGTCAATCACGATGCTCATGTCAACCTTGCCCACGCATTTATCAGGCCGAATGTGCATCTCGGTGATTGTCAAATACGACGAGCCAGTCACTTCAAGTGCGCGACGAATGAACGCAATGCACTTCTCAAGAGCTTGCATCTGCGACGAAGTCAACGTGGTCAGTTCCGATTCTGAGTGCAATGTCATCCGTTGCGCTTACGCGCCTATGGCAATAGTCGCCCTTTGTGCGACAACCTGCAAATATTGCGATCCTTACGCCTTGAAAAGCGCGCCACCACTGCTGTTGTGGTGATAGTGGTGCGACTTGGCGAAAACCGTTTCTATATATACGTTTTTACACCCCTCACTTTACATATATATACAGAAATTCGCTCTACAAAATCAGTTTAGATTCAAGTCGCACCAGTCGCACCCGAAGCCAAAAAAAGCCGATTTTTTCAAAACAAGTCGCACCTAAGTCGCACCTAAGTCGCACCAGAACTTTTGTTCTCTCGACAGTTATGGCAAGCATACATGCCATAAGTGCGCACTAGAACGATTGTTCTGGTGCGACTTAGGCCTTTTTAGGTGCGGGTTAGGTGCGACTTGCAAACGGTTTTACACGGTAACGACTAGGTGGGACTATTGCGATTGTTGCGTGGTTCTTGGCGCGGGTAAGGCCGGTTGCGAAGGGACGCGCAGCGGTAATGCCGGCCACTCCGCGGTTGGGCTTCTATCGCAACAGGAAGCGTTTTTAGCCCTGTTTCTGGCCCGATAGGTATCGTGGGGGCTTTGGTCGCAATCAGGCGCCTTGTAGGGGCTCTGGTGAGCGTAGGGGCCGGCTCAGGAAGCATCACGGTCTCTGCTTGCGTTGTTTGCCCTGCCCTACTCCACTCATGTCGGGGTTGGCTTTGTTTTCATACTCCGCTAGAGCATTGAGCATAGCCAACGTGGCAGATATGGCGCGCGCTCGGGCCTCTGGTGTTTTGAAGCGCGCTAGGGCACGTTTCAGCATTGCTTCATCTTCGTTTGTTGTTTGGTCGTTGGTGTCCCAAAAGCGCTTCATAGGTGGCAGCCCAGCACGCTCAAAGACTAGCTCAAATGGCAGCCCTTCAACAAATGCTAAGGCAAAACAAAAGCCCTTTGATGGCTGCTCAATTCGGTCAAGTTCGATCTTGCTGATGAGGGTTTGGTCTACGCCTAGCATCTCTGCGTATTCTGATTGAGTCATCGGTGGATGATGGCTTTCGCGTAGTTCTCTAACCCATGCCCCAAACGATTTATTGCTGCCGCTCACAAAAAGCAAGTTTAAACTCATTGGATGAATTCCCGAGATTATGACAAATTCCTATTGACTTTTACGAATTGATTTATACAATAGGCGTCATTCATAGACATGACCAACATTCAACCGAATCCCCGACTGGTCAAGGTGCTGCGCGCAGCGAAGCCGTCCGAGACCACGACGAAAACTGTGTTACTTGACGGTGATGTGAACCAGGCGCTCGACGCGCTCAAGGCGCAGGTGGGTATTTCGAAGCAAGAGTTGGTCAACAAGCTGCTTCGCTACGCCTTGTTTACCGATGCGCTCAGCGATGTGCTGGCAAAGGAGGTTACATGAACAAAGTGAAGCCCGGCGCAGTGTGAGCGGCGGCCGGGCTTACGAGGCACCCTAACGGATGACATGAAAGGGTTGCTCGCACCCCCGATTCTAACGCGAGCACGGGATCAAAGCTTGTTGCACCTGGGAGGGATGCAATGGAAGAGATTATCAACACCAACGAAAGTGATGGCCGAATCACCTACAACGGCTATCAGATCGAGCCTCGGGAAGTGATCTGGCATGGGGGCAAGCGCACGATGCGCTATGTCGTTCTGGATGCCGATGGCAGCACCACAGGCAATGCGGCTATCAGCGTCGAGGCTGCAAAACGCATCATTGATCGGTTGCTCGAGACGGCCAAGATGTTGAAGGAGATCGAAGAGATCAATGCCTTGACCAAGAATCTTCCGGAGGTGAGGGATTTTGTCGCTGTGCGATCAAACCAGCGCAAGCTTGGTCGTTACACCCAGGCCGAGATTGACGCGATGTTGGTTTGATTCGGCAGATGATCCAGACATGAAGCGCCATCAGCCTAACCGTATTCACTATCCGTCATGGCTTGCTGTGCAGGATGCGCCCAGGCATAGCCGCAATCGTCGCATCACGACCGCGTTACAGATTGTCGCATTGTTGCTGGCTCTGCTTCTCGCGCTGTGCATTGCTGTGATCGCAATTGCCAACTAGGCGATTCGCCGGAGTGGGTGCGTTTCCCCCGCGCACCTGGCTCCGGCAATCGCACTCCGAAAGGGGTGCAAGGTAGATCGGGGGAATCAAAGAGAGTAAGGACAAACCAAGATGAATACCAAGACTCAAACTCCAAACCAGACGCCAAATACGATCGAGACCATTATTGATGTTGATGCTTTTCTGGCCGGCAATGACGTACAGGAGCAACAGCTTGAGCAAACCGGCTTTCGCCGCATTCAGCACTTTAACGAAAGCCCGTACCATCGCGGCACGGTCATCGCTCAGGGTGGTTACGGGATAAAAGACGAGGATGAGAGCGCGCCTGACATTGGTAAGCGCGAGACAGTCAAGCATCTTGGCGGCAACAGCAGCATCATGCGCTGTGCGCAGCAAATCGAGATTGCGTTGATCGGCTTCAGCCCGCGCTATTTCACAGTCGAATACGACGATCCCGCCGATTCGACCAATCGCGTCAGGCTGATTGTGTCGCGTTACATCTCGCCCGACCAGTTGCCCGGCGCGAATGGGCGCTGCCGCTCGGCGATGTCCTATTTCGTTGCGCTCAAGGCCGAAGAGAAGCGGCAGTTGTGGGAACTGACTTTCAAAGGTTTCAACGTCGAGGACGCCGTTCGCGTCGTCGGCCAGGCGAAGTACTTTGCCCAGCAGGCAGCCAAGTACATTCGCGAAAAGACTAACAAGATCGTCACGCCGCACACATTCATGTTGTGGTTGCCGCTTGGGGTAGGCGAGTCGCGGATGGTTGGCAAGGACGAACAATCACCTGTCACGCCCCCTGTCCTCAAGCTGGCCGCCGACGCCGACGTGTCCAAGTTCTTCGTCTCTGGCGACGATTTCTGCACCTTCCTTGAGTTGCGCAAACAGCTTGACGAATACTTGGCGACCGGTCGCTACAACGGCGCTAGCCCCCAACAGCTTGTTGCACTTCCTGCGCCGCGTGCGTTGCCAGCCAGCAACGGTAACGGCAACGGCATGCCGGACGACGACATTCCGTTCTGACGCTCACTGACGGGGTTCTCCTCTCCTCCTTTCGGCGAAGGGTGATGCGGCTTGGACAACCGCATCACCCGGAGCCAGCACCGAAACACAATGGGCTTTCAACACCTTACACGGGAAGAGCATATTCAGATCAGCAAACTAGGCGGCAAGCGACGCGCACAACAGTTCACGAGTGAATATCAATCTGCTACGAGCCGCGCCGCTTCACCAGAAGTTAAGGCGCGTGGCGGCAAGGTCACTGCGCAGAAGATCATTGCCGAGCATGGGCGTGAGTTTTTTGCTGAGCGATTAGCCGAATGGCGGCGCAAGAGAGAGCTGCTTGGTTGGAAGAAGCGTATTGCCGACGCGCTTGACGAGTTTGACGTGGTCTACGAGCGCGAGAAGCGCGTCGGTCGCTACTACATTGACCTGGCTGTGCCGGACTTGATGATTGCCTTCGAGATTGATGAGACTACCTGGCACACCGACCACTGGCTGAAGCCCGACGCCATCGCCCAAGATCGCAAGCGCGACGCTGCGCTGCAGAGCGCAGGTTGGTGCGTCGTCCACATCCCCGAATCTGCCGTCAAAGATGGCACATTCAAAGACCTGATTGATGCTGCGCTGCAGGCAGTGCGTCACGCAACCCGATAGGAGCACCATGCAACTTGAACCAACAAAAGCCACGCTGGATTGTGAGTTTGTCAAACTCTTCTCGCTAGGCAGGCAGATCAATGATGCATTTGAACGCGTCAAAGCCGCGCGCAAGGCTTGGCAAGTGGAATGGCAAGGTCTTCAAATTGCTCAGGCTGCCTACGACGATTGCAAGCGCGACATGATTCTTGGTGGACACGTTATCGGCAAAAACGCTGAGGAACGCGAGGCTAAGCTGGCTGACTTGCTGCGTGTGCAGATTACGCAGTTGCGCGAGGCTCAGTTGCGCGAACGTTTTGCTCGGTTTGAGCTTGAGATTGCGAGTGATGAGGTCAGCCGCCTCAAATTGCTTGTTGCTGCCGACGCCGCCGAATGACTGCAATGTCATCATCAATGCTTGACGCTGCCGTCGGTTATGCGCAGCGTGGTTGGTTGGTGTTTCCCCTCAAGCCGCGCACCAAAAAGCCGGCCACGCGACACGGTTTCAAGGATGCGACAACCGATCCTGAGAAGCTTGCGTCCTGGTTTACCCGTGCGGCAAATCGCATGCCAAACATCGGGATAGCAACCGGCGAGGCCTCCGGCATCGTCGTTGTTGATATTGACGATGACGATGCCCTGGCGGAGTGGCGCGCATGCGAGGCTCAACACGGCGCTACGCTGACGCTCACTGCCCAGACAGGCGGTGGTGGGTTGCACCTAATCTTTCAGCATCCCGGCATTCAGATTAGTAACCGTACGCCTTTTCAGCGTATCCACATTCGCGGTGACGGCGGCTATATCGTCGCTCCGCCGTCCGTACATCCATCTGGCAACGTTTATCAGTGGCTCAACGATGAGCCGATCGCTGAACTGCCGATCTGGTTGTTAGAGCTGCTCGTTAGCGATCGCAAGCGCAAAAGCAATGCCTCCCCCCTCGCATCAGCTGAGCCTACGCCGTCGTTGGCGAGCAGCTCTAACGGCCAGATTGGCAGTGCCGGTCGCTATGCCGAGGCTGCGCTGTCCAGTGCCGCCGATCGCATCAGACATGCCGTTGAAGGCCATCGCAACGACACCCTCAACCGTGAGGCGTTCGCGATCGGTGCATTCGTGCGCGATGGTCAACTGGATCGCGCTATGGTCGAGCGTGAGCTATCTGCTGCCGGTCGCGCCGCAGGCCTCGACGAGCGTGAGGTTGACAAGACGTTGCGTAGCGCGCTCGACAGTGCAATCGCGCGGAGTCGTCGCGTCGTCGCATCTAGTGCTGGCGCCGGTATCAACACCAATTCCGATGCTAGTACCAACGGCAAGGCACACAAGGCGCACGCCGAATCACAAGCTGATTCTGACATCGATTCCAGCGCCGATCGTCTACCAACACACGACGAACTCGCACGCCAGTGGATTGATGCCCATCCTGATACCAAATTTGGCATGGGCGAGTTCTATCGCTACGCGTCCGGTGTGTGGCACCTACTGCCAGCAGGTGAGGCTGAGAGTGAAATGTTGACGGTCATATGCAATGCGAAGGCGCGCAAGATCAAACCGACTGCCAGCATTCTTGCGTCGGTGCGCAAGCTTGCATCGGTCATGATCATCATCCCCGACGATTGTTGGGACGCCAACTTCGACGTGATCGTCTGTGCGAACGGCACGTTGCACATTCCAACAATGACCTTACGTGAGCATTCTGCGCTCGATTACCAGACCAGCGGCTTGCCTTTTAACTACGATCCAGGCGCCGACTGTCCCACGTTCAAGTACGTGCTGCAAGATCGCATTCCGTTCGCGACCGATCTGGTGCAGGAGTTTGCGGGCTATGCGCTGACCACCGACACGCGCTACGAGATCGCGTTGTGGTTTCACGGCCCTCGTGGCAGTGGGAAGTCAACGATTGTCGAAGCGTTTCAGGTCATGCTTGGCAAGCGTGCCGGCTTGCTCGGTCTGAGCGATATCGAGAAGAATCGCTTCGCGTTGTCGGATTTGCCGGGCAAAACATTGGTGGTCTCGACGGAACAACCGTCTAGTTATCTCAGCAGCTCACACATTCTCAACAAGATTATCTCCGGGGAACCAATCATGGTTGAGCGCAAGTATCGCGATGCCTTTACCATCGTTCCGCGAGCAAAGATTTTGTGGGCGATGAATGACCTGCCACGCGTCAATGGTGCGACGGATGGCATTCTGCGTCGTGTGCAAGTGATCGAGTTTCCGCCATCTATTACTGCGCCCGATCCGGACATCAAGGAAGTCATCAAGACCGAAGGCCCGGGCATCTTGAACTGGGCATTGGAGGGTTTGCGGCGTCTGCGCACGCGTGGCCGGTTCATCATCCCCGATCGAGTCAAGGCGGCCAACGAACGATATGAGCGCACCAACGACATACCCGCTACGTTTATCGAAGAGCAATGCGACCGAGGTGACAACTACGAGGTCGGTGCAAATGCACTGTACCAGGCGTATCGCAGTTGGTGCGAGGCCACCGGCCACAAGCCGCAGTCGTCTACATCGATTGCCGACGAATGGCGCCGGCTTGGGCTGGAGAAGCGCATCGTCAACGGCCGTAAATTTTGGTGCGGCTTGCGCCTCAAGCCGATGCTGATGGAGGACTAAATGCGAAAGCGTAAATTTCGTCTCGGCTTAAGCCGCACCGGTCTTTTGTTCGTCAGTGTCAAAACCTACGAAAGCCGGATTTGGGATGCTGCCTATAACTTCGCGCTTCAAAACGGAAAGACACCTGCTGAAGCGGCGCAGATTGCCGATGATGCGTTGAAGGCGACGAAGGCAACACACCAGAGGAATGACGATGCAGCTGATCCAAACTCTTGAGCGCAGCGGTTACGACGTGGTATTGACTGATCGCGACGGGTTGCAGATAGTTGAGGCGCGTCGACGACCCGACGCAGTCATTAGCACACAAGGCGCGGCGCCGCTTCTTTTGGCGCTCATGCGTTGCCAGGATGAAGCAATAGAGTTTTTAACCAAGCGCAATCTCGTACAGACTGTCGCTGCGCGTCAGGCACTTTGGGAACGCATCATGGCTGATCCACTCGATCCGAACGACAACAGCATTGCCGCTGCTATCTGCGAATACAACATCTTACTTGGCAGGGAATGCACATCAGCCGGTGAGCGATGGGTTGATGTGATGAAGGAGTATCAACGATGAACGTCTGGTATGACGATGATTTGCCAACTGCCGCATGCAGAGAAACTAGAGCGTGTGTTGCGGCATGTCTATCGGCTTGGTTCCAACCAGCGCTCGTTGCGACGGTGATGCAACAATGAACAAGGGAACACTCAAAACAACACGCAGGCGTGCGCAGCGTGCTGGATTCGTTATTCGCTACGACACAACTGATGTGCCGAATTGGTTTTGTTGCCGCGCTAATGGCATCATTTACGGCGTGCCCAGTCTCAACCGGACTGCGTGCAATCGCATGTGGCAACTCGGCGAACTGATTGAGGTTGGCGTGATCGGCAACGGCACGATCTACAGGGTGAACATATGACGAAGCTTACAGCGGCTCAGCGGCATATCAAGGCACTCCAGCGCGTCACGCTAGAAGATCATCTGGCAACGCGTTTGCGCCAGGTTGGGCTTGGTCATTTCAAGTGGCAGTATCGAGCAATACCAGGCTGTAAATTCACGTGGGACTTTGCTTTCGTGGATGAGCGACTATTGATCGAGGTTCAAGGCGGCACGTGGCAGGCTCAGCGCACTGGTCACAGCACCGGTGTGGGCATCGCGCGCGATTGTGCGAAGCTTAACCTCGCCACGTTGCATGGCTGGCGAACTTTACAGTTCACGAGTGACATGGTGTTGAATGATGACGCTGTGAGCGTCATTCAGGCTGTGTTAGACATAGAGGAGAAGGAATGATCCGCATAATCATTGCATCACTTGTTGTGCTGTTGATGAATTGCGCTTGCGCTCAACAACTTGATACGCGTGCCATCCCGACTCCGGTTGTCATTGAGCGACCTGTCGTGGTTACCGTTGAGAAGCCGGTGGTTGTTGAGCGTGAACGCCAAAGCGATTTGCTGGTCTTGATGATTGTGCTTGTGCCGCTGTTTGCGTTGGCGATCGTTGTTGCAGGGGGTTATATCATCTACCTCATCAGCCAACGCAATGAGTCTACACCACCTGTGTCAACGACGAACAACATTTTCATTGTTGCACCTGACACACCGCCGTACATCATTCGTCAAATTATCGCTGAGCAGCTGCGCATTACGCCGCTTGATGCGCGTCGTTTGATTGAAACCGGTGTGGTGCAGGTTAAGCGGCTAGAGCAATAAGCTGAGTGCTGTCATGCGTTTTTTGTTGTTGATTGTTCTGTTACTGGTCGCCGATCGCCCTATTCATGCTGAGTGCATTGCGCCCGGATGCGAAGAAGCGACGGCGGTTGTAGCAGCGGCAAGAGCAACTGCCCGTGCAGTGCTCACGCGAGAAGCACCAACACAGACGAGTACGCCTACGCCGGTGCCGACGTGGACGCCAACACAGACGAGTACGCCTACGCCGGTGCCGACGTGGACGCCAACACAGACGAGCACGCCTACGTCGGTGCCGACGAGTGATCCGACAGTAATCACTACACCTGAGCCAGAGGCAGCGATGATTAGCGAGACAGTCACACCGGCACGTGAGACAACGCAAAAGGCCACTACTGGCGCATCGCCGTTACTGGTATTGGTAGGTTTTGTGTTGATCGTCATTGCGCTTGCACTTGCTATGATTTTTGCCCCCAGGTGGCTACGACATGGAAACTAACGCAGATGGCGGTGGTGTCGTCACTACGCTCACGCCAGGTAATTTAAGTGAAATCATGCGTGCTACGCTAACTGGTTTGCTTGTGTTGTTGATCGGCGCAGGTGGCATTGGCTTGATCGTTTATTACATTGTGTCGAAGATCAAAGATGAATTAACACTTACCCTTGTGCTGTGCATGATGGGCCTGGGCATCATCCTGGCTGCTCTCAGCGTCGCCGCCGGTGCAGTGTATTTCGTTCGACGCATGGGTTCGGCATTGACTGAGCAATCGGCACAGAATCAACGCGAGATGACCGGTGCGTTTGTGCAACTTGTTCAAGAGACGCGTGAGGCACGCAAACAAAACGATCAGCTTGTTTCGGCGATGTTGCGTCAGATCAATCAATCCATGCCGTTACAACTGACCGGTTCAACCAAAGAGCTGCGCAGGTTCGAACTGGGCCAGTTTAGCGACACGGACGGCGATGGCAAAGACGACGATGACATCGTCGAGGTCTGGGTTCGGCAGGGTAATCAATACAGAAAAGTTGAGCATTCGTTCACGCTGCTTGATGACTTCATTCGTATGGCGCAACCGTCACGAGAACTTTGGCAGCATGAGAATGCAAAGTATGGTCAGACGGCTTGCATCATTGAGGCCATCGACGGCTCGCCGCTTGAGCGGGTGGGGAATAGCTGGCGGTGGCGCGTGCCTCACGACCAGGTCATCGCCTGGTGGGAGCGTGCAATAAAAGGGCAATCGTGAAACAGGTAATCGGCGCCCGCACACCCACGCGAGAGATTGGACGTGTTTCTACTCCCCCACTCACGCGCGATACGCTGTCGTCCGTGTCTCAAATGTCCAGGACGGACAGGACGGACGGACGGACGGACGTGAATGTGTCCACGGACAGATTGAATGTGTCCACGGACAGATTGCTATTGCAGAAGCTCGTAGCGGAGCTGGGCGCGCTGCTCAAGTCATCTGAATCTGTCCACGGACAGAAGGTCACAAAGGGAGGCCTGACCCGCTACGTATTTACGGTGCGAGGCATGTCGTCTGCCGAGCGTTTCGAGCGTGCATTGGCATGGATGCGCGCGAACCAGATTACCAACCGCGCGGCGTTTTTTGAGGCGTGTCCGTGGGCCAACCGAAGTGCTTCTCTGCACAACCGATGTATCAAGACGCTTACGCGGAGTGGGGAGATTGAGCGGGTAGGCCGCGAATACGTTTGGAGGACATCAGAAGATGATCAAGGTTGAATCTGCTCTTTTGAAACAGATGTTTCAATATGTGCTCCCTGCATGTGAGAAAGCCAACGATCTGTATAGATTCGTTGTAGTTGAGTCAAGGAATGGTCGTTTGTATGTTGCAGCGACGGATTCCCTTTTTGCAATCGTTGTTTCGGTCAGCGATGGGAGTGTGTGGCATACATATGACCGAGAAAGAGTTGTTGTCAGCGGTAAAGCTGTTTGTGACTTTCTGAATGTCAGCACTGCTGAGAAAACAGTCTTGTTGAGGAAAGGGGAGGTGTGCAAAGAGCGCAAGATCGCACGTTTGCGCGAGGAGTTGACTTACAGTGCACAATTGAGCCGTTTGCTTGATGTGACGATTGAAGTTTGGGACGAAAAGTTTGCGTGTGATCTCAAAAGCGAAGAGGTTAAGGTTGAAAGAATTGGGCCAAAGAAAAGCAAGATGCGAATCGTTGTCTCGAGTCGGGAAACCACAGTAAGCAAAGTGTATTTTCAACTTGCTAGACAGATCATTGGTAGATGCCCACATCAGTATTGCATTGCTTACGAGTTTGTCCGTGGAGGTGTCTTGCTGATTCGAGCGAAGCGTAATCCGTTTTTGATTGAGTGTGCTATCGCGCCTATTGTAGGCCAGCCGGAGGGTAGATGAAACGCAAGCACAAACACAAGCACAAAACAGCAATCCACGTCGAGCCGAAACGGCCTACATTGCACGTAGCGCCTGAGCAGCTTCAGATATTGCTGCGTTCTCCAGAATGCGATGCGCTTGTTGCGGCTTTGGCTGATACCGTTCGTGCCATTCTTGGCGCACCTATGCGTCGTTTATGAGAGTCGCCATTGCGCCGCGCGTATCAAGCGACATGCAGGCCGAGCGCGGCTGGTCGTATGAAGATCAACTAGAGCGCGGTGAACAATGGGCAGCACGCGAAGGTCATGAAGTCACGACGCGTTACGGTCAGCCCGGTGTAAGTGCCGGTGAAGCTGACCGCGCTGAGCTTCTTCAGATCGTTGATGACGCTCGCGCAGACAAGTGGGATGCAATTTGGATTCGGGACATCACCCGATTTACTCGTGACCCGGATGATATCAAGCACCTGCGTGCGATTGAGGCTTACGACAAGATCATCATTGAGGACGGTCGCCAAATCACGCTGCGTAAGGCTGAAGACAAATTATCAATTGGTATTCGCGTGGGTCTTGGCGCGTATCAACTTGACAAGCTTCGCGAGTTCACGTCGCATGGCAAACAGCGCCGAGCCCGACATGGCAAGCGCAACTGGTCAATCCCGCCAACCGGCTACAACGTGGACGGCGAACCGGCCCCCAACGCCGATGGTGTGCGGATGATCTTCGACAAATTTCGACTGGGTATTTACAGCGCACGTGAAGTTGCCGAATTGGTCACTGCGTCCGGCTGGCGTACCAATAAAGGCAAGCCGTTTACTGCTGATACTGTGCTAGCGATCTTGCGTAACAAGTGGTATTGCGGTTACGTGTCGTATCGCGGTTTGGTTCCAATCTATACCGATGCGTTGCGCCCAAGGCGCAGCAAAAATCAAACAGAGTGGATGCCGGGCGATCACAAGCCGATAGTTGATGAATCGGTTTGGCTTGAGTGTGAGCGTATCAGATTGCAACGAAGCGGCAAACGCGCCGGCCGCTCAGTGAAACCGCACCGCGCTTACTTACTGCGTGGCTTAGCGGTATGTGCTGGTTGCGGTCAACCTATGCGTGCACATTCAAGCAAATACGAGAAGCCAAAGTATCGCTGCGCGTCGCGTGATCGTGCTTTGCCATGTTCATCATCTCATGCCTATGTTGCTGAATCAAAGTTGGTAGAACAAATTGATAAGCAAATGGCGCTGTTGGTGTTACCTAATGAAATCAAACAACGCGTGGTCGAGATGGTCACGCAAGCAGATATTGCACGCGACGTAATTGCCGAGCGGCGCAAACTTCAAGCGCAATTAGAGCGTGCCAAAGAGCTATATGAGTTAGGCGATTACACGTTTGAGAAATACCAGGCGCGCAAGGCCGATTTGAATGCACGCCTAGAATTGTTGGTTGTGCCGCAGGCGAATGACACTCAACGTGCAATTGATCTCATCAATGATCAGGCAGCTATGTGGCGCGGCGCTTCGGCTGCACAACGCAATACAATCTTACGAACGCTATTTGACAAGGTCGTCGTGGATGTGGATGCAGCTCGGATAGTGCGGTTTGAACCCAAGCCGGTGCTGGCCCCGTTGTTTCGGGCGTTGTTGGCAAAGTAGGTATTGACTAATGCAACGCCCGTCGCTTCCGCTAAAAGCTACTGCCTTGTTTGGTAGCTTTTCAGATCAGCATTGGTGCCTCAGCACGAGCGATGTAGAAGTCAAGTGCACTGAGTGGTGCTTCTGTTTCAATGGTCAACGTGTCCGTCATCACATCGTATTCGGTTCGCGCGATGCGACAGCGTCGCACATTTGATAACCTTCCACCATCGATCATCACATTGCGAATATTGAGGTAATCGCCCGCTTTCACAAGCCATTTCTGATCCAAATTTGTTACACGAAATGAGGCCCGCGGCTTGATATCTTTTTTGTCGTTGACGAACACATCTCTTAGTTGTATTGCGTTGATGAACGATGACGAGTTGTATTCGAGCGCTGCGCGACGTTCAACACCATATTGACCGACACTTTTGTCGTTTGTCCATGTAGGCGTGCGTAGCTTTTGGTTACCGCTCGGGGATAAATATGTGGCGTAAGCGCTGTTGTAAAGCGTGGACAGGCTACGTGTAATTTTGGCGTCTTCAACATCAACAAACCATTCACGCGATGCTGAGCCATATGGTCTCAAATAAAGCTTGCGCTGTGCATTGACGCCTACCTCCCACTGAGTAGCTAGACGGCCTGGGTCGCCCAGATTGGCAATATTTGTCAGAATGTCACTCGGTAGCACGTCTTCATATAGCGCATTAAAGTAATCAGTCCCTGTTTCACCCAGCATTGATGTATCTGCAACCAACTGATCACCTGCATGGTAAAGCAAATCTTGGGCGATTGTGTACGACGTAATTGATGGCTCTATAGTAGTCTTGACTCGCACATTCGTAGCCCGAAAGAAAAATGTGCCGCTTTCGGCTGTGTTAGTGTAGCTCGCGCCGGTTGCGTTGTAGATCACAATGCCTACCATATCAGACGGGTGACCAGGAAATACTGCGTCAATTGTGTCGGTTAGCAATGTGCCAAACGAAGTTACCTCCATTACTGACGCAAACACAGAAAATCGTGTTGTGTACCTCAGTATTTGTAATCTCCAATTGAAAGGCAAAAACATCTGGTAGTCGAACGAGAGTGTAACAATGCCACGCGTACTAAGATGAGGTCTCAAGTAATGCCATTCATTTGATTGTGTCATGTTGCCATAGGTGGCGTTTTTGGTTAGACTCGTATAGAGTTGATTTGCAAGTTGATTGTTCACATACAAATCTGGCTGTCGTGCTGGGATTTGTTGTTTGGCAGTGATTTGCCAACGATTCAAATCTACGTCACTCCACAATTGTGTATAAGGCTTGTCACTAAGCGCATTCCAGTAACCGAATGCAGTCACTGCTAATCCTTCCGGCACAATCTCGATGTCTTCAACTCTCCCGCTCCAAATGATGTCACCGTTTGCGCTGATGACTGCATGTGGCATGCCTGCAGCGTTATAAATAGGCATTGCCTCGGCTTGTGACATAGGAAAGGTAGCTTGCATTGATTCGCAACCGTGCGCGCCGGTGCTGAATTTGAGCGACGACACCCGTGCGCCATCTAACATCGGTGCGCCGCCTATTCGTTCAGTGATCATCAATGCTGGTCGTGTCATCTCAAAGTAACCTGCGCTGGCAAAACACTGATTTGAAGTGTCAAGTTTTGCACAGATGTGGTTGCTGCGTTCCAAGGTTGCCAATACAGCGAACCGTTGCTCATCGCCAAATTGACGAACCACACAGTACCGTTTGTGGTTAGCCACGCATCTCCGTAATGGGCCAACGTGATTTCATTGCCAGTGTTATTCACATCCAAATGAAAGACGGGCGTGCGGTTTAGTAGGGGATTGTTGTATAGGTATATGACAGACGTAGTCGTTGGAAGCGGATTGAGGTAGCTGATTGCCGGTTCTTCAATTTCAACGATGTGTGTATTTGCGTCACTCACATTTACTAGACACACGTAGTCAATATCGCATACCTCACCACCAAATGAAACGGGAATGCTGATCCGCACGTGTGTTGTAGATATGTTCCACTCAAAAACGCCGATGAATGTGACTTTGTTGTTACTGTTTGCGTAAAACTCTGCTTGCTGAAATGAGATATTTCCGTTGGTTTGTTGAAAGCGCAACTTGAGACTTTGCGGCGTTGTAGGTTTGATTGCAGCGAACACGGCGACTAAGCCAGATTTGTTAAATGTTGCAGGCACCGGAATGTCAATGCGCGCGGCGTTTTGCAAACGCGTGTAGCTGCCACCTAATGCGGTTGAGTTTGTGAAATTCGTTGCGTTCACGCCGTTAATGAAGTTAGCGGCATCGCACATAGCAATATTGGCGTCGGCGTCAGTAATAACCCATATGCCGGTCTTCCATACGTTATACAAATTGTTGTCATACGTGACACCTGAAAGCCTGACACGCATTGGACTGTATGGCTGCACAGCACTGCCAATCGTTACGCTGCGCTTAGTAGCCGGCGTTCCTGATGCTGTGTTGCTATGCACTTCAAGATTTTTAGTCCAGATGCCCATGCGCTTGATTAGTAGCGTGACGTTATCAATTGATCGCGTCACGATGCCATCAACGTAGTCTTGTGGCAGGATCACTTCCCCGCTACGAATCAAGCTATACCATCCCTGACCATCTGGCGTGCCTTGCGGCTCGACATACATGTACACAGAATGGCTTGCCAGACCTTGTTGCCACAGCATGGCGAGGTCGAACAACGCCGCGAGATCAGAGAGCTTGTTGTTGAGCACCGCATACGACGTAGCGAAGATGTCAATCTTGATTTCTTCGACAACATCTTCGAAAGGGCATTGACCACCTACGCTTGCTTGTCGTCGCTTTGCAATCGCTGGACTCCAGCCCTTTTCAACGAGTGCATAGTTGATTTCGTCGTGCAGGTTGATGAAATAGGTATTGTTGTCAGTCAGTGTGACAACTGTGTGATCGAGTGCCATTATCGTGTCCTAATACGCACGTCCGTCGTGCGCGCCACCTTGTTCAGTGCGCGCATGAACGCCGCCTCGATTTCTGACTCAGTTAGGCTAGCACCGCGTGCGTCAATGTAGATCGTCTGTGCACCAGCGCCAGCCAAAGATAATGACGATCCGACAGAAACCTTGTCGGTTGCACTACCAGCATTGCCGAAGCTTGACCTTCCAAAGCTCGACTTGCTAAAGCCAGGAATTGGGAGCGGGCCAATACCAAAAAGTGCCAGAAATTTGTTGATGGAATCCATCGCCGATCTGATTGCGTTAAGAACGTAGTTAGCGATAGCTGTGGTGATCTGACTGCCTATGGAATTGATTCCGCCGATGATTCCCTGGACAATACCCTCACCCACAGCTCTCCAGTTGTTCAGCGTCGCAACCACGCTGTTGTACGCGCTAGATATGGCGTTAACGATTGAATTTTTGATTTGGTCGAAGCCGTTCGCAATTGCTGTTGCCATGTTGCTAACGATGATTTCGAGAGCGCCCTTCAGATTCTCCCAATAGGCCCTCACCAAGTTAAGTGCCGACTGCGTATCGCCCTTCACAAGATTGAGCGCTACAGTCAAGATTAGCTTGATTGCCTTGAGTGCTGTATCAACAATCGTTTTGATTGCGTCCCAGACAATACTGAATACACCTCGAATCTCATCCCCGTGCGTGCTGATGAATTGGGCAATGCCCGTCAGAATCGGGATCACGATGGCACGAATCAGTTCAAGCGCAATGGCGATAATCTCACTGATTGTCGTCCATGCCTCACTGACAAACTGCATGATTTCGTCGCCGTTCTCCTTCCAGAACTTGGCGATTTGATCTAACACCGTGCTGACAACGGGCACGAGTGCTTGAACGATACTCGTAACTACGTCAAACACGTTCTGAAACACAGCCTGGAACGTCGGCAGATTTGTAACAACGAAGGCAACCATGCTCTGTATCGCCGTGCCGAGGTCTTGCACGATTGCAATCAATTCAGGGGGGAATGCTGACTCTAGGCCCCCTGACGCACCAAATGAATCAATGAGACCCGTAATGAGTGAAATTGCCTGGCCGATTCCATTCGCTATCAGATTGGCAACGTTGGTGATTGCGTTCTGCACGCTAGGTGATGACAGGAATTGCAATAGTACGCCGAGCTTGTCTTTCAGCACCTCAAAAATAGGCTGGCCGATGATGCGCAGTGTGCCCGACACCCAATCTTGAAGGTTGCTCATCATGCCTTCAAACGTCCTGGACTGCGCTTCCATCATGCCACCAAATTTCTTTTGCATGAGCTTTAGAACGACTTCCATTGATTCAGGAAGTGGGCTGAGCAACTCACCGCTTTTGCTGAATTCCAATCCCAGCGCAGCCAGTTCAGCTCTTGATGCAATACCAAGCTCAGCCATGCGCGCGATGGCTTCACCTGTTGCACCTGTTGAGAATTTGCCGAGCAGCAAGCTCATTTCCTCGAACGATGCACCAGTGCCAGCGGCCACGTCGCCAGCGATTGTGCGGATTTGCTCACCACTAAACTTGAATTTCTGGGCCGACTCTTCACTGTGCAAACCAAAGCTTTGCAAAATCTTGTCAGCTCTGACTACCCCGGGAAGTTCGAACGGCGTTGATGCGCCAAACTTTGCCAGTTCGTCGAGCCGTTCCTTTGCTTTCTCGGCCGAGCCAAGCAGAACGCCAAACTGAGTTTGATAGCGTTCAAACTCTGCATTGCCACTCACCATGCTGTCTACCAAGTTACCGATGCTGCCGGTGATGGCATCGAGACCTTTCGTGATCAAGCCACCACCTACGACGCCAAGCGCAGTTTGCAGCGTGCCGCCAATTGCGCTGAGGCCTTTACTTGCCTCGTCGCGCAATTTGATGATGAGTTCAAGCGCTGCGGTTGAAACTGCCATTACCGTTTTTTATTCCGCGCGTCACGTTCGGCCTTGCGTTTGTCACGTTCGTAGTTAAGTTGCTCAGCCTGAAACTTCGCTAGCATCTCATCAACGTAGTCCACGTCGAGCACGTCTATTTGCTGCGGTGTCCATTGATACCGATCGGCAAGCAGCAAGTAAAAGTCGAAGCGACCTGCAGGTTTGTTGAGCTTGCCATCTAGTTTCTTTTGCCAGCGCGCTACAAGCCTTTTGGGTCGACTTTCCGCCTGGTATTGCGCACGTTGATTTCGGCCAGCACCCGATTTACCAAAGGGTCATCAGGATCAAGGCGCTTGATGTTGTCAGCGGTGCATGGCACGCCCTCAAACGCCGGCCCAGACCACCCAACGATGTTTTCGGTCAGCAGTGCCACGTTGTATGAGCCAACAAGCATCTCCATCGTTGCTTTCGCGTCACCTTTACTGTCCACTTCCACGCGTGCCGCTGCATCTTGGACTCGCGCCACTGTTCCGTAGTCCATCTTCGGCTTGATGTAAATTACGTTGCGCTCTTCATACGGCTTATCTTCGCTGTCAAGCGAGATCGGGATGCGCTCTTCTTTGACGAACATAGCCTATACAACATTTGTCGCGTTCTGAAGCTCAATCGAGAAATCTGCGCCCAGAACCGAGTCATACATTGAAGGAATCGTGAATTTGACAGTGCGGTTAGACTCTTCGTATTCGCCCCATTCAAGATCGAGCAGCGGCCCGTAGTGATCCACCTGCAAGTAGCCGCGCTGTGTTGCACCAATCAAGTTCTGTGTCCAGTGCTTAGTGCGCATGCGCACCGGCTGGCCGTGCAACGCGTCGAAGATGTCGTATTGCGCCGTGTCGAGCAACTCAAGCTCGATGGTCGTTGTCATGTGCCGCTTGGTACGACCAGTGCGCCGGAAGGTGCGCGCGTCGGCAGGTGGAGACACCACGCCACCCGGGCCGAACTTGTATCGCATGCCAACCGGTATCGAATGCTCAACCATCAACACCCGCGACGTAATCAACGTCGTGCCGTAAGCATTCGTTGTATTTGGCTCAAGCCACACATCCATATAAGCGGGCGAGATGGATAGCGGAGTTGCATAGGCTGGTGCAGCTGGCGCAGTTACTTTGGCCTCTTTCTGACCTTGACCACTCAAAGCAAACTTCGTGCCTTCTGTATCTTTGCCATCTGCACTAATAGTGAATTCATTAAGCATGCAGTAGGCTGCACGCCATACTTGCATGTTTGGATCGCCCCACCACATTGTGGCGCTCTTCAAATCGTCGCTCGTGACTGATGGCGTGTAAATCCACTTGTAGACGCCCGCCTCAACAAGCGTCGCACTGACGCCACCCTTAACAGCCATCGCTAGCCAAAACTGCATAGCGTTCAAGTCGAGGTCAGTGTCATCAGTCTCAAACTCAACCCATCGCCGGACAGACTGCGACCGGTAATACTCTACAAGTGTGCCACGCGCCTCAGGCGGAAAGTAGACTTCGCCTTTCGGTATAAGCGTGCCAGGCGCCGCTACGTTGCGTGTCGGCGTAGCAATCGCCGTGCCGCGTGTCGTTTCTATTGCAGCCAGCAAGTATTCGAAAGGGATTTCAGCAGGTGCCATGTATCAGCTCCATTCGTAAAACTTGACCACGACGATGCTGCGCTGCAGCCAGTCAGGGTAAGCCATAAATTCAGCTTTCGTCAGGTCACGCCCGGGTACGCCCGGCAGCGATGCTCCATAATGATTCTCGTCCGCAATGTAACGAATCAAAATTTCGTGATCGGCCTTAGTTGCCAACCGTTCCGTGATCTCTGCACGTTGCGCATCAACCAGCGCTTCGGCCTCATCAACGTCATTCATACCTCACCTCTGCGCATGCCTTTCTCAGTTACTTCAACATAGAAGTCGAGCGCGCGATACAACACACCACCAATGATCACAAACACACCTTCGACGCGATTCAACGCCATTAGGCCATGCGACGATTCCGTTTGAACTTGCCCGCTCGATTCAATGGCAACCGCAACCCGGTTCAAAAATTGCATCACCTCAAGTTCTGCCTGTTCGTTGTCAACCCAGTTGAAACATAAACGACACAAAATCGAATACGTATAGCCACTCACACCACCTTTGCTGATGCGCTCAGCGCGGTCGAGCAAAAGGTAAAAGGCCGGCGTCGCAACAATAGCAGTCGGTTCGTAGGCCAGCACACTTGCGACGCCTTGCACTTGCTCAAGGGTCTCAACCAGATTGCGCACCACGTCCGGGTATGCCATTGCTAATCTGCCAACAATGCCAAAATCTCAGCACCCATTTTGTCCGTGAAACGCTTGATCGAATCGCGCGACGCTGCCAATCCCTGATCCAAAAAAGGCCGCGCTCGCATACGTGACGTTCCCTCGTGCACGTATTTGGCATATTTGATGTTTGTCCCAACCACGCCACGATCCCCGCTTCGCTCAACGCGATGGGTAATGCTTCGACGCAAAGTTCCGGTGCGCACAGGCGTTTTTCGCTTTGATTCTGCCTCCACGGTGATGACGATGCGCGACATCGTGCGCTGTTTGATCTTGTCAACCTGATCGCCAGCGCCCTTTAACCGCGCAAGGAATTCATTTAGGTCAGCCATGACCTAAATCGCCATCACTTCATAACTGCGTTTAATCTTCGCTAGCACCATCTGCTGATGTTTCGTCAATGCACCGCTGTAGGCCACGCCGCCACCGCCAACGACGGATGCCTCGATGCCAATCACGTCGGAGAACATGCCGCGATCACGACTGCGCCAGATGTTCACGGCTAGCTCAAGGCATACCTCGACAATTGCAGTAGGCGCAGGGCCAACGCCCCATTTCGCTGTGACACTCAGCAGCGCACATGGCCAACCCGACGACAAATGCAGAAAACCGTACTTGCCTTCACGAATGTAGGTGTAGCCAGTGATTACGCTGCCGCTGTTGGTCACGCTGGTTACGCTGCCATCCTCGTGCGCAGGCAACGCCAGCATACGACCGCCTGCACTTGCAATCGTCCTCACCGTGGCCGGTCCATACGGTGCGAAACTGAACTCAAGCACTGCATCAATAGCGCTGGTCGCGCGTTCCAGAATGTCACTTAGCAATGCGTCGTCATCCGTAACGCGCTGCTGAGTGGCATTCGGCGACGATTGCAACGTGGGCAACTGCTTCAGGTATGCCCGCAATTGCGCGACGTTAGCGTAGGCCATGTCTTATTTGCGCTCGGCTTTTGATCGCTTGTCGTTGATGCGAACACTCACGTTGCTAGCAGCCTCGGTCGCCTCGGTCGCCTCGGTCGCCTCGGTCGCCTCGGTCGCCTCGGTCGCCTCGGTCGCCTCGGTCGCCTCGGTCGCCTCGGTCGCCTCCCCTTTTGTCTCGCTGGGGCCTGCTCGTTGATGATCTTTGAGATAACCGCGCTCACGCGCCAGATGAAGCGGAATCGGAATCCCAGCCGGCTCAACCAAAATCACCCGACCGTCGGCCAATGTCTCAGTGATGTCGGTTTCGGGAATGAAGAAATCGTCGGTAATCACGTATTTGTTCTTTCGCGACGCTCTGCGTAAGATTGACTACGCAGAGCGTCGCCCAAAAAATCACAGACCGGTCGCACGAGCAAACGCGCCAGGATACGGCACACCAAACGCAGCACGAATCTCCAGCAGCAAGTCAACCAGGTTACGCCGGAAGTGATCGTTCGGTTCACCTGTACGGATTGAACCTTCGTCACGCACCCACAACCGTGCACCTGCACGCCAGGCCCCTGCTAAGGCTGTGCCCGCTGGAATCACCGTGTTGACCACGACAGGTACACGCCAGATCCGGAGCGTAACAGCGTCGTAAGCCTTGATGTATTGTCCTGTAGTGTCCTTCTCCAGTTCCAACTTCTCAGCATCAGCAGGATGCAAAAGAATGCCGTCCGGTGCAAAAAACGCTAGCTGAATGTCAGTCAACATGCGCTTGATGGTGTCAGCGCGAGTGTCCGTCGCGCTAAAACGTGCGCCGCTGGTAGCGTGGACACGCGTCGCGATGCCGGATACGTTCAGAATGCCGCGCAGGTTAGGCGCCGCGCCGTTGCCATTGATGATCTGCGTCTGCAAGCGCTGATTGAGCATAAACGGCAAATCCTCGTCAATCATTGCCATCAATTGCGGCTCGTCGTCGAGCACCTGGCGCGAGGCAGTCAGGTACGTCGCGATAGTACGCACCGGCTCCGTTACGAGAGCAAACACCAGATCAGATTGCGGCTTGGCGGCTGCCTCCTCAGTTTCAGCAGCGTTGTTGGTGCGCGTGGTGTTTTGCACATATTCAACCGCGTTGCTGGACGTCCGCCGGATAGTCAGAAGATCGAGAACGGTAATCTCCTGGCGCGGCGCAGCGTAGACGCCGTCACGCTGCGCCTGCACGAAGTATTGATTGCCACCCGACACGCCCGACACGCCCACAATGATGTTCTTGACCTCGACAGGCCCAAAACCATCATTGCGGCTCATGCGGCTCTTGAACTGATCGGACTCGATGACCGTCTGTCCCCACGTCTTTTGGCGCGGCTCACCGCTATCGCGTGTCTTGCGCTCACCTGATTCGCCGCCAGTCACAGCTTCGTCGTTGGCCTCCAAAGCCTCCAAACGCTGTAACTCTTTGCGCTTGGCTTCACCTTCTGCGATCAGGTTGTCGAGTTTCTGTACATCCTCCGCACGACGCTTGTCGGCTGGCGTGGATTCTATCTCCGCATACAACGCTTTTGCCTGATTGGTCAACGTTGCAAGCTCAGTGCGGAGGGTTTTAATTCGTGGATTCATGTTGATTTACCTCACAAAGAAAGCTGAAGCAATGCAAGACGTCGACGTGTACGAGTGAGTGAGACTAGCTCGGCTCGGCTCTTGTCATCGTCCTGGTCACTGATAAGCTTGATATTTGTCGCACCCAGCGCGAAAGCGTTGGCTGCAATCTGATTGATGAGTTCAATATCGCTGGCACTATGTCGAGCACCACTTTTGAGTGCAGTCATGTAGTAGGCGATCTGTTCAATAAGCCAGCTAGTCTTGCTGCCTTGTGTGGCTGGGTTCATGCCCCAATTCACGTCACTAACCTCGTACAGTCGCACTTCACGTAGATTGCGCACACGTCGGCCGTCCAACTCCTCAAAATCAAATTTCACGGCGTCGTATGCATAACTCATCTCAGTGATTGCACCTGCTTTAATGCCGTCCAAAACTTCATTCCCGCGCGGCGTGTCGAGGTATTCGCGCGTCACCTCTGCACCGCCCATTGCATCAGGCGCAACGGCTAAAACAGACTCAGGCAATTCATCACGACCAACCTCGCGCAGACTGATGATGCGCGCAATTGGTGGACTGAGAAAGTCATGCCCCCAGAGAAAGCGCACCTTGCCGGCGCGCTCAGCAAATGTCTTGGCAAACGCGCCAGGCCACGACCGGTCACCGCCATCGTCTACGTTGCCATGCACAGCAAAGATGCCAGTAACAGTGCGCCCATCAATAGACTTAATCTGATGCGTTGTTGTCTTGATCTCCATGTGTAAACCGGAAAAGAACACGCGGCCATGTGCAGGTTATGCACATGGCCGCGCGGTAATCGCTCTGGCCGTCTATATTGAATTGTGGGTGATTCTAGCCTATCTGCCTTCGCCGTCAATCCACTACCGGCAAAAGGACGCTACGGCAATTTGGATGCGCAGGTGGCTCAGTGATGCCATCTTCAAACGCCGCACCAAGCGCCACACGACGCCCGTTCAAACGTTGACAAATCTCACTGGTCTTATTGTCGAGCGTCGCGTTCCATTCCACACCACTCACTACGCCGGACTCTTCATAACTCAGCAACGCGCCACGGGAGTGGGCGCGCGCAACTTCCGTCCGAGCAATGGTATCAGCACGTCGCGCCGTTAGGTCAGGCGCAGCAGCGCGCAGCTCGTCGCCAATCTTGTCCGTGCTCCAGCCCTCGCGCAGACCTTCGGCTATGAATTCTCTGATTTCCTCTTTTGTCGTATTGGGGATGTCGTTCTTGAGTTGCTCAAGTAGTTGATTGATAGTATCACGAACGCGCGGGTTCTCGAGATCAAAGCTCACACTGACATCTTGATCGGCAAGTAGAACGTTTGTATCGTCGTAAGCGGCACGCAGAGCAAGACGATAGAACGAACGCATTATGTTCTGGAGCTTTGTTCCATCGTCAGCGCCAACCGTAGCTGCATCAATGCCATCGCGCTTTATTCGATCGCTGGCGCCTTCATATTCGTCAAGCAAGTAAGACTCAATCTTGAGACGCGCCTTGCCAATGATTTTCTCGCGGCTGCGGTCAATGCGCCGTACCTCATCATCAGCTTTGCGCTGAGCAAACGCAGTACTAGCACTTTTACCTAGCGGCGACGTGCGAACAGCGCGTTGTTCTACCTCTGGTTGCGTTTCATCGCTACCCCTACCCCATCCACTTCCAAATGATCGGCTGATCTGATCTATGAACACGTCGCCATCGCTGATAGGCTGTGCACCAATCACAGAGCGAAACTCGTTGCGCGTGATCCCGCCCGCTCTCCAATTCTCGCGCGCTCGTTTTTGGATGCCATCTACGTCATCTTGTAACGCAGCAACCTGCGACATATCCCACTGGCACCGCACGCGTTCACTCATAACCAAATCATCATCTTCAAACTCAGGCAACAGCGCCGTCGTCATCCAAGCACGCATAGCCTTGTATTCGGGCGTAAGTGTGCTATCCCAAAACTGCTGCCACGCCTCACGTAAGTTGGATTGAATCGCGCGCAGCATACCGATGTAAGCATAGATCACGAGCGGCGGTACGCCGAAAACCATGCAGATGCGCGACTCAGCAACGCCGCGAAGCTCCTCAGACTGTAGCTCACTCATACGGCTGCCGAGCACTTGGAAATCCGCATTCTCGTCGAGCACAGCAATATCACTCATGTTGCCGGAGAGTGACGGTGAAAATTTTGCGCGCCATCGCTCTCGGATTTCATCGGCTTCTGTTTGCGTCACCGTGCGCCCTTTAATGGTCAGAATGCCAGACGGCACGCCGCCTACTTTGAAGAACTCATTGACATAATCAGTCTGCGCGGTATCACCAGCCACGGCACCCAGCGCAACGGCAAGCGGGCTTAACCCGCGCCACCGGTTGCCGATGTCTACATTGCGCCAAACCAACATGTCGGTGGCTGGGATGTCCTGCTTCAAATAACCAAGCTGCCAGCGATAACCGCTGATCGTGCCATCGCTAGCAGGAATTGGATCAACCAGCGCGGGATTGAGAGGATACAACGCGACGGGCGGGCCATTCTTCGACGATCGGACGATCTCAGCGTAAAACTCGCCACAGATTTCACGGCTGGCAATAAACCATTGCCAAAAGCCAATCTCGTCCATATCAACATTAGGTCGCATGATAAGACGGCGCAATGGATGACCGTCTATCTCTATCCATCGGCCATCACTCTGGCGTCGTTCGACAAACAGGCGTGGATCAACCGCAGTGCGCTGCTTGGTGCTGATGCAAGCGTAGACAACTTCGTTGGTTCTTGCAGCGCTGATGAGCTTGGCCGCATCATAAGTGCGCCTAAAAGGCCTGCCCTGCACACCCACCGGAACGACGTTGTAGGCAGCCTTTGCTTGTGACAATTGCGCATCGCCGAACCAGCGTGAAACAATGCGTTGAATGATATTCATAAATACACGCCTTTGCTTGCTGTGCTCAGCATAACAAACACACCGGAAACAGCGTCAACGCGGTCGTCGTGCGCGCCAAATGGGAACGCGCATAGTTCATCAATCCAATCGGCGATCCAAGCATCATCGCTGACACTCTCGCGCACAAAGCATACTTTGCCCGCTTCCGCTCGATCAGCTACTGGCGTAGCACGCACGACTTTATCGCTGTCAATGTCGACAGCTTCGAACGCGATACTGAGCAATTCCGGCTCGCGCCGCAGGTCTTGCACAATACTCCCCCCGTGCATCGCCTTTTCAATCCCATGCCGGTCGCGCCGTTCGGACAACATAATCATCTTGATGCGCCGGCGCAAGTCGGGCGTCTCTTCACGCCCAGCCCACCCGCGCCGAAGATAGATCGTTCCGTTGGCATCCATCGCGCCGCTGATAGTGGCGCTGTTGTGAGCGCTTTGTTTGACGCTGTAAGCTAAGTCCCAGTAACGCACCCACCGCAATCCCTGCGGCACGCTACCTGCGTCAATCGTGCGCAACCAAATGCGCTTGAATAACGCACCTTCTGCCGGTCGTGGCCGCTGCATGTATTTAGCCTCGAAGCTGCGCACAGACACGCTACGAATCGCCTCAAGTTCACTGAGCGGCCAGCGCTCAGGCCAAAGTGCCTTACCTGCATTGTTGATCGCTGGCATGCTGACGACGTGCCACTGCTCACCGTCGCGTTGGGCGTCGCGCAATAGTCGCCCGGCTAGATCGTCCTCATGCCAACGCTGCATCATGAGGATGATCGCGCCGGATGGCTCAAGACGGGGGCGCATAGTCTGCGTATACCAGGTATACAAATGCTCACGTTGCAATTGACTGTCCGCCTCTTCAGCCTTTCCGATCGGATCATCAACGATCATGCACGTAGCACCTTTGCCAGTCGGCGAACCGCCAACGCCAACCGCGATGAACGACGGCCGCGTGAAGCCTTCAAGCGTCCACTGCTGAACAGCTTTGCTGTCGCTGCTCAAGACAACACCAGGGAAGGCGTCTGCATACATCTCGGTATCAATCATGTTGCGCACGTTGCGACTAAATGTCTCAGCTAACTCAGCCGTGTGACTGGCAACAATGAATTGCTGAGACGGATCACGCCCCAGCCACCACGCAGGGAATAACTCGCTTACTAACCTGCTTTTGCCATGCCTTGGTGGCGCAAAAATCATCAGACGCTTGATTTCGCCGCACTCCACTCGCTCCAGCCATCCAGCTATCTCTGCCAAGTGGGGCGCAGCGCGATAGGTTCGATCAACGAACAAAGCAAAGTCAATCAGATGGCGACGTGCCAGCTCCTGCCTTGCTCGATGTTGCCTCTTCCATTCGCGCGCTGCCAAGATCGCCTTCGCGATCTTCGCTGTTGGCAATCGCGCGGAGTTCGTCGTCGCTGAGCTCTGAATATTCGTCCCAGGCGTCCCCCTCGACGGCTCGCAAATTGATTGTTTGCTGTGGTTTGCCGATAAGGTATTCGGCAATCCATCGCCGGCCACGGTCGCGCGTTGCGCCGTCTGCGCCATTGATCGCGTCGTTGACCGCCGCTTCGCAGATCGCGCGCCACCTTTCTTCGTTGGCGATTTGCGCAAGGATTTCGAGCCGCGCCGTTTCGCGCTTGCGCGACGGCCGGCCTGGCCCGCCTTTCCACACGCCTTTGACGAAGTGGCCGCGCTCGTCACGCCCGCTTTTGTAATCGCGCTCATCCATCAGCAAAAACCCGAATGTAGGGAATAAACGTGTTGCCGCCTGCGTCGAATTGCACATCAATGCGATACACGTGCCCCGCCGTCAGCGATTGCAATTTGGACGTGGTGATACGCTGGCCACTCACACTTGGCGAGTTCACCGGCATGACGACTGCCGTCACGTCTGTACCGGTCGTCTCATTCCACACTTTGACAAGCGGCGAGCTAGGCGTGCCAAGTGACGATGGCACACGCACGCTATATGCGATTGCCTCGCCAACCCGTTGTCGCGTTGGCGACTTTTTGCATTCAAGTGAAGCAGGCTGCATTTATGTGAATTGCAGCTTGATTGTGAACTGGATGCTGTCGCCGGACGACAAGCCAATACCGGTGAAATCGCCTTTCACGAACAAGTTGCCGCCGCTTGCTGCATCAAACGTACCTGCGTTGGTCACTGTGCCTGCACCGGTTGCCGTTCGAGTCGCTACAACCTGATATGTGTCGTTTGTGACGCTAGTCGTCACACGCGTGGATGTGCCGACAGTGCGGTTGGGGCCAGCGCTCGACAGGTCTGTGTCACGCTCAGTAAACAATGTCGTATCGGTTGCAGATGCAGTGCCCGAACCGGTGCCCCACCCTACATACAACGGCTCAGTGCCACTACCTTTTAGTCGGTTCGTGATGATGTCTCGGCCAGAATTTGTTAAGACTGTTGCCATTTGATCAATCTCCTAATCTGCCACAACAGCCGCTTGATTGGACTGCGGTGGTAATAGCTGACTATGCCAAGTCGCTCAACGCGACAACGCACGCATGGCCGAACGTGGCCCGGTAAACCGCACAATGAATACTGACCGCATCGGAACACAGTCACCTCGACGCTGGCTTCCCTTACGTTGGATGCCACATGCATTCCGCTCATACATTCACCTCCGGCATGTCAAATTCAATGACACGCTCTGGCATATCAAACCGTCGCGCAACGATCTGCACAACGATACTTGTAATAAGCGATGAAAGGCTCGATGCACTTGCCGTCATGATCTTGCCGATGCTGCGACTCATCGTCGCAGCGCCGCCGACTGTGACAATGACCTGCTTGCCGATGTTGCGACTCATCGTCGCAGCGCCGCCGACTGTGGCGATGACCTGCTTGCCGATGTTGCGACTCATCGTCGCGACGCTGCCGACTGTGACGACGATTTGCTTGCCAATGCTACGACTCATCGTCGCGGAACTGCTGGCCGTAGCGATAAGGCTCAACAGAAAGACACGAATCGCACTCATCATCGCGACGCTGCCGACTGTGGCGATGACCTGCTTGCCGATGCTGCGACTCATCATCGCGACGCTGCCGACTGTGGCGATGACCTGCTTGCCGATGCTGCGACTCATCATCGCGACGCTGCCGACTGTGGCGATGACCTGCTTGCCGATGCTGCGACTCATCATCGCG
>Ga0101944_10002404_pt1 | contig 30459 bp, 25 predicted proteins | sample DewCreD2012metaG_FD_75245 | JGI IMG/M metagenome (GOLD analysis project Ga0101944, IMG submission 75245) | Hot spring sediment bacterial and archeal communities from British Columbia, Canada, to study Microbial Dark Matter (Phase II) - Dewar... ... | reverse complement strand
GAGACAACTGATGCCGCCTGCCTCGGCCCGCGCATGATGATGAAGCCGGTCGATACACCCACCGCCAAGGCAATTGCCGCCGCTTTATCCACCCCTTTTGGCCCTGGGACATCCAGCTTTCGCTTCTCTGACAAGGAAGGCGAAGCAGACACGATGAATTTTGGCGTCTACCGGCGCTGGGTGTTTGAGCAGGCTGGGTACTTTGACCCGCAGCTGATGTCCAATGAAGATTATGACTTGCATTATCGCATCCGCCAAACAGGCAACCGCATCCTTTATGTTCCGTCCCTGGTGGTTTTCTACCAGCCCCGGGAGAATTACGCGGCGCTCTGGAGACAATACTGGCGCTATGGGTACTGGAAAAGCCAAATGCTGAAAAAAGATTGGCGCTCACTCCGTCTTCGGCACCTGGTTGCGCCAGGCTGGGTTTTGGCGCTGGTCGGCGGCCTGGCAGCTGGCAGCTTTATCCCTGCCTTATGGCCATATTTTGCCGGGCTGATTGTCTTTTATCTTTTGATTGGCTTAATCTTTGCCATCCGCCAGGTTGTCAAAACCAAAGAATGGGGCAGCATCCCGCTCATCCTGCTTGCTTTTATTATTCTCCATGCCGCCTGGGGCGCCGCTTTTTGGGTTGGCTGGTTCGTGAACCCGAAGAAAGTTAATTGATTCAGATGATGATTAACGCCCTTACCATTGATGTCGAAGATTATTTCCAGGTTCATGCTTTTGAGACTGCCATCAGCCGTTCCACCTGGGGGCAGTACCCCACGCGGGTGGTTCAAAACACCCGCCGCATCCTGGAGTTGCTGGCGAACTGCAACGTCAAAGCCACCTTTTTTATCCTTGGCTGGGTGGCCGATTCTCACCCTGAGTTGGTGCGCGAGATAGCTTCAGGCGGGCATGAAATTGCTGCGCATGGTTACTGGCATGAATTAATCTACCGGCAAAGCCCCCAGGAATTCGAGGCTGACCTCAGGAAATCTCTGGATGCAATCCAAAGAGCCAATCCCGGGCCAATCTGGGGTTATCGCGCTCCAGCTTTCTCGATTACCCGCAAGTCCATCTGGGCCTTAGACATCCTGAAACAGAATGGATTACGCTATGACTCAAGCATTTTCCCGCTTGCGGCGCACGACCGCTATGGCATTCCCAACGCACAGCGCTTTGCGCACCAGACCGACCCCGGAATCTGGGAATTCCCGGTCAGCACCCTACGGCTGGGCCGCTGGAACTGGCCTGTGGCGGGGGGAGGTTATTTTCGTCTCTACCCGGCCTGGATAACCCGCTGGGCAATTCAGCGCCTAAATGCGGAGGGACAGCCAGCCGTTGTCTACCTGCATCCGTGGGAATTTGACCCCGACCAACCTCGCATTCAAAATGTCTCGGCCCTATCGAAATTCCGACATTATGTCAACCTGCGGCAGACTGAAAAACGCCTGCGGAACCTGCTGCGAGAATTTCAGTTTGGCCCCATGCGGGAAGTTTTTGCCCCATACCTTAATTCCGAAGCTGGAGGAAATCGCTGATGCGCCTGGTACTGGTCACACAAAATGAACCTTTTTACCTGCCAACGGCGCTGGATGCCATCTGCGCCGCCCGGCGGGATGACATTGCCGGTCTGATTGTCCTCCCTGCTTTCAATGAAAAACTGACGCTCACAGCCCGTCGTTTATATGCTTTTTATGGGCCTGTGGATTTCCTGCGGTTATCCATGCGCTACGCCTGGGCCAAGGTGGCTGACCTGCTAAACCGGGTAATGCCCCTGACCAGGCCCTACTCTGCCGCTGATGTTGCCCGCCGCCGCAAAATCCCGCTCTATCCCGTCGCCAATATCAACGCCAAAGAGACGATTTCTTTTCTTACCCAGACAGTCCAGCCCGACTTAATCGTCTCCATCGCCGCCAGCCAGATTTTCCGCTCAGCAGTCTTGCAAGTTCCCACGCATGGCTGCATCAACCTGCATTCCGCCCCGCTGCCGCGTTACCAGGGGATGATGCCAAACTTCTGGGCGATGGTGAACGGGGAAAAGGAAACAGCCGTCACCGTGCACTACATGGTCGAAAAGCTTGATGCAGGCGATATTATCATTCAGCGGAGCGTACCTATCTACCCAAATGATTCTCTCCATGATTTGATGGTCCGCTCCAAGCAGTTTGGTGTCCAGGCGGTGTTGGAGGCAATCAGCCAGATTGAGCAAGGCACAACCAGTCCTCGCCCCCTTGACACAACCCAAGCCACCTACTTTTCCTTCCCCAAAAGCGCTGATGCCCAACGGTTACGCGCGCAAGGGCATCGGCTGTTATGAATCTGAGCAAGCAATGACCCTGAGGCTGTTCCGGCAGGTTGAGAATTGCCCGAAAGACCGGTCAGGGCGTTGACGCCAGTGCTCCCCTCTGGTAGAATAGCCCGCCGGGGCGTTGTACCCTTCGCCCCACATCATTTTTTTGCCAGAAAGGGCTTGAATTACCATGAAAGTACTGCTTCTCAAAGATGTCTATAAACTTGGCCGCGCGGGCGATGTCAAAAAAGTCGCCGACGGCTACGGGCGCAACTTCCTGCTCCCGCAAGGCATGGCCGTCCTGGCCACGCCCAACGCGCTCCAACAGGCTGAAAAAATCAAAGCCGAAGCGGTCAAACAGCGCGCCGCCCTCAATCAGGAAATGAGCGCCGTCGCCGAAGTCCTCGGCGGCCTGTCCCTCGGCTTCCCGGCCAAAGCGGGCGAAACCGGCAAACTCTACGGCTCCATCACCACTGAAGATGTCGCCACCGCCATCAAGGCCCGCACCCAGGTCGAAGTCAAACGCCAGCAAATCGACATGCAGCCCATCCGCAGCCTGGGCGAACACAAAATTCACGTCCGCCTGACGATGGACCTCGTTCCCGAACTAACCGTCGTGGTCTTCCGTGAAGGCGAAGCCGACCCAACCCTCAAAGCCGCCCCGGTTGCCCAAACAGAAACTGCCGCAGAACCGGCCTGACTCTTGCCATGAAGACAACCCATCACCGACCATACCCCTGCGGCGACGGTCGGTGATGTTTTCTTAAACCCATGCCCAGCATCGGCGAGCAACTCAAACAGGCCCGCGAAGCCCGCAAACTGACCCTCAAGCAGGCCGTCCAGGCCACCTGCATCCGCTCCTACTACCTCGAAGCCCTGGAATCGGACGACCTGTCGGCCATCCCTTCGCCCGTTCAGGCGCGCGGTTTTTTACGGCTATACGCTTCATTTTTGGGATTGGACCTCGAAGAACCTCCCGTAACCGCAGCCGAATCCGCGCCCCAACCGGCCCCGGTCACAAACCTGACCGCCGCGCCGCAAGCCGATTCCGCACCCCCGGCAGAACCCGCCGCGCCACCCGAACCATCTCCCCAACCCCCCGCCCCCGTCGAACCCGAACCAGAACCCAACCCCGGCCCGCCGCCCCAATCTCAGGTCATTTTCAGCGAAATCGGCAGCCAACTGCGCGAGCGGCGCGAACTGCTCAGCCTGACCCTCGACGAAATCGAACGGCACACCCGCGTCCGCAAGCATCATCTCGAAAAAATCGAAACCGGCGACTTCGACGACCTGCCCTCCCCCGTGCAGGCGCGCGGCCTGCTCAATGCCTATGCCAGTTTCCTCGATTTAGACGCCGAAGCCCTCCTGCTGCGCTTTGCCGACGCACTCCAGGCGCGGCGCATGGAACGCCAGCCGCAGCCGCCCCTGCGCAAACGGCGCGCCTCCCCGCTCCTGCTGCTCTGGCTGAAACGCTTCTTCACAGCCGATTTAATCTTCGGCGGGAGCATGGTACTGCTCCTGCTGGGGATGGCAATCTGGGGCGCAGCCCGCCTGTTACCAGGGAACGGCGCATCCGCCGAACCAACCGCCACCGAAGGCCCCTCCATCTCGGAGGTGTTGCTTGCCCCCGAGGTTGACGCGGAGACACCCACGCCCGAATCGGCCCCCACCAGCGTCTCCGAGTTGGGAACGGTCGCCCCCACCGACGCCCCGCCCGAATTCCTGCCGCCCACCGCCACGCCGCTCATCGAGTTCGCCCCCGCGCCAGGGGTGCAATTGACCATTCTGGTCGTAGAACGCACATACCTGAAAGTCATCGTTGATGGAGAAGTCAAACAAGAGGGGCGGGTCGTTCCGGGCGCGGCCCTCAAGTTCGAGGGAAAATCGCGGGTCGAAGTGCTGACCGGCTCCGGGGCAGCCGTTCAAATTCTGTACAACCAGCAAAACCTGGGCGTGCTGGGCAGTTTTGGCGAGGTGGTCAACCGCATTTACACCCTCAACGGCATCGAGACGCCCACCCCCACGCCCAGCCCCACGCCCACCGTCACGCCGCGCCAATCGCCCACGCCCTCCCCAACGATTACGCCGCCCGTGACCGATACGCCGGGGCCGTAAAGGGCTCAAGGTGACTGTCACCTTGACAGAATAAAAGGAAACTTACTGGTATGACCCGCAAAACCTTCCATCTCGTCTCGCTTGGCTGCGCCAAAAACACCGTCGATTCCGACTCGATGGCGCAACTTCTGATGAATGACGGCTACGAACCCGTCGAAACCGCCCGAAAAGCCGGGGTGCTAATTGTCAACACCTGCGGATTCATTGGCCCGGCCAAAGAAGAATCACTCAACACGCTGAGAGAACTGGCCGGTCAGAAAAAAAACGGCCAACTGCTGATTGCCGCCGGGTGCCTTACCCAGCGCTACGGCGCGGAAGTGGCCAGGCAGGTTCCCGGCATCGATGGCATCCTCGGCACGCGCCGCTGGATGGACATCGTGCAAGTCGTCGGGCAGTTGCGCGCCGCGCCGCATCCCGAACCGCTCTATCACCTGCCCCAAGCCGCCACCGTCGGCAGCGACGAACAAGACGCCATCCGCGCCAGCGTGGCCGGGGCCAGCGCCTATCTCAAAGTCGCCGACGGCTGCCGCCGCCCGTGCGCCTTTTGCGCCATCCCGCTCATCAAAGGGACAGCCGTCAGCCGTCCGCTCGATACCATTCTGAACGAAGCCCGCCAACTGCGCGAAATGGGCATCCGCGAGCTCATTCTGATAGCACAGGACACGACCGACTACGGCCACGACCTGGGCCTGAAAGACGGCCTGGCAACCCTGCTCGAAGGCCTCGTTCAGGCCGTCCCCGATATGGACTGGATTCGGGTGATGTATGCCTACCCCGGCTACGTCACCGACCGGCTCATCGAAGTCATGGCCTCCCACAAACAGATTTTGCCCTATCTCGACATCCCGCTTCAGCACGCGCACCCCAAAACGCTCTATCGCATGAAACGCCCTTCCAACATCGAGTGGGTCCATAAAACCCTCGCCAAAATGCGGGCGGCCATGCCAGAACTGGCAATCCGCACCACCTTCATCGTCGGCTACCCCGGCGAAACGGAAGAAGAATTTCAGGCCCTGCTCGATTTCGTCGAGGAAATCCGCTTCGACCGGGTGGGCGCCTTCCAGTTTTCCTTCGAGCCAGGCACCGCCAGCGAAGCGCTCGGCGACCCAATTCCTGCCGAGGTCAAACAAGAACGTTGGGAGCGGCTGATGGCGATTCAGCAAAACATCTCACTGCAAATTAACCAATCTTACGTCGGCAAAACGCTCGATGTGCTGGTCGAAGGCTACGACAAAGGCCTGACGATTGGCCGTTCGTACCGCGACGCGCCTGAAATTGACGGATTGGTCTTTGCCGAGGGCAAAGCGGAAATCGGGCAGATGGTGAAGGTCAAGATTACCGGCGGCATGGCCTACGACCTGACCGGCTCGCTGGTCAAGGAGCAGCCGTGAAATATACCTGGCTGCTATTCGACGCCGACGACACCCTGTTCGACTTTCCCCGCGCCGAAGCCAACGCCCTGCGTTGGACGCTGGAACAGAGCAACCTGCCCTTCCACCCGGAATACTTCGAGATATATTCCCGCTGCAACCAGCAAGTCTGGCAGGAGTTTGAACGCGGCGAAGTGACTTCGCTGGAGTTGCGGGTCAAACGCTTTCGCCTGTTCTTCGACGAAGCGGGGCTGGCGGGCGACCCGCAAACGGTCTCGCCGCTTTATCTGCGGAATCTGGCCCTCGGCGCTGACCTGCTGCCCGGCGCCGAAGAAGTCATCCGCGCGCTGCGAGGACGCTTCCACCTGGCGCTGGTCACGAACGGCCTAAAAGAGGTTCAACGCCCCCGGCTGGAGCGCTCTGTTTTGCGCGACAGTTTCGAGCAGGTCTTCATCTCTGAAGAAGTCGGCGCGGCCAAGCCCGCCCGCGCTTACTTCGAGGCCGTCTTTCGCGGCATCGGCGAGCCGCCTAAAGAAACCGTCCTATTGATTGGAGACAGCCTGACCTCCGACATGCGCGGCGGGCTGGAGTACGGCCTTGACACCTGCTGGTACAATCCAAACGGTAAAATCACCGACCTGCCGGTTACATACCAAATCTCCCATCTGCCCGAACTTATCGAATTGTTGGGGAAAAAAATGCGTGTCCTGCCGCGAGCCGAAACAAATCCCATGTAAAGAAGTATAATCAAATGATGGATATTGCATCAGCAAACAAGGAAAACAGGATATGTCCATCACCTTGCAAGATGTCGCCAAATTAGCCGGGGTATCGGTAGGCACGGCCTCGCAGGCCCTCAACAACAACCCCAAAGTGACCAGTGAAACCCGCAGCCGGGTGATTGATGCGGCGCGCACGCTGGGGTATATTTTCAAAGAAAAAAGAGAATATTCCGCGTCGAAGCAGCCAGAAATCTCAGTGATTGGGGTCCTATCGAAACATGATATTGGCGATGTGACCTTAACCAACCCATTCTACAGCCATGTGATTGCGGGTATCGAAGCAGAATGCCGCCGGTTGGGAATCGGGTTGATGATTTCGAGCATCGAGGTGGATTTGCAAAACCGCCCGGTCGAATGGCCGGCCATGCTCGATAACGAGATGGTCAACGGTCTGATTTTCATCGGAACGCAGTTGGAGGATACCGCTCAGGCAGTTAAGCAGCGGTTGAACGTACCTACCATCCTGGTTGACAGTTACGCGCCTAACCTGCAATTCGACAGCATCCTGACCGACAATTACCAGGGCGCGGAAATAGCCGTCAGGCACTTAATTGACCTGGGGCATCGTCACATCGGACTGCTCGGCTCGAAAGAACGTTCCGTGCCGAGCATCGCCGAGCGCCGCAAAGCCTATATTGACGTGATGAAGGCGCACGGCCTGTTCGATGCGCGCTATATCATCAACAGTGAACTATATCGGCCTGGCGTCCACCAGGCAGCACTTACTCTATTGCGGGAACATCCAGAAATCACGGCCTTTTTTGCCTGCAATGACGACACCGCTGCGGGAGCGATAGCCGCCGCGCAAGAAATGGGGTTAGAGGTACCCAAAGACATATCCGTTATCGGTTTCGACAACATCGCCCTGGCAAGCGAATTATCGCCTCCGCTCACCACCATCCACGTTCACAAGAACTGGATGGGAATTCTGGGCGTGCGCTTCTTGCTGGAGCGGGCCGCCAACCCCGAAAAACCGAAATCCACCACGCTGGTTTCCACTCAACTCGTGATACGAGAAAGCACCGCGCCGCCCAAAGCGCGAGGTTCTTCTCATTCGTAAGTTGCACGCCTAAAAAGAAAATGACAGACGATGACCTTTGAAAGGGTCATCGTCTGTTTTTAAAGTTACATTTGTCAGCCACAAGAGAGGACAAATGTAAGGATTGTAAACAGGGGGTTGAAATTCCATTAACTTAATGATAATATTCAATTAATAATTGAATATTCACTTGAAGTTTCAATTTTTTATAAAAATGCCTGTCTCAACCCATGCCCCCACGCTCAAAGAAATTGCTGATGTTGCCGGCGTCTCAGTCGGCACGGCCTCGGCTGCACTGAATGAGAAGCCAACAGTCTCGCCAGAGACGCGCGCGCGGGTGATGGACGTGGCGGTTTCGCTGGGATACGAAGTTAAACTGAAAGCGCGCCAACCGGGCGGGGCAGAAATTGGAACAATTGGGCTGCTTATCAAACACGACCTGGGGGCCGTTTGGGATATCAACCCGTTTTATTCCCGCATTCAGCTGGGCGTCACCAACACCTGTCAGCGCTACAACATTAGCCTGATGGTAGCAAATATCGAAGTAGATGCCAGCAATCATCCTGTGCAATGGCCTACCATGATTAACCAACAGCAAATTGATGGATTAATCATGGCAGGCGCTTTTATTGATGACACCGTGCAAATGGTGCAGCGCAAAGCCGACCTGCCGGTGGTGCTGGTAGATAGCTACGCGCCCTGCCTGTCTTGCGACAGCATTGTCACCGATAATATCGGCGGGGCGCGCAAGGCGGTGGAATATCTCATCCAAAACGGACATACCCGTATTGGGCTGGCAGGCTGGAACCCGCTCTCGCCGCCCAGCATTCACCAACGCAAACAAGGGTATCTCGAAGTCTTGGTGGAACACGGCCTGGAGGCTTTCATCGTCGAAACGGAGTTATCGCGGGCAGGCGGTCAGGCCGCCGCGAAAAAGTTGCTGGAGCGCGGCAGGCAGGTTACCGCCTTGTTTTGCTGCAATGACGAAACCGCAATCGGCGCGCTCAACGCCATCCGCGAAATCGGCTTGACCGTCCCGCGCGATGTCTCGGTGATTGGTTTCGACAACATTGACCTGGCCCGAGAAACCATCCCGCCGCTCTCCACCATTCACATTCACAAATCCTGGATGGGGTCGCTGGGCGTGCAAGCCCTGCTCGAACGAGCGCGTAATCCGCAGCAGCCCAAAATCACGACCGTTCTTTCCACCGACCTCATCCTGCGAGATACCGTCTCTCATCCTTCTTTTTGATTATCCAACCAGTCCAGGAGGTGCGCGCTGCATATAAAGAGAAGAGAAAAAGTCACCCGTTCCATTTCGTCAACCATCTTTTTCACTTGTTTGGAGGAACCCATGCGTAAGTTACATACCCTGTTAAGTATTTTGCTCGCGCTGGCCTTCGTGCTGAGCGCCTGCGGGCAGCCCACGCCTGTCGCCGAACAGCCTGCCCAACCTGCCGAGCCCGCCAAAGCCACCGAAGCCCCAACCGCTGAGCCGGCAGTCCCAACCGAACCTGCTGCGCCGGCCTCGAAGTATAGCGAAGCCCCCATGTTAGTCGACCTGGTCCAGGCCGGTTCGCTCCCGCCCGTAGATGAACGGCTGCCCGAAAACCCGCGCGTCGTTGTCCCCTTCAAAGAAACCGGCCAATACGGCGGTGAATTGCAATTTGGCTTTACCGGCGGCAGCGCGGCCTGGGGCGGCATGCTCTATCTGACCGGCTGGGAACACCTGACCAGCTGGCGGCCCGACTTCTCCGGCGTCGAACCTAACATCCTCGAAAGCCTGGAGGCCAACGCCGATTCCTCTGTTTGGACGGCCAAACTGCGCAAAGGCATGAAGTGGAGCGATGGCGAACCCTTCACCGCTGATGACATCGCCTTCTACATCGAAGATTTTCTGATGGACCCCGACCTGAGCCCGTCTGGCTTTGGCGCCGACTGGTGCCCGGGCGATATGGCCGCCGAGTTCAAATTCGAGAAAGTGGACGACTACACGGTCAAATTCATCTTCCCCAAGTCGTATGGCACGTTCCCGATGATTTTGGCCGAGTGGCAGGGCCGCCAGTTTGCCATGTACCCCAAGCACTATCTCAAGCAATTCCATGCCAAATACAACGAAAAAATTGACGAACTGGTAAAAGCCGAAGGCCAGGAAAGCTGGGTTGCCTTGTTCTTTGCCAAAGCCCCCGCTAACTGGGGCGACCCCGACGCGGCCTTCTTCCGCAATCCAGATTTCCCCACCATTGGCCCATGGCGGGTTGTTCAACCGCTGGGCGCAGGCACAACCATCGTCCTCGAGCGCAACCCCTATTACTGGAAAGTGGACGACAAAGGCAACCAACTGCCTTACATTGATAAGATGGTCGGCACCTCCTTCCAGGATGACCAGGCCCGCCTGCTGGCCCTGCTGAATGGCGATATTGACCTCATCAAAGACCCGCCCTCCGATGCCCGCCCGCAGTATGTGGAAGCCGCCGATGCCGGTAAACTGGCCCTGAGCGAAATGCTCGGCGATGGCGCAAACGGCTATGTCCTGCAATTCAACCTCACCCACCCCGACAAAGGCGCAGTCTTCTCGGATATCAACTTCCGCATCGGCGTCTCGTATGCCATCAACCGTGAAGAACTGATTGACCTGTTCAACCAGGGACAGGGCTATCCCTCCCAAATTTGCCCGCAGCCTTCCTCGCCGCTCTACAACGAAAAATGCAGCAAGCAATACCTGGAATATGACCTGGCGAAAGCCAATGAATATCTGGACAAAGTGCTGCCCAACAAAGATGCCAACGGCATGCGCCTTGGGCCAGATGGCAAGCCGTTCAACATTGTGCTGATTGTCATCAACAACTGGAGCTGGGCGCCCAATAACCCGCAGGTTGGCGAGAAGACCCTCGAATACCTCAAGGCAGTCGGACTCAATGCCCAGATGAACGCCATGCCTGACACCCAATACGAACTGGTTTGGAAGAGCAACCAGGTGGAAGCCTTCCTCAGCACTGGTGAAGGCGGCGCAGGCCTGACCGCCATGCTCGACCCGCGCAACTTCGTCCCGATGGAACAATACGGTCACTATGGCAACGGCTGGACGCTCTGGCGACTCAAGCAGCTTGGCACAACCGGCATCGAGGGCGAAATAGAACCCCCGCAGTGGGTGCTGGATGCCCGCCAGCAATACAACGATGCCATTTCTAAGCCCACTCAGGAAGAGCAAATTGCAGCCATGAAGGAAGTGATTGCCTTCGCTACTGAGAAGTTCTACTCCATCGGCGCCTTCCAGGGCGGAACCAACCTCCAACCCTACAACGTCCGGCTTGGCAATTTCGCCGACTCGTGGTACGTTGGCTGGATTGAAGGCGTCTTCAAAATCTTGTACCCCGAACAGTGGTACATCAAACAGTAAACAACCTGTTTTCTGGCTCTCCACTTGTCTGCCCCGGCTACGAGGCTGGGGCAGACAAACCTGAGTAAAGAAGGTGGAACATGCGTCAATTTCTCCTGCGCCGCTTCGTGACGATGATTTTTACCGTCTTCATCATCTCTATTCTGGCTTTTGGAATTATCCAGCTTCCCCCTGGCGATTATGTGGACCAACTGATTACCCGCATGGTTTCGCAAGGCGGACAATCTCCCGATGCGAACACCGTGCAAAAACTCAAGGAACTGTATGGCCTCGATGACCCCATGCCGATTCAATATCTCAAGTGGATAGGCAAAATCATCCTGCGCGGCGAGTTTGGATATTCGTTTACTTACCGTGAAGACGCCATCAAAATCATTTCCGAGCGGCTGCCTGCCACGTTCCTGCTTTCCCTTTCTTCGTTCATGTTCGTCTGGATTGTTTCCCTGCCGATTGGCATTTATTCGGCGGTCAAGAAATATTCGCTTGGCGACTATATCATCAGCGGCATTGGTTTTATTGGGCTGGCCGTGCCAAGCTTCTTGCTGGCCCTGGTGTGTTTGTATATTTCCTACAAGTATTTTGGGGTTGCCGCAATCGGCCTGTATTCGAAGGAATTCGCCAACGCCCCCTGGAACTGGGCGCGGATGGTGGATTTACTCCAGCATGTCTGGATTCCAATGGTCGTGATTGGCGTTGGCGGCACGGCCGGGCTCATCCGCACGCTGCGCGCCAACCTGCTCGACGAACTGAACAAGCCGTATGTAGATACCGCCCGCGCCAAAGGACTTTCTGAAGCGCGCTTGCTGTGGAAATACCCGGTGCGTCACGCACTGAATCCGTTTGTCAGTACCCTGGGCTGGATGCTGCCCGGGTTAATCTCCGGCGAGGTCATTGTCGCTATCGTTCTCAACCTGCCCACCTCCGGGCCGGTCTTGTACAACGCCCTCGGTCAGCAAGATATGTACGTCGCGGCAGGTTTCCTGCTCCTGTTGAGCACGCTGACCGTCATCGGCACCTTCGTTTCTGATGTCCTGCTGGCCCTGCTCGACCCGCGCATCCGACTGCAATAGGAGAATGCCATGTTCAAGCGCAAACCTGCCGACTCTCCCCGCACCGAAACCGAAGATTTGCGGTTCGAGGTTGCCTCGCAATTACAACTCACCTGGTGGAAGTTCCGCAAGCACAAACTTGCCATGTTCAGCGCGGTCATCGTCATCCTGCTATACCTGACGGCTGCCTTTGGCGAGTTCATCGCGCCTTATGGCGGCATCACCACCAACTCCAAATTTGTACATGCCCCGCCCCAAACCCTGCATCTGTTCTCAGAAGACGGATTTGGACTGCATGTATACGGCTACACCATGGAGCGCGACCCGCGCACATTGGAACGAATCTGGACGGTCGATTCGTCCGCCAAAATTCCGGTTGGGCTTTTTGTGCGCGGCGAACCCTACAAAATGTGGGGACTGATTCCGGGCGACCTGCATCTCATCGGACCCAAGAACCCCGGCGACCCATTCTTCCTGTTAGGCACCGACCGCATTGGGCGAGATGTCTTTAGCCGCATCGTCCATAGCGCGCGCATTTCGCTCACCGTCGGTTTGGTCGGCATTGCCCTGACCTTCATCCTGGGCATCCTCATCGGCGGCATTTCGGGCTTGGTGGGCGGGCGGTTGGATGACGCCATTCAGCGGCTCATCGAAATTCTGATTTCCATCCCCACCCTGCCCTTCTGGCTGGCGCTGGCAGCCATGGTGCCAATTACCTGGAGCTCGCTGCAAACCTACTTCATGATTAGCATCATCTTGACCTTGCTTTCCTGGATGGGATTGGCGCGCGTCGTGCGCAGCAAATTCCTGGCCCTGCGCAACGAGGATTTCGTGCTGGCCGCCAAGCTCGATGGCTGTTCCAACTGGCGGCTGATTACCAGCCACATGCTGCCCTCCTTCATGAGTCACATCATCGCCTCGGTCACGCTCTCCATCCCCGGCATGATTATCGGCGAAACCGCGCTGAGCTTCCTGGGATTAGGATTACGCCCGCCCATCGTCAGTTGGGGCGTCATGCTGCAAGATGCCCAGCGCATTTCGGCAATTGCCAATTATCCCTGGCTGCTCACCCCTGCCGCTGCAATCTTCATCACCGTATTGAGCATGAACTTCCTGGGTGATGGCCTGCGCGATGCCGCCGACCCCTACCAATCGTGAGGTGATTGATGAATTCACAAAACCTTTTGATGGACGTGAAAGACCTGCGCATCTTCTTCTTCACAGATGAGGGCGTTGTCAAAGCCGTCAACGGCGTAAACATGCAGATTTACCGCGGACGGACGCTCTGCCTGGTAGGCGAAAGCGGCTGCGGCAAGAGCGTGGCCTGCCGTGCCTTCCTCAACATCATCCGCAGCCCGGGGCGCATTGTCACCGGCGAGATGAAATACTACCGTCAGACCAACGGCAGCATGGCCGATGTCGTTGACATCGCCAAACTGGACCCACGCGGCAAACAAATTCGACAGATTCGCGGCAAAGAAATTTCCATGATTTTCCAGGAACCGATGACTTCCCTGAGCATGATGCACACCATCGGCGACCAGATTATCGAAACCATCTTGCTGCACAACAAAGTGACCAAAGCCGAAGCCCGCAAACGCGCAATTGAAATGCTCGACCGCGTAGGCATGCCCAAGCCCGACCGGATTGTAGATGAATACCCCTTTCGGCTGAGCGGCGGAATGCGCCAGCGCGCCATGATTGCCATGGCGCTCTCGTGTAACCCCAGCCTGCTCATCGCCGATGAACCCACGACCGCCCTCGACGTCACCACCCAGGCCCAAATTGTAGATTTAATCCGTGACTTGCAAAAGCAGTTTAACATGTCAGTTCTCTACATCACCCATGACCTGGGCGTAGTGGCCGAAGTAGCCGATGATGTGGCCGTGATGTATTTGGGGAAAATTGTGGAATTTGGAGACGTGGAAATCATTTTCCATCACCCCAAACACCCTTACACTCAGGCCTTGTTGCGCTCCATCCCCAAAATCAGCCGCGAACGCGAGGAACTCGACCCCATTCAGGGCATGGTGCCCAGCCCCTTCCGCCGGCCCACAGGCTGCCAGTTTCATCCGCGCTGCACCCAGGCCATGGAAAAATGCAGACAGATTGAGCCGCGCATTACGCAGGTCGGCGAAAACCACGCCGTGCAATGCCTGCTGTACGAAACCCTGTAAGCCGGAGGCCGCCATGACAACAACCGATACGCAAATCTCTTCCCCAAATAAAATGGCCGCCCCTGACAACCTGCTCGAAGTGAACGGGTTGAAAAAGCACTTTCCCATCGTCAAAGGCGTTTTTTCCGCCGCGCAGGGCAACGTCAAAGCAGTGGACGATGTCAGCTTTCACATCCGCAAAGGCGAAACGGTTGGGCTGGTTGGCGAAAGCGGCTGCGGCAAGACGACCGTTGGGCGCTGCATCGTCCGGGCCTATCCCGTCACCGATGGAACAATGCGGTATCGAATGCGCGATGACAGCGTGATAGACCTGGCCGCTGTGCCGGAAAAAGAACTCTCTCCCTTCCGGCGCGATATTCGCATGATTTTCCAGGACCCCTATTCCTCGCTCAACCCGCGCATGACCATCTTCGAGGCTGTCAGCGAGGTGCTGCGCGTCAACAACCTATGTTCACCTTCTGAAATGCAAGACCGGGTATCGTCCCTGCTTCGGCGCGTGGGATTGCGCCCCGAATACATGCAGCGCTACCCGCACGCCTTTAGCGGCGGCGAACGGCAGCGCATCGTCGTAGCGCGCGCTCTCATCACCAACCCGCGCCTGGTGGTGTGCGACGAGGCCGTCTCGGCGCTCGATGTCTCCATCCGCGCCCAAATTCTCAACCTGCTCGAAGAGCTGCAAGCCGATTTCGACCTGACTTACCTGTTCATTTCGCATGATCTGAGCGTCATCCGCCACATCTGCGACCGGGTAGTGGTGATGTACGTTGGCAAAGTAGTAGAAGTAGCCGACGCGCTTGACCTGTACTCTCGCCCGCGTCACCCTTACACCGAAGCCTTGCTTTCGGCTGTGCCGCTGGCCGACCCGCGCGGGCGCGAACAGCGCAAACACATTCACTTGCAAGGCGAAATTGCCGACCCGGCCAACCCGCCCCAAGGCTGCTATTTCCATCCACGCTGCAAGTTTGCCCAGCAAATCTGCCGCGAACAAACCCCCGAACTGCGCGTCCTGGATAAAAAACGGCAGGTTGCCTGCCATTTTGCGGAAGCCATTCAACTCAACGGCGTAATTTCCTGAACGGTGAGCGTCGTTTCTCCTCCTTTTCCTCTCGCGTCCCTCCTTGCCAGGAGGGACGCAGAGAAACGGCAACTTCTCCAAAAGTCATCATTTCACCATTCAAACACAATTCACTGCTACGACGAGGCTCTATGTCCATCACCCTGCGCGCCCCCCTATCCATCCCCCACCTGCCCTGGCAGGAACGTCCCGCTGGCTGTTCCGATGTCGTCTGGCGCTACAGCCAGAACCCAGTCATCCCGCGCAGCCCATTTCCCACAGCCAACAGCACCTTCAACAGCGCGGTCATCCCCTACCAGGGTAAATTCGTAGGGGTCTTTCGCATTGACGACACCTGCCGCCGCATGAATCTCTACTTTGGCGAAAGCCCCGATGGGCTGAGCTGGAACATTCAGCCCCAGCCCATTCAATTCCAGTGCGCCGAGCCGGAGCTGGCCAACCCGCAATATCGCTACGACCCGCGCCTGTGCTGGCTGGAAGACCGTTACTACATCACCTGGTGCAACGGCTATCACGGCCCAACCATTGGGGTTGGCTATACCTTTGACTTCAAAACTTTTACCCAAATTGAAAACGCCTTCCTGCCCTTCAACCGCAACGGCGTCTTGTTTCCGCGCAAAATCAATGGCAAATACGCCATGCTCAGCCGCCCCAGCGATAACGGGCACACCCCCTTTGGCGATATTTTCTACTCCGAAAGCCCCGATATGACCCACTGGGGCTGTCACCGCCATGTGATGACCTCCGATTTGTCGTGGGCCTGGACCAAAGTAGGGGCAGGCCCCATTCCCATCGAAACCAGCGAGGGCTGGCTCTTGATTTTCCACGGCGTTCTGACCTCCTGCAACGGCTTTGTCTACAGCATGGGGGCGGCCCTGCTCGACCTCGACCAGCCCTGGAAGGTCATCGCCCGCGCCCAGCCTTACCTGCTCTCTCCGCAAACCCTGTACGAATGCGTTGGCGATGTGCCTAATGTCGTCTTTCCCTGCGCCGCGCTGGTGGATGGCGATACCGGACGCATGGCAATCTACTACGGCGGGGCCGATACCGTCGTCGCGCTGGCGTTCGCGCACATCGAAGAACTGGTCGGTTTCGTCAAAGCCAACCATCGGTGATACATGAAACACGTCTTCCTTGTCTTTGCTTTCGTTTTGGTGGCGCTCACCCTCCCGCTCCCTGCCGCGCCCGCTTCGGCGCAAACGGCAGCAGTCACGGTAGATGTCCTTGTTGACCTGGCCGAGCCAGGCACGCCCATCAGCCCTTACATTTACGGCACAAATCAGGACCTGCCCGGCTTCGAAGGCTGGACGGTGCGCCGCCTGGGCGGAAACCGCATGACCGGCTACAACTGGGAAAATAACGCCTCCAATGCCGGGCTGGACTGGAAACACTCCAATGACAATCACATGTGCAGTTCGCTGGGCATTTCATCCACCGAATGCGCCAAACCCGCTGCCACTTTAACCCGCTTCCATGACCGGTCGCTCGAAATCGGCGCTCAAAGCCTGCTAACCCTGCCCATGGCAGGATATGTCGCCGCCGATATGCGCGGGGTGGTCAAGGAATCTGAAACGGCCCCCTCGTCCCGCTGGGTAGCGGTTCAATTTGCCAAAAATGCGCCCTTCGACAACCCGCCCAACCCAAAAGACGGCGTTGTGTATGTGGACGAACTGGTCCACTTTTTGAAGGAGAAATACGGCGAACAAGGAATTTGGGGCTTCGCCCTCGACAACGAACCCGGCCTGTGGTTCGAAACGCACCCGCGCCTGCATCCCGCCAAATTGAAGGCTGCCGAACTGACATCGCTCTCGGCTGAACTGGCGCAAGCCGTCAAAGCAGTCGCTCCCAACGCTCAAATCTTTGGCCCGGCCCTGTATGGATTTTGGGCATATATGACCCTGCAAGACGCCCCCGATTGGGAAACCCTCCACGCAACCGGCAAGTATTCCTGGTTCATAGATTACTACCTGGAACAAATGGCGCAGGCCGAAGCCCAAACCGGCAAGCGGCTGTTAGACGTTCTGGATGTTCACTGGTACTCTGAAGCGCGCGGCGATGGCCTGCGGGTCGTCTTCAATGGCGCAGGCACAGAAGGCACTCAAAAAGCCCGGCTGCAAGCGCCGCGCACCTTGTGGGACCCAACCTACCAGGAAAACAGCTGGATTTTGGACGCCGGCCCGCAGAAATTGCCCATCATCCCCAACCTGCAAGCATCCATTGAACAGTTTTACCCTGGAACCCGCCTGGGCTTTTCGGAATGGGGCTTTGGCGGCGAAAGCCACATCACTGGCGGGCTGGCAGCCGCCGATACGCTGGGCGTCTTCGGCAGGCACGGCGTGTATCAGGCCTCTCACTGGAGTACCGAGGAAAAATCGGATTATATAGTGGCGGCTTTCCAACTATACCGCAACTATAACGGGCAAGGCGGGCAGTTTGGCACTCTCAGCCTGGCGGCGCAAAACTCCGATAACGACAATCTCTCTGTTTATGTTTCTGCCAATCAGGATAACTCTGAACTCCACATCATCCTGCTCAACAAAAATTTTGACCAGCCCTTGCAGGTGAACCTGACCTTACAAAATGGGAAAGATTTCACCCTGGCCGAAGCCTGGGGATTCGACTCTACCGGACCTGCCCTGCGCCAGATTGACACAAACGCCCAAATCAAAGAGAATCAATTGACGTACCAAATCCCGCCCCTGGCCGCGCATCATCTGGTTTTGCGTCAGAGGAGTTTCGGCTGGCTGCCCTGGCTGGCAGGCGCGTTGGGCTTGCTGCTCATCGGCCTGGCTGCCTGGCAATTTTTCCGCAAAATGCGAAAGTGACAGTCACTTTTTTGCGCAACCTGGAGCAACAGAGAATGAAACCATTCAGCCTTGAATTTTCCGCATGGAAACACGGCGAGGCAGTCGGACAAAGTATGCGCGCGCTGCTCGAAGCACGTTTTGGGCCACGCAATATCGAAATTCATGTCACCGCCTACGACCACCCCTGGGAAGACATCATGCGCACCCTGCTCTACGGAGCAGGGCCGGATGTCTCTGAAGTTGGCTCCACCTGGGTGCGCAGCCTGGCGGGCGGCAATGGCTTGCGCTCAATTGGCAGAGAAATTCTCTCCGCTGACAAGCTGAAATTGTTCGTTTGCCCCGCTTGGGAAGAAAACCAGACAGAAGTATTCAGCCTGCCCTTCCAGGTGGAAACCCGCGTCATCTTCTACCGCCGCGCCGCGCTGAACGCCGCCGGCATTGATGAAAAAACAGCCTTTTCTACCCCGCGCCAGTTCAACCAAACCATGCAAGCCTTACGGGAATATGGCTTTCAGCCGCCCCTGCTCTTGCCCATAGAAGACCACTCGCTCGATTTATCACTGGCGGCCACTTGGGTTTGGGGCGCAGGCGCAGACTTCATCAGCGCGGATGGCAAACAGGTTCTCTTTGACCAAGAAGCCGCCTTGCAGGGCCTGGCAGACTACTTTTCACTTCACCAATACCTGCCAGCCAACGCGCTCGAAATGACCAACCCCGGTTGGGAATTCGTCCAGGGCGGGTATCCTGTCACAATGGACGGCCCCTGGGTTTACTACACCTGGCTGGAGCAACAACCCAGGTCAACCGGGCGAGAGGAGATTGGCATTGCCCTGCCGCCGGGGCCAACGTACCAGGGCGGCACCAACCTGGTCATTTGGCGGCAAACCCGTCACCCCGAACTGGCAGCCGAACTGGCGCAATACCTGACCAGCTTCGAGTTCCAAACGCAGTGGAAGAGCGGCCTGCTGCCCGCCCGGCGCGATGTGCTTGCCTTGCCCGTGTATACCCAAGACCCTTTCCTCAACAGAATGGTCGAGGCCACCTTGCAGGGACGCGCGTACTCCAATGCGCCGCTGTGGGGCGTGGTGGAGGACCGTCTCTCCCGTGTCCTGCGCGAAATCTGGCAAGAGTGTCTGCGCAACCCGCGCCGCGCGCCCATAGACATCCTGCGCGAAACCCTGAAACCGCTAGCCAAACGCCTCAATATCACCTTGCAAAATTAACCGCTTGGTGATAAAACACGCGTTGTGAACGTTCATAAACAGAATCATCTTTTCAAAAAAATTTCAGGAGAAACGCCATGCCCCCCACTTTGCACGACCTTGCCAAAATGATTGACCATTCCTTGCTGCACCCCACCATGACCGACGCCGAGATTCTCAAAGGCTGCCAAATTGCCCGCAAATACGATGTCGCTACGGTATGCGTCAAACCTTACGCGGTGAAAATGGCAAAAGAAGCGTTGGCAGGCTCCAGCGTAGGTGTTTGCTCCGTCATCGGCTTCCCGCACGGCAACAGCACCACCCAAATCAAAGTCGCCGAGACCGAGCAAGCCATCCGCGACGGCTCGACCGAAATTGACATGGTTATCAACATCGGCAAAGCCCTGGGCGGCGATTGGGACTTCGTGCGAGCCGACATCGAAGCCGTCAACCAAGCCTGCGTCCAAAACGGGGCCATCCTCAAGGTCATCTTCGAGACCGATTATCTCAAGGATGAGCACATCATCAAACTGTGCCAGATTTGCTCAGAACTGAAAGTCGCCTTCGTCAAGACCTCCACCGGCTACGGTTTCGTCAAGCAGCCCAGCGGTGACTACAACTACCAGGGCGCCACCGAGCATGTCCTCAAACTCATGCGCCAGCACAGCGCGCCCGAAGTGCAACTGAAGGCAGCGGGCGGCGTGCGCACGCTCGACCAGCTGCTCAAGGTGCGCGAACTGGGCTGCACCCGTAGCGGCGCCACTGCCACCGAAACCATGCTCGAAGAAGCCAAAGCGCGCGGATTTTAGCGCATCATCATCAAAGTTTATGAACCGCATCGTTTCCTTTCTCTTTCTTGTTTCGCTTTTGCTCTCTGCCTGCGCCGGGGCGGTGACACCCCCTGCCACCGAAACGCCTGCTTCACCGCCCACCGCCGAAGCCACCAGCGCGCCCAGCCGGCCAACGTACACCCCGCGCCCGCCCACCGCCACGCCGCGCCCTACGTTTACCCCGCCTCCAACCGCCACGGCCTGGCCCATTAGCGTCACGCTCAACGTGCAAGCCAATGCCCAGGGGCAAGCCTTCAGTCCCTTCGTGCTTGGCTCGAACTTACCCAATTGGCTTTCCCAAGAACAATTCGAGAGTGAACAATTCCGCAAGCGGGTGGCCGCATCGGGCCTCACCCTCATCCGCATCCCTGGCGGCTCGTTCAGCGATGAATACGGCTGGCTGAGCTGCGAACTGGGCCAGGATGTGCCAGGCGCCTTCCCATGCACCCGCAACTGGCTGCGCCGCCCCACCGATTTCATCAACTTCTTTCGCGGCGTAGAAGCCTACGGGAGACGCATCGAGCCGATGTTCATCATCAACGTCAACGTCACGGCCCAAGAAGCCGCCGCGGCGGTGGCCTTCTTCAACGCCGAAGTGGGCGACCCAACCGTCATCGGCCTCGACCGCAACGGCGTAGATTGGAAAACCGCTGGCGAGTGGGCCGCCCTGCGCGCCAAAAACGGCAACCCGCAGCCCCTCAACATCAAATTTTGGGATATCGGCAACGAAGTGTATGGCGGCAAATTTGGCAACCCGGGCTGCAAAAGCGGAGGCTGGGAACTGACCTGGACCTGCCTGGGCGACCAATACATCCTCGGCACCGAAAAGAACGACGGCGTGGCCCAAATGCGCGCCGCCATGCAGGCAGTCGACCCATCCATTCTAGTCGGCGCGGTTGGCGGCAGCGATGTGGTGAGAGGCTCCACCTGGAGTCAGGCCGTTTTGCGCAGTTACGATAACAACTACGACTATTTCGTCGTTCATGCTTATCCATCCTACTTCCTGCTTGGCAACCAACGCAAAGAAGAAGATGGCATTCTGGCCCTGCCGCAGCAATACTGGCCGGGCGTATTCGAGGGCATCGAAAAATCTATACAGGGCTATGCGCCTGGCGCCAACCTGCCGGTCGTGATGAACGAATACGAACTCGTTCCGCCCTGGGGCAAAGTAGATACGCGCAATTACATGAACAAACACATTGACGCGCTCTTCCTGGCCGATTCGCTCGGGCTGATGATTTCGCTCGGCGTAGACATGGCCGCCCAATGGGACGTAATGAACGGCAAATCGGACGATTTCGGCAACGAATTTGGCCTGATGCGCGCCGATGGAAGCAACTTTCGCCAGCCCAAATATTACATCTTCCCACTTTGGGCGCGCTTTGGCAACACCCTGCTGCCGCTCGAATCGAGCGACAAACCTGCCAGCGAACTGAGCGCCTACGCCGGGCGGCTGGATGACGGCACGCTCACCCTGCTCGTCATCAACAAAAACCGCGCCGAAACCACCGCCGTCATCACCCTGAACGGCATAAAAGCCATCACCGGCGGCCTGGCCGATACCCTCACCGCCCCTTCGCTCGATTCGACGACCATTACCTTCAACGGCAACCCCAACCCTGCCGATGACCTTTCGGACGCGCCTTCCAGCTCCATCCCGGCGGCCAACGGCAGCGTGCTGGAATACACCTTCGCGCCCATTTCAGTCACGCTGCTGCGCCTGCAAGTACAACCTTGAACCCTGCCGCGCCGCAAAAACAAAAGACAAAGAAAACAAGGCACATTGCAACCGGAGAAACCCATGAAAAACTTCACCAACGGCGTCAACCTGGGCGGCTGGCTCTCACAGTACCCCCGCTACGACCACGCCCACTTCCAAACCTTCATCACCCGCCCCGACATCGAACAAATCGCCGCCTGGGGCTTCGACCACATCCGCCTGCCGGTCGATTACCCCGTCATCGAATCGGACGACGCGCCCGGCCAGTACCGCGAAGACGGCTTCCAATACATCGATTCCTGCATCGAATGGTGCAAAGCCGCCGGGCTGGGCGTTGTTTTCGACCTGCATCACGCCCCCGGCTACTCGTTCAACAACACGCTCCAACCCGAAACCATGCACCTGAACGTCTTGTTCGAGCAGGAAGCCGCCCAAAACCGCTTCATCGCCCTGTGGGAAACCATCGTCCGCCGCTATCACAAGGCGGGCATCCCCATCATCTTCGAACTACTCAACGAAGTCGTCCTGCCCGAAAGCAGCCCCTGGAACGCCCTGGCTCACAAAACCGTTGCCGCCCTGCGCCAAATCTCGCCCGATTGTCTCATCATGATTGGCGGCAACCACTACAACGCCGCCTCCGAACTCAAAAACATTGCCCGCCTGCCCGACCCCAACGTCCTCTACACCTTCCACTTCTACGAGCCGTTCCTCTTCACCCACCAAAAAGCCGCCTGGACGCAGGTCACCCGCGAATATGACCAAACGCTCGAATATCCCGGCTTCTTCACCGGGCTGGAAGACTTCCTGCGCCGCGCCCCCCATCACCGCGCCGGTTTCGAGCATCTCATTGACCGCCCGCTCAACCGCGCCCTCATGCGCGAATTTCTCGTGCCGGTCTTCGAGTTCATTGCAGAAAGCGGCCAAATCCCTTACTGTGGCGAATACGGCGCGATTGACCACGCCCCCACCGACAGCCGCCGCAACTGGCATGCCGACTTGCTCGACATCTTCAATCAATACGGCATCGGGCGCGCGGTCTGGTCGTACAAAGAGATGAACTTCCGCCTGGTAGACCATGCCGGGCAGGTGGCCGACCCGCTCCTCATCAAAATCCTGACCCAAAAACAGCCATGACCATCACCGGCCTGCTCGTCTCGCAAATTGGCTACGACCTGCGCGCCCCCATGCGCGCCTTGTGGCGCGGCGCGCTGCCTGGGGGCGCGTTCTTCCGCCTGCAAGACGAAAGCGGAAACACATCCCTCGAAAAACCCCTCGCATTTTGGGGAAACTGCTGGGGAAGCGACTGGTGGATTGCCGATTTTTCAGAACTGACCAGCGCCGGGACGTTTACCCTGACCCTCGAAGCAGAAGGCTTACCCACCGTCACCTGCCCGCCGTTTAACGTAGGCGAAAACCATCTCTGGCATTCCACCGTCAAAACCGTTGCCATCGAGCAATTCGAGCGCCGCGCCGAACTGGCCCGTTTTGGCATCGGCTGGAAAGATTGCGGCTCCGACTGGCGCGAGGTGGGCAGCCATACCGGCGCATTGATTGGCCTGCTCGACCTGCTTAACATCGGCTACGAGTGGCTGGGGCGTGAAGACAGCCTGCGCCTGGCCCGGCAAATCATGCACGGCTGCGATTATCTCGTCTTGTGTCAGCAACGCGCCGCCGACCTGGGGTGGGAGCCTGGCGCGGTTGTTCACGAGCTGCCCAATCACCCGGTGCTTATCCCGCAAGACCAAGGGCAATTCGTCGTTGCCCTGGCCAAAGCCGCCCGCTACGTTTACGAACTGGACCGCGCGCGCGGCATAGACTACCTGAACCGCGCCGCCGCCGCGTATGAATTTCTCACCCGCCGCTGCAGGCCCTCCGCCCTGTCGCACTTCGCCGCCAAACTGCACGGCGCGCCGGAAGGGTATTTGCCCTCGCCCCTAGCCCCTCTCCCAAAGGGCGAGGGGGAAGTTGCCAGCCCCCTTCTCCCACCGGGAGAAGGGCCGGGCATGAGGGAAACCGGCTTCATGACCGGCGACCTGCTGATGATGGTCTGGGGCGCGGTCGAACTCGCCAAATCGGGCAAACCCGATTATCTCGATGAAGCCGTCCGCCGCGCCGACCAAATCCTCAGCCGCCAGGTGCCAAAAGAACGCCCCGAAGGTGAGTTCTATGGGCATTTCTACACCTTCGATGACCACCTGTTCACCGAAAAAGCCTTCACCCACCATCACGTCGGGCATGATACCAGCCTGATGTTCAATCACTACCTGGCCGCCCTGCTCGACCTGTGCGACCTGCTCCCCGACCATCCCAACCAACCGCGTTGGCGGCAGGCCATCCGTAATTTTGCCTATGGCTACTTCCTGCCCGCCTGCTCCAAAAATCCGTTTTACCTGCTGCCGCAGGGGTACTATGCCGGGCAGGGGTTGCTCTCGTTTTGCGGCCCCTGGCATGGATTCAACGTGTGCTATGGCTACGCCGCCGCGCTCGCCGTCCGCTTCGAGATTTTCTTCGGCGACCCATCCTTCCGCCCGATTGCCGTGGGCAACCTGCAATGGATTTGCGGCCTGAACGCCGGGCTGACGGCTGAATCGTTCGAGGGCAGCGTGATGTGGCGCGAAGCGTTGCCGCCGGGCAAAGCCGTTCCCTACAGTTTCATTCACGGCCTGGGCCAAAATTCCGTCCGAACCTGGTCGAAAATCCCTGGCAGTATCGGCAGCGGGCTGTGTACCAACCGCCAGTTTCACATGGAAGTCGAGCCAACGGTCGAGAACGACATCCCCAGCCGCTACTCTGACGAAGACTGGATTCCGCACGCGGGCGGTTTCCTCAGCGGGCTGGCGCACTTACGCCAACTGATGAGCTGGGCGGCGACGTAGCGCGCTTTGTCAAATCGCGCCATAAAAAGAATGTTCTTTATGAACCAAAAAATCGTCGTCATTGGTAGTTCCAACGTAGATTTCATTATGAAAATGGAACGCCTGCCCGAAAAAGGCGAAACCGTCACCGACGCCCTCTTCCTGCAAACCTTTGGCGGAAAAGGCGCAAACCAGGCCGTTGGCGCGGCCAAAGCGGGCGGGCAGGTCTGGTTCGTCAATTGCGTGGGCGATGACGCCTTTGCCCCGCTGCTGCTGGAAAACATGCGCCAGGCGGGTGTCCATGTAGAATACGTCCGGCAGGAAAGCGGCATTGCCAGCGGCGCGGCGCTTGTGATGGTCGGCGGGGCGGGGCAAAATTATCTCTCGGTTGCGCCGGGCGCAAACTACCGTCTGACGCCCGCCATGATTGCCGAACTCGAACCGCTCCTGCGCGAAGCCGCCCTCCTCGTCCTGCAATACGAAATCCTGCCCGAAACGCTCTATGCTTGCATTGACCTGGCTCACGCCCTGAGAGTGCCGGTTTTGTTCAACCTGGCGCCCGCCCGCCCCTTCGACGCCGCTTACCTGCCCAGGGTGACTTACCTGGTCGTCAACGAAAACGAAGCCCAATCACTGTGCGGCTTTGCAGTCGAAACGCCAGAACAGGTGGAACAAGCCGCCCAATCGCTGCTTGCCAAAGGCGCGGGGACGGTCATCATCACCCTCGGCGCGCAGGGCGTGTACCTGGCTTCGCCCAATCTGCGCCAACACCTGCCTGCGTTCAAAGTGGAAGCAGTAGATACCACCGCCGCCGGGGATATCTTCTGCGGCGCGCTGGCGGTTGCCCTGGTCGAGGGCAAATCCCTGCCCCAGGCCGCCCGCTTCGCCTGCGCTGCCTCGGCCATCAGCGTCACCCGCCTGGGCGCGCAGCCCTCGGCCCCAGCGCGCGCTGAAATTGAACAATTTTGTAGCGCAAGATAGTATCTTGCGCCACACCACAAAAACCGGAGAAACTGATGAAAACACGCGCCATTCTTTTTACTGCCCCCAACCAGGTCGTGCTGGAAACTGTCGAAATCCCCGCGCCCGAAACGGGCGAAGTGCTGATTGAAAGCCTGTACACCCTCATCAGCCCCGGCACTGAGCTGCGCTGCCGCGCCGGAAAGCAGGAGGGTGTTACTTTTCCCTTTATCCCCGGCTACAGCATGGCTGGGCGCGTGATTGCGCGCGGGCCGGGCGTCTCGCTGCCAGAGGGAACGCTGGTCTTTTGCGGCGGAACGACCAAAGCCAGCCTCAACCGCGCCTGGGGCGGGCATGTGGCTCACGCCATTCAGCCGGAGCAGGGGGTGTACCCGCTGCCGGAGGGGATGAATCCGCTCTATGCCCCGGCGGCCAAACTGGCGGCCATTGCCTATCGCGGTGTACGTTTGAGCCAGCCAAAGCCCCACGAAACGGTGGCCGTTATCGGCCTGGGAGCAATTGGCTTGCTCGCGGCGCAGCTGCACGCCCTGAGTGGGGCGCGCGTCGTTGCGGCGGATTTATCCCCCTATCGCGTCGCCAATGCCCAAAAAGCCGGGCTGCAGGCGTTCGTACCACAGGGCAGCCTGGGCCAGGCCTTTCGGCAATCTTTCCCCAACGGCGCGGACGTGGTAGTGGACGCAACCGGCGCGCCTTCCGTGCTGGCGCAAGCCATCGAAGTCGCCCGCGACAAAGCCTGGGACGACTCGCCGGAACTGGGGGCTCGGGTGGTCATTCAGGGCAGTTACGCCGGAGAGTTTAGCCTGCCCTACCAGGCGGCTTTCATGAAAGAACTCTCGTTTTACGTCCCGCGCGATGTGCAGCCGCGCGACATTCGCGCCATGCTGGAGGTGATGACGCGCGGCAAACTGCACCTGGATTCGCTCATCAGCGAAGTCCGCGCTCCCGAAGCCGCCCCGCAGACGTATGCGGCCCTGGCCGAGCCAGGTGCGGAATTGATTACCGTTGCATTCAAGTGGTAGCGCAAAATATTATTTTGCGCCACAAAGGAGAACCCATGACATACAACATCGGCATTATCGGCGCCGGCATGTACGGCAAAGTGCTGGGTCGTTGCCTGAAGCAAGACGACCGCGCCCGCATCACCTGGGTCAACAGCGCCAGCGAAGCCACCACCCGCTCTGCCGCTGAGGAGCTTGGCGCCGAGAAATGGTCGCTCAACTACCAGGATGTGCTGGCCGACCCGGCCGTGCAGGCGGTCATCATTGCCACCCCGCCATACCTGCACGCTGAACAACTCGCCGCCGCGCTGGAGGCCGGGAAGCATGTGCTGCTCGAAAAACCGCTGGCCGAATCGCCCGAAAGCGTGGAAAAAATCGTCGAAACAGCAGCAAAGCACCCAGGGCGGCTGGTGCTGGAGGCCTCCTGCCGCCACACGCGCCTGACGCGCAAATTTCAGTTCATCAAAAATTTCATCGCCAGCGGCAAATTGGGCCAGGTTTACCACATCCATCACAATCACCTGACGCGCGGCACGTTCATCGAGTGGAATCCCAAAGGCGCGTGGGCCATGAACAAAGCCCTGGCGGGCGGTGGGCCGTTCATTGACTGGGGCGTGTACGACCTGTCGTTCCATCTCGGCTTGTTGGATGACCGGCCCGAATTGCTCTCGCTGCGCCGCTTCAGCCGCAACGACCTGCGCGATGTGAGCAAACTGGTTGCGTTCAGCGACATCGAACAGCACGGCGCGGCCTGGTTGGAGTTCAGCGGCGGCCTGACTTATTACTACGAGCGCGGCGCGGGCGTCCATGCCGAAACCGCCAACGAAACCCGGCTCTATGGCACAAAAGGCGGCCTGCGCTTCCAGTTCCCCAGTTGGGACAGCAACGAGATTGAGTTCTTCTACGACCAGGACGGCCAGCCGCGCAAAGAGACCCTGACGGTGGATACCACCGGCGCGGAAGACGACAGTCAGGCAATCATCCGCCACTTTTTAGATTGTCTGGACGGCAAAGCCGCCCCGCTGATGACGGTCGAGACCGCTGCCAAGCACATGCGCATCTTGTTCCAGATTTTGGGCCGCTAAAGACTGTTTGCAATTCACAGGCAGCCGAAAATCGTCCCAAAGGTTTCCCGTAGAAGGCGAACGTCGCGCGGAAAACCTTTGGGACATTTTTTAACGGGAAGAAGTCAAAACTATCCACAAATGACGCCGAGTTCGCCGTTAAAATCAAATCTGCGAATAAATCTCGCCAGAAATGGGAGAGGCTCAATTTCATAAATGAGAACCTGAAACATTGCAGCAATTCCAAATCTGAAAACGATTTACACAGAATGGCGATTATAAAGAGCCTCTCGCAAAGCCGCCACACCTGCCACCTGCCCCGCGCGAAAGCAGCGCGGGGTGTGCGGGCGGTGCCAGGGAGAGCGCAAAGAGCAAAAACCAAGAAATTCTTTGCGGGCTTTGCGCCTTTGCGAGAACATTACCACGTTGTACTTGGAATTGCTGAAAACGTTGTATGACTATCTGATTCTGTGCTTTAATTGGGGAGAATAGGAGGCTCTTCCATGTGGACTGAATACATCAACGCAAGCAGCATCGAGCAGGTCACGCAAATTCTGGCCCAAAAAGGCCCGTCCGCGCGCATCGTGGCAGGCGGCACTGACTTGATTTTAGAATTGGAACGCGGCGCGCGCCCCAACGTCGAAACAATCATTGACATCAGCCGCATTCCCAATCTCGACCGCATCACTCTGGATGAAGACGGGATAATTCACCTGGGCGCACTGGTAACGCACAATCACTGCGCGGCCAGCAAACTGTTGCGAGAGAAGGCCTACCCGCTGGCGCGCGCCGCCTGGGAAGTGGGCGCGCCACAAATCCGCAATCGCGGCACAGTGGCGGGCAATCTCATCACGGCCTCGCCCGCCAACGACACCATCACCCCGCTCATGGCATTGGATGCGGCCGTCACCCTACAATCAACGCGGGGCGCGCGGCAGGTGAAATTGCGCGATTTCTATACCGGAGTGCGCAAAACGGTGATGCAGCCCGATGAAATGCTAGTCGAAATCTCGTTCAAGGGATTAGACGCCAACCAGAAGGGAACTTTTGTCAAAGTGGCATTGCGCCGCGCCCAGGCAATTTCCGTTATCAATATCGCGATTGTTCTCACGCTGGATGCGAATACCGTTAAGCGGGCCGCCATCACGCTAGGGGCAGTAGCCCCCACCATCATCCACGCCGCCGAAGCGGAAGCATACCTGGAGGGGAAGGAACTTTCGGACGCGGTAATTGCGCGGGCGGCCGAACTGGCCCGGGATGCGGCGAAGCCGATTGACGATATTCGCTCCTCCGCCGATTACAGGCGGGAGATGACGCGGGTGTTTACCATGCGCGGGCTGAAGGCGCTGCGCGATGGTCAGGAGCAGGCCGGTATGCCGCTCGCTCCCATTACGTTGATGGGCGACCAGGCCACAGCAGGAAACGGCTTTTCGGGCGGCGTCTATGCTCACGGGTCATCCATTCACGCAAAAATCAACGGCAACGACTATACTTTCACTACAGGCTTCGAGAAGACCCTGCTGCGGCTGTTGCGCGAAGAGGCCGGGCTGATTGGGACGAAGGAGGGCTGCGCCGAAGGCGAGTGTGGGGCCTGCACAGTGTTCCTGGATGGGATGGCCGTGATGGCCTGCCTGGTTCCCGCGCCGCGCGCCGATGGGGCCGAGATTGTGACAGTGGAAGGGCTGGCCCTCGGCGAGCAATTGCACCCGGTACAGGAGGCTTTCATTCAGGATGGGGCGGTGCAGTGTGGTTATTGCACGCCGGGCTTCCTGATGTCGGCGGCTAAACTGCTGGAGGAGCGTCCCCATCCAACAAAAAATGAAATCGAGCAGGCCATTACCGGTAATTTATGCCGCTGCACGGGTTATTATAAAATTGTGCAGGCCATTGAAGATGCCAGCCATATCCAAGAGAGGTAAAAATGCCACAAAAATACCAGAGTTTTCAGAAAAAAGAATTTGTCCGGCCATATAAAATCCACCCCATCTGGCGCGGAATCGGTTTTCTGATGATGGTGCTGACGCCGATTATGGCCGGGGCGGCGGCGGTTTTGATGAAAGACCTGGGGTTCCAAATGGGCTGGAGGTTTATGTACGAACTACGCGGCACGCTGCGCCTGCCGGATATCGTGTACACGCTGCCGGTTATTGGTAATTTTGCATTCTGGGTTTCAAGCATTGCCAATTTGCGCGCCATCTTGCTGTTCTTCGTCCTATTCCTGATTGTTTTTTCGGGGATTATGTCGCTGTTATATGCGGTAATTTACCGGATCGTTGGGCCGCCCAAATATACCCCGCTCGATGCGCCAGCGCCGAAGGTCAAAGTGAAACGCTACACAAGGTAATCAGGCGCGAGGAAAACAAGCCTGAAATTCAGAGAGGGAATATCGCTAAACACAAAGCGCCCACGCGTTCTGGTTGGGCGTTTTGCTTTAATTATCTAGTCAAAAATCAACCGGTGAGACGCTGCTTTCGGCGTACAATAGACCCCATGATTCGCGTCGCCATGCTTTCCTATCACACCTGCCCGCTGGCCACCCTGGGCGGCAAAGACACCGGCGGGATGAACGTCTACGTCCGCGACCTGACCCGCGAACTGGGACGGCTCGGCATCCATGTCGATGTCTTCACCCGCTCGCAGGATGAACACGTCCCGCACATCCTGCACGACCTGGGCTACGGCAACCGCGTCGTGCATGTCCCCGCCGGGCCAGAACA
>Ga0101944_10002403_pt1 | contig 30460 bp, 26 predicted proteins | sample DewCreD2012metaG_FD_75245 | JGI IMG/M metagenome (GOLD analysis project Ga0101944, IMG submission 75245) | Hot spring sediment bacterial and archeal communities from British Columbia, Canada, to study Microbial Dark Matter (Phase II) - Dewar... ... | reverse complement strand
TTCACCTAATCCGTTTCTGTATCAGGAGGACACAATTGATTTTAGAAAATATATTTTTCTGTTTCTTTCCAACTGGTATTGGTTTATTCTCACTATTCTGATTGCTCTGGGATTTGCCTATTATAAAAACCGTTATTCTCCTATTTTCTTTCAGGCAGCAGCTACTATCATTCTTGAAGATGGAGAAGGCCAGCAGGATGTGCTTATGCAGTTTCGCAGTATTCGCTACTTGCGTAAACAAATGGAATTACAAAACGAAACAGCTAAATTATTATCATACCGTTTGGCCAGGCGCACCATTAACCGGCTCGATTTTGATGTTGCATACACTGCCTATGGCCGTATTGTGGAACGAAAAATGTATCATGATGCAGCTATCAGAATTCAATTTGATACTGCTCATAAGCAGTGGATTGGCAAAGAAGTGTTTATTACCGAATTGTCTCCCAGCGAGTACCGGCTTGAGATTGATCAGGGTTATAATGTTAATAAAGTAATGCAATATGGAGAAGAATATGTTGACAGTAACTTTAAATTTACTGTGTTTCGTGAAAAGTCAAGACATAAAAAGTATTCGTTCCAGATACTCGACCGGAATGTTTTGGCTAATCAATATCGTAAGAAACTAACAGTAGATGCCGACGAACGGGAAACAGGCACAGTGATTACGCTTAAAGTAAAGGATGAAAACCCCGAACAGGCCGTAACGTATCTGAATACCCTTTGTGCCGAGTATATTAATTATGGACTGGAACGGAAAAATCAGATTGCAGATAATACAATACGGTTTATTGACGAACAGATTAATCAGATTATTGATTCGTTGAGGCGGACAGAAAGAGCCATGTTGAGTTTTCAGCTAAACAAAGGTGTGATTGACCTTACTCGCCAGGGCGAGATTGCTTTCGACCGGTTGAAAATGTACCACCAGCAAAAAACCGAACTAATTTTTAAACAAAAATATTTATTGTATTTGCAGGAATATATCCGCGACAGAAAGGATCCGCAAACGGTGATTACTCCTTCGATTGTAAATATTAGCGACCAATTACTTATCTCTCTGATTAACCAGATGGCCGAATTATATGCAGAGAAGGATGATATCAGCCATACGGCCCGCAAAGATAATCCTTCGCTCGAGTTGATTAATTCAAGAATTTCGGGCTTGCGAAATCAACTGCTTGAAAGCATAAACAGTAATCTGAAAAACACTAAAATTTCTATTTCGCAGGTTGATGAAGAATTGAGTTCAATTACTTCCGAAATTCGTGAACTGCCTATTAATGAACAGGAAAAACTGAATATTGAGCGGAAATATGATATTAATAATAAATTTTACACCTTTCTGCTCGAGAAAAGAGCGGAAGCCGGAATTCAGAAGTCCTCGAATATCGCTGATAGCAGAATCCTGGATGAAGCACGCCTGGATAACATTCAGCCCATTTCAACCAATAAATCACTGAATTTATTAATTGCTTTATTTATCGGACTTTTTATTCCGGCCGTGATTCTTTTACTGATTGACTATTTCAATAACAGGATTACAACACGTGAAGATATTGATAAAAATACATCTATCCCAGTAATTGGTACATTGGGGCACGATTATTCGGGCGCTGAACTGCCGGTGCATGATAATCCCAAATCACCGTTCACCGAATCATTTCGTCGTATCCGTACCAATTTGCAGTATATTTTACATGGTAACGATCAAAAAATTATCATGATTACCTCAACCATTAGCGGCGAAGGCAAAACATATATAACGGTTAATCTGGCCAGTATTATTGCTATGTCTAATAAAAAGGTTCTACTGGTTGGTATGGACCTCAGGCGGCCTAAGTTGCATCGTATTTTTAATGTTGGGAATCATGCCGGTATCAGTACTTTCCTGATTGGTAATAACTCTTTTGATGAGATTATTGTGCCATTGAATGTGCCGAACCTCTTTCTTGCTCCGGCAGGGCCTGTTCCTCCTAATCCTGCCGAACTGCTCGAAACAGATAAACTGCTTGAATTTTTAGAAACAGCAAAGAAAAAATTTGATTATATTATTATTGATACTCCGCCGGTAGCTCTGGTTACCGATGCCCTGTTAATCGGGGAGCATTGTGATGCCAGTATTTTTATTGTCCGGCAGAAATACACCCATAAGGATGTGTTTGATATGATTAATATGTTATATACCCAAAAGAAATTGAAAAATCTTAATCTTCTGATTAATGATATTAAAGTTTCTCAGGCCATGGGTTATAAATATTATTACGGCTATGGTTATAGCTATGGATATGGCTATGGTTACGGTTACCAGTATAAATACAGCTATGATTATTTTAATACTGAAAAAGAATTGTCATTTTTTGACAGAGCTAAACGTTGGTTCAGAAGTGAAGGATAATATATCTGTATTTTTTTAAAATGACTCATTCGATTAAAGATAAGATAATTTCTGCAGAGCAACTGCAAAATATCCGGCTGATACATCCCGGAAAAAAAATTGTATTCTGTACCGGCTGTTTTGATATTCTGCAGAGCGGGCATGCTGTATTTTTTAATCAGTGCCGCGCATTTGGCGATGTGCTTATTGTTGGTGTCGGGCGCGATTCAACCATACGCGCTCTCAAAGGGCCCGGCCGTCCGGTTAATCCCGAAAATAACCGGCTATACCTTGTGGCTGCGCTTGAAAGTGTTGATTATACTGTGCTGAACGACGATGAGGTAGGAGACGGGAAAATTGACTTTATTCAATTATGGAAATCATTTAAACCCGATATTTTTGTCCTTAATGACGATGACAGCGGTATTGAACCGAAGGCGAAATTATGCCGCCGCCTGGGTGTTGAGATGAAATTGGTGTCTCGCTCTGTGCCTCCTGAACTTAAACCAACATCTACAACTGCTATTATTGAAAAAATCAGTTTTCGTTTCAGGGCTCCTCTGCGTATTGATTTTGCCGGTGGATGGACCGATGTGCCGGCTCTTTTGGACGGCAAAAAGGGGTATGTCTCAAATCTGGCTATTAAACCTCATATTGAATTGAGCGACGGGGTATTTAATATGGCCGGTTATCCGCGTGGCAGCGGCATCAGTACCTCTACTGCTGTTGAGCTTTTAAAAATGATCAGCTCGAAAAACTATAATACAGATTCCAAAACATTAAGCCAATTGGCCGAGGATTTGTTTAATCTTGAAAATAAAGAACTGAACTGGGCTATAGGACGGCAGGACCAGTATGCGCTGGTATTCGGCGGGTTTAATTGTTTTGAATTTGGGACTGATTATGCGCGGGATACGGGTGTTATTGTTCAGCAAGGTTTACTTGAGGAGTTTTGTCAGGATCTTCTTTTGCTGCATACCGGTATTTCGCGCAATGCGCAGTCGGCTGTTGAGGAGGTGTACCGCAATTTTCAGACCGTTGCAGGCAGGCAAGCCATTAACGACCTGGCTACCTGTGGCCTGGCTTTTGCTAAAACCCTGGCTGCCGGTAATTTTAATGAAGCCGCAACTTTGATGTCTCGCAATTTTGATGCTCAGAAAAAACTAGCTCCGGCCTCTTCCTGTCCCGAACTCGATGCTATTTATTCGTATGCCCTCAGTGTCGGCGCTGCTGGTGGTAAAATATGCGGCGCAGGCGGCGGCGGGGCATTTATTTTTTATTGTAATGACCGGAAAAATGTTCTGAAAAAAATAAAAGAAAAATTTGCCGGTTGTTTTGAGATTGATTTCCAGATCGAGTACAATAATATTAAACAATTAAATTCTCTGTAGGAGGTGAAAAGGGTGTCCCACAGATCTCACTGATTATAACGGATAGGGAAAAAACATCGTCTTATGTTTTAAAATTTTAAGATTATAACGATGAATAATTTAAGTTCAACAAAAGAATTACTTTGTTTAGCCGACAGGAATAACAGGCATTACCGACGTGCGTTAAACATCGAGATTGAGGTAGACCGTAATATGAAGCGTGAGCCGCAATGGCCACCAAGTATTGATCTTCACCCTATTATTAATCGTTGGCGTAATCTGGAAACCGCAGGTGTTGATTCTGATTCGGAATTTGGCTGGTATCAATTATTTTTATCCAGAATTCCCTCGGCCGACATAGGTTTATCCTTAGGCACCGGAACCGGACGGCATGAATTGTTTTTGAAACAACAGGGATTTGTTAAGGAATGGAAAACCATTAACCTTACTACTCCAAAAGGTATTGTTTTGGCTTCGGCTAAAAAAGAGAAGAATTATTCGGACTTAAATTTCATTACTTTAGAACCCGGTTCATTTAAAGTTATTTTTTGTCATGGTCTGTTGCATCATATAATCAATCTTGAACATTTACTCAATGAAATTTATAAGAGCTTAACTCCTGATGGCATTTTTATATGTATGGAGTATGTAGGAGAAAAGAAATGGCAGTGGCAGGATTCAAAACTTACCTATTTAAACCAGCGGCTTTATGAGCGATATGGGCAGCAATATCCTGACATTGCTGTTCGAAGGCCTGATTTAAAATGGTTTAATGCAAATCGTCCTTTGGAATCGATCCGTTCAGATGAGATTCCCGGATTATTAAAGAAATTTTTTATCCCACAGGTAGAATTTCTCAGAAACCATCTTGTTGCTCCTGCCATTCAGCGTGCTTCAACACATGCAAAGTTTATTAATGATTGTTTAAACGATCATCAAATGCTTGAAGACTACTTATTTTTTTTATTCTCATTAGAAAAGGAGTATTTGCAGAATAAAATCTCTTTGCTTCCTTGTGAACTTATCGGGGTATATTCAAAGAGGCCACAGATGGACGAATTAATTATTCAACTCTGGGATCAGAAAACTATCCGGCGCGAGCTTTATAGTCCCATTCGCTGGAAGAAAGATTTAAAGCATAGAATTAAAAGATTCATTGGATTTTAATAATCTGATTAAATGCAAGGTGTTGAAACCGATTACTTAGTGATAGGTGCTGGGATTATAGGTTTGACCATAGCGCGTGAATTAGCCCTGCGCCATCCGCATCGTAAGATATTAGTGATTGAGAATGAGAAGGATGTGGGATTGCACAGCAGCGGACGTAACAGCGGCGTTTTGCATGCCGGTTTTTATTACTCTGCCGATTCGCTGAAAGCCCGGTTTACTAAAGAGGGCAATGCTCGGATGAAACGGTTCTGCCACGATCAGGGGCTTCCTGTTAATGAGTGTCATAAGGTTGTTGTTGCCACCAGGCCTGAAGAAATACCGTTGCTGTATGAATTAGAAAAACGCGGACAGGCCAATAATGTAGATATCCGTCTGATTGATGAAAAAGAGCTTGCTGATATTGAGCCCAACGCATGCACAACCGGTTATGCCCTCTATTCACCGTCAACGGCAACGGTTGATCCCATGGCCATTCTCCAATGCTTGAAGAATGACCTTCTTCTAAAAGGCATACAAATTTCCTTTAATGAGGGGTATAAAAAAAGAATAGAGACCGACACCATACTAACCACGAAAGGCCGGTTTATCAGCGCAGGAATGATATTCAATACAGCCGGACTCTATGCCGACCGCATTGCAAGAGATTTTGGCTTTTCAGATAAATATGTAATTATTCCTTTTAAGGGTTTATATCTCAAATACAGCGGACCAGAACCTCCTGTAAAAATCAATGTTTATCCTGTTCCTGACCTGCGCAATCCATTTTTAGGCGTTCATTTTACAGTAACCGTATCGGGAGAGGTCAAAATCGGGCCTACAGCTATACCGGCTTTATGGCGTGAGAATTATAAAGGTTTCAGGCATTTTGACCCGGAGGAATTCTTGCAGATTTTGTTTTACGAATCGCGTTTATTTGCCAACAACGCATTCGGGTTCCGTACATTGGCTTTCAGTGAAATAAAAAAATACCGGAAAAAGCACTTTATACATCTTGCATCAAAACTGGTTAAACATCTTCCGGACAGGGCATTTAACCAGTGGTCGAAGCCGGGCATCAGAGCACAGTTACTGAATACAGAAACACTCGAACTGGTTCAGGATTTTGTGGTGGAAGGAGATAAACATTCGGTGCATGTTTTGAATGCTGTTTCACCTGCGTTTACCTGTAGTTTTGCTATTAGTGAGTGGATTATTAATTATTTTACTATTTAAAAATGTTATTCAATTCAATTGAGTTTGCTGTTTTTCTGCCAATAGTTTTTTTACTTTATTGGTTTGTGTTTAATCGAAAAGTAAAAATTCAGAATCTGTTAATTGTTATCGCCAGTTTTATTTTTTATGGTTGGTGGGACTGGCGCTTTTTACTTTTAATGGTTTTCAGTGCCAGTGTTGATTTTATAAGTGGTATTCAAATAGAAAAAACAAAGAAAAAAAATATTAAAAGAGCATGGTTATTGTTAAGTATTACGGGTAATATTGGTATTTTATTCTTTTTTAAGTATTTTAATTTTTTTACACAAAGTTTTATAGATTTATTATCTGTTTTTTCTATAAAAGTTGATCCGGTTACAATCAAGGTAATTTTACCTGTTGGCATCAGTTTCTATACATTTCAGGCATTGAGTTATACGATAGATATTTATAAAGGCAAGTTTAATGCCACTCATGATGTAGTTGCTTATTTTGCTTTTATTTCTTTTTTTCCTCAATTAGTTGCCGGCCCCATTGAACGTGCGACTAATTTATTGCCACAGTTTTATAAACCCCGACAGTTTGACCATTATACTGCGGTTGTAGGAATGCGACAAATATTATGGGGCCTGTTTAAAAAAATGGTAATTGCAGATAACTGTGCAGTTTATGCAAATCAAATTTTCGAAAATTATTCACACTATTCAGGAAGTACACTTCTTTTAGGAATATTCTTTTTTACTATACAAATTTATGGAGATTTCTCAGGATATTCAGACATCGCTATTGGTACAGCTCGGCTATTTGGTTTTTCATTGATGCAGAATTTTGCATATCCCTATTTTTCACGTGATATTGCAGAATTCTGGCGGCGATGGCATATTTCTCTTTCAACGTGGTTCAGAGATTATCTATATTATCCGCTTGGAGGCAGCAAAGTCAACCGGATTAATACTATTAAAAATATTTTTATTCTTTTTATGGTCAGTGGTTTCTGGCACGGCGCTAATTGGACATTTATGGCATGGGGGTTTCTTAATGCATGCTATTTCTTACCTCTCCTGATATTAAATAAAAATCGGAAAAATTTAACAATTGTTGCTCATGACCGGAATTTTTTAACTATTAAAGAATTTTTCCAGATTTTAATTACCTTTTTATTGACTCTCTTTGCCTGGATTTTTTTCCGATCAGAAACTTTAACGGATGCTTTTAAATTTATAGACCACCTTTTTAGTCAGTCCTTTTTTAGCGAACCTGCTTTTAAACCCTATTATTTATTCGTTTTAATTTTTATCCTATTTTATATCGAATGGCTGGCACGTAATCAAAAGTTTGGTTTAGAAATATGTGCTCAAATCCAGAACAAAGGCCTTCGTTGGTTAATATACATTGTATTGATTTTAATAATACTTATTTTACAAGGTGCCCAGCAAGAGTTTATTTATTTTCAGTTTTGATACTAATGAAAAATTTTTTATTCAACAATCTTCTTTTAGCAATATTAATTGTGCTTATTTTTATTATAGAGTTATTGCTACCTCATGATTTTTTTACTTTCAGAGTATGGGAGGCATTATCTGTTAAGAGTATAGCTAATAAATTTTTTTATGGAGAATTTTATCCGAATAAAATGATTGAGCGTGATGAGGTGGGTGACCTTGCACATCATACTAAATATAAAAAAATTAAACATGTTGTCTGGAAAACGGATAAGCTGGGTTATCGGAATTCAAATTTTATAAATAATCCGGATGTTTTATTAATTGGTGATTCATTTGTTTTAGGTACTGCTTTAAGTCAGGAGAATACATTAGGTGAGCACCTCAAAGAATTAATGGGATTACGTGTGTATAGTATCAACGGAAGTATCTATCAATTCTACCGTTTATATGGAGATCATATAATAGAAAAACCTAAAGTGATTATATGGGAATCATTAGAGTACCTTATTCCAAGATTAGAAAAAAAAGAGTTAAATTATTCGATGTCTCCATTATTACGAATGATTAAACTCAATCCCTTTTTCAATTATTGTTTTGAAATAGCCGATCGTATCTATAAACAGAATATGTTTCATTTTATTGCATCAAGAATAATGCAAAAAAAAGGTCTCGGACAACAATCTCCTATAGCCGACAGCGTTTTTTTCTTTGGGATTGATAAGGCCTTTATTCCTGATGATGATGATATTATTAAAAAAGTTGTTGATAATATAAGCTATTATAATGATCAGCTAAAAGAAATGAATATTAAATTGATTTTTATGCCTATGCCAAATAAAGAAACTGTTTATTATAATCTTGTCCCTCTGGAAAGCGAACCACGTTTCTTATATAAACTTGACAGCGCATTAAGGGAAGCAGGAGTATCAACAATTAATGTGTTAAAATTGTATAGGGATTCTTCCTGTAAGGATCAATACTTATATCATCTGGATGATGCTCACTGGAATGAAACAGGAATTAAAATTGCTGCTGTTAAGCTATCGGAGCAACTAAAGCAGGAAATTGTAAATTGCAGGTGATTTTTTATTAGACTTATTTTATTTAGGAATTAAATTTTGACTTAAACAAATTTATGCTTTTATTACGGATTATTCGTTGGGTAAGAAAAACAATATTTATCCGGTTAAATATATTTTTTTCAATAATTGTTTTTTATTTTAAAAAAACCATTCTTGGATTTGAAAACGCAAATAAATATCTGTCATCAATTGATAAATCAATTGTTTTTTATTTGCTTAAATTGAATGGTGCTACAGTAGGCGAAAATTGCGATATTGAACGGGGTATTGTATTTCATAACTGCTCCGATTACCGGAATTTAATTATCGGTAATAATTGTCATATCGGCAAAGAATGTTTTTTTGATCTCAAGGATAAAATAATTCTTCATGACAATGTCGTTATATCCATGCGAACCGTTATTATTACCCACCTGGACATGTCGAGGTCATTGTTAAATACCATATATCCCAAAACTCATTCGCCGGTCGTGATTGAGAGTGATGTTTATATTGGTGCATCATGCACGGTGCTTCAGGGAGTTACTTTACGCAAAAGTTGTTGTATTGGTGCCGGATCGCTTGTTAATAAAGATGTTGGCGAAGGTCTGTTATTTGGTGGTGTGCCCGCGGTATTTATTAAAAAGATTATTTAAAACATGAGTGTTTCGATTGGTCAGGATAAAGAATCCTGGAAAGAAAGTTGGAAGAAATTGACGGTTGAGCAGGAGATACGGATGTGGGATTATTATGGTTTACGACCGTGGATTCTCAAATATGTCCCACGCTTCGGGAAGGTTATTGAAGCAGGTTGCGGTTTGGGTCGGTATGTATTTTTGCTTCATCGTTTAGGTATTGATATTGAAGGGATTGATTTTTCGGATGAAACAATTAATGAAGTAAAGGAATGAGCAGTAAAAAATAATTTTAACACGTTGTTTACTACCGGTGATATTTTATCTTTACCCTATGCCGATAATAGTATCAGCGGTTATCTTTCATTTGGAGTTATCGAACATTTTATTGAAGGACCGGAGGCTGCATTAAAAGAGGCATATCGTGTTTTACGTCCTGGTGGTATCGCCATTATTACTACTCCTTCAAAAAGTTGGTATTACTATTTTTATAAGATTCAACAAAAGTTAAAGAATATTATCCGTTTAATTTTATTGCGTAAAGTTAAAAAAACTCCGTTTTTTCAGTATTGGTATACTGCACGCACACTAAAACAGTTTGCCGAGGAGGCCGGTTTTACGGTTACTCGTTATGCAACAGATGATTTGTTATTTACATTTACCGAATTAGGGAAATATACCGGAAAAAATATTCATCCGGGCAGTTTTGCTTACTGGTTTACACATGTATTTCAGAATACCTGGTTGAGAAGATACGGCGCGCAGTCGGTAATAATTGCTGTAAAAAAAGCTGAACGGATGCATTGTTTTTTCTCGGGAGAATTGATTGCGGGTCCTGATTCGCTTGAAATGTTTGATGTCCCGGTTGGCGAATTATTTGCACAAACAGCGAATGCCGGCTATTACAGAAAAGAAAATCAACATCCGCATTTTGCGGCGCCTTATCAGATTGAACCACCTTTATTGAATCCCGAAGAATGTTACTGCGCCGTAACCGGTAAATCTTTTATCAGTGATTCTCTATTCGAAAAATATGGATTAACTATACCGGTACATCCCGAAGTACTGAAAAACACGGAATTCAATATCCGGATATTAAATGAACATCTTCAGCCCATTTACCGGAATCGTTCTAAATCTGCAAAATGATCCGTCAGCGCTTTGTGCTTGATTTTGGCATTAAACTGTTGCATTACCTGATTGCTGCAACAGGCGGAATTTTAGTGGCCCGTTTTGCCGGACCTAAAGTTTTAGGTACTGTAGCTTTTGGTGTGGCTTATGCCGGAGTTTTTGGCTTTATTAACGGGCTCCTGGGCCCATCGCATATTAAACTGGTATCTGAAGGCATGGATCAGGGTAAATGCAATACCACTTTTTTTGTACTTAAAATGATAACTACCGGTATTTTTATTGCCTGTGTGGTTATATTCTATCTGCTGCAGCAATATGTTTTTCACCGGCCAGTAGAAGATTTTGAGAAGCGGGTGGTTATTTTTATTGCTTTAGCTATTATTGTACTGAACCAGTTTACCTCCATCGCCGAAACAACCTTTATTGCACGCATGGAACAGGCCAAAACAAATCTACCTTTTATTGTTCAGTCACTTATTTATAATTCATCGCGTGTTTTGCTGGCAGCTTTGGGGTATGGAGCCATTGTTCTCAGCAGTACTCAACTGGGTGCACTGATTTTGATATTGCCTGTTTATTATTTCCTTTTTCGCAAATATCCTTTTACATCCTTTGATTTCGCCCTGGCTAAAAAATATCTGACGATTTCCTTACCGGTTTTATTGATTACTTTGTCAAATTCGTTAACTCTTAATCTTGGCCGTTTGATTCTCGAATTTTTTACTGATACCACTCATCTTGGTTATTATGCCGCAGGGTATAATGTGGCTAGTATTTTATTGCTTATGGCCAGTACTGCCGGTACAGTTTTTTTCCCTTTATTCTCGAAAGCTATTAAGAATCAGGAATACGATAATATTTACCGCCAAGTGTACAGGTATGAAAAATTTGTGATGATGTGGTTTCTCCCTCTTATTATTTTCCTTTCCGCATTTGGCCAGTCATTTATTCTTATGTTACTTGGAAATAAATATCTGCCCTCCATTCCGGTTTTCCGCATCCTTATTCTTTCTTCTTTTGTTCAGTTAATATCTATGCCTTACGGCAATGTGCTCAGCGGGCATGGGTTATTCAAATTAACAGCCACACTCAGTATTATCCGTTTCATTTTTTTTATAGTTGTATTGTTTCTCGCCATTCATCCTTCATTATTAAACCTCGGCATTACTGGGCTTGCCTATGCTCAACTGTGTGCCGATATTTTTATTTTCTTTTTGTATTATTATTTTTCTCGGGTAAATATTGGCATCAATACACTCAGTTCAACACTTGTGTATATTGTTATAGGTCTGGTTTTTTTGACGTGCTCATGGTTATTAAACAGATACTTAAATTTCGGAATGATTGCCGAACCCCTGCTGGCCGGTTCTTTTTTCATCTTTTATTATTTTGTATATTTTTTAACCGGTCTGGTTCGGCTTGACGACCTGAAAGATCTGGTAGATCTTTTGAATCTGAAAAAAATGGCAGATTATATCTTTTCGGAAATTAAACCTGAATAAGCATGAAAGTGATCTATATTATGGCTTTTTCGCCAATGTATCACTATTACGCTGATGAAAATGCCTTAATAGCTGATTCAACCTATTGGTGGCACACAGACACCGGCCAGGTCGTATCGGCATTCGACCGTGACTGGGCTGTGATTATCGGTTCGCGGCTGACTGCAACAACAAATCAGTTGCAATACGAGGTATGGAGGCCCGACGACCATGCCGACCGGGAATATAGTACTACACTGGCCAAGGGTATTCTGCACCGATCTTTTCCGTCTGAATATGTAAGAACAATCAATGGCTTGCGCATTGGGCACCAGATTGATTCACCGGCCTTAATCCGGAAATTGATTAACATTCTTAACGCAGAAAAAGTAATTATTATGACCCAGGTTACCGATAAACCGCTGACACGGAATATTATCAAGGCCTGTCATAACAAAGCGCCGGTGGTTTTCACTCATTTTGTAAATGCAGCTATGTTACTTCCGGGTTTCAAAAAAACAAAACATCCTTTAATCCGCCTTCATTATTTATTGATTGAACGCAGACGTGCCGCTCTTTTATCCGGAGTCAGATATCTTACGGTATCCCATTATGGCTGTATCGAAAAATTAAAAGAAAAATATCCGGCCGATATTCTTTTTTTTACCGTAGGGATGGACATGAACCATTATCCTGAATTACCTTCGCGCAGCGAACTTCGGGATGAACTGGGATTGCGAGAGAATGATTTTATTATTTTAAGCTCAAGCCGTCTGGTACCAGAAAAACAGATAGATAAAATTATTTTATCAATCCGTTCATTGGTTTCGCATTATCCCATTAAACTCATAATGACCGGGCATGGTCCGGCTGATTATCTGGTCTTTTTAAAACAATTGGTTGAACGATACAAATTGCAAAACAAAGTTTTGTTTACGGGTTTTATTGATGAGACACGGCTGAATAAATATTTTAAGGCCTCTGATGTTTTTTTTATGGGATCGGAAATTGAAGCTGGTCCGCTGTCCACTTTTATTGCCCTGCGCTACAATGTCCCGGTTATCAGCACATCAACCGGACTGGGCTTTGAGTTGCTGCAAAAATATAATGCCGGTATAATTGTAGGGCCCTATTCGTATAAGGAATGGACTACAGCTATTGAAAAAATACTGAAAGGATATCAGCCGGCCGGCATTCCGCTGCACCAATTAATGGCTGAGGTTGACAGTTCTATAAATACTGAGCGATTGAAGGATTTTCTGAATAAAGCATATTCTGATTTTTATGAGTGAAGTTAAAATAAATCAGAAAATGATTGAATATTTTGGGTTTAATATCTGAGAAATAAAAATGAAATTATGGAATTAAAAGGGAAAAAAGTTCTGGTTACCGGTGCCGATGGATTTATTGGTTCACACCTGACTGAACAACTGGTGGCCGAAGGTTGTGAGGTGAGTGCCCTGGCTTATTACAATTCTTTCAATACCTGGGGATGGCTCGATCATTCACCGGTGCGGCATTCCATTCAGGTTGTAACCGGCGATGTACGCGACCCCTTCTTCTGCAAAGAATTAGTAAAAGAGGCAGATATTGTTTTTCATCTTGCTGCCCTTATCGGTATTCCTTATTCATATACCGCACCGCACAGTTATGTTGACACCAACATCAAAGGCACTCTGAATATCTGCCAGGCCTGTCTGGAGCATAAAACCAAACGCCTGATTCATACTTCTACCAGCGAGGTGTATGGTTCGGCTCTTTATGTACCGATTGATGAGAAGCATCCTCTTCAGCCCCAATCGCCCTATAGTGCAACAAAAATAGGAGCCGACGCTATTGCCATGAGTTATTATTATTCGTTTAATTTGCCTGTGGTTATTGCGAGGCCTTTTAACACTTATGGCCCCCGCCAGTCGGCCCGGGCAGTTATCCCTTCAATCATTACTCAGATTGCAAAAGGTATATCTGAAATTTCCCTGGGCGATACTACGCCAACGCGCGATTTTAATTATGTGGCTGACACGGTTTCAGCATTAATTGCCCTGGCCAAGTGCGATGCAGCTACCGGACGTACCGTAAACCTGGGCTCCGGTACCGAAATATCCATTAACGAATTGTTTAATACCATCCGCCGGCTCATGAATAGTAATGTTGTACTGAAACAGGATATAGCCAGGATACGGCCTGAAAATTCGGAGGTGCGACGGCTTAAGTGCGACAATACCTTGCTTAAAGAACTAACCGGCTACAGTCACCGATACGACCTTGAAGCAGGGCTGAAATTAACTATCGGATGGTTTAGCGACCCGCGTAACAACGATTATTACAAAGCCGATATTTATAATGTTTAAAGACAGCCCCTGCATGGAACTGTTCCCATTCACATTTTAGCATTTAACTGCTATGTTTGATCAAATCATTGAATTTATCCGTTCACTTTATCCGGGCATGGAATCCATTCCTTTACATGCTCCCGTATTTGCCGGTAATGAAAAAAAGTATCTTGCCGATTGTATTGATACTACTTATGTTTCGTATGTCGGAGAGTATGTTAACCGGTTTGAACAGATGATTTGTGCATATACCGGATGCCGTTTTGCCGTAGCCGTTGTAAATGGCACCTGTGCCTTGCAGACAGCTCTTTATTTGGCTGGTGTCCGTGCAAATGACGAAGTACTTACCCAGGCCTTAACCTTTGTAGCCACGGCTAATGCTATTACACATGCCGGCGCTGTACCTGTTTTTATTGACAGTGAAAAAGAGCGGCTGGGTATGAACCCCGCAATACTTGAATCCTTTTTAAAGGACCATGCCGTAAAAAAATCCGAAGGTTGTTTTAACCGGATTACGGGACGCAAGATTGCCTGCTGTGTGCCGGTGCACATTTTCGGGCATCCGGCATTTATTACTGAGATTAATGAAATATGCAGCCGTTATCATATCCCTGTGATCGAAGATGCCGCCGAATCCATAGGAAGCCGTCTTGAAGGAAAACATACAGGTACTTTTGGCCTTGCGGGTATCCTCAGTTTTAATGGCAACAAAACTATTACCACCGGCGGCGGCGGGATGATTATTACCGATAATGAAAATATCGCGCTGCAGGCACGTCATCTGACAACTACTGCCAAAGTAAAGCATCCGTGGGATTTTTATCATGACCAGCCCGGTTTTAATTACCGTATGACCAATGTTTGTGCGGCCATCGGCTGTGCGCAAATGGAGAAAATTGATCTTATACTGGGCAAAAAACGTGCAATAGCTGAAGCATATAAATCTTTTTTCAGCAAACTGGGAATTAATTTTTTTACTGAAAAACCAGGATGTGTTACCAATTATTGGCTTAACACCATTTTGCTTGCCAACCGGGAAGAAAGAGATCTTTTTATTGAGTATTCAAACAGCTGGAAGGTGACGACCCGGCCCGCATGGGTTTTAATGCATAAATTACCCATGTACAAGGATTGTTTACATATCGGCCTGCATACCGCTCAATGGCTTGAAGACCGGATTGTGAATATCCCGAGTAGTGTGCCTCCCATAAATGAATGATATTAATATGGCAAGACAAAAAATAATTGTCTTTATCGGAAATAGTTCATTTGTGCGTGTATGTATTGAAAATATTACGGCAATTAAGGACTGCCGGACTGCCGGAATAATTTTTACGGATCATAATAACTGCAGTACAGCGTGGAGAGAAAAAATTTTCTTATTAAAAGATATTCCGGAACTTACAAAGAAAAAATATTGCTTTTGTCTGGCTTTTGATCAGCCCTCAGAAATGGACATTAAAAAGAGACTGTTTTTCCAGATTAAATCACTGAAGGCAGAATTACCGGTATGGGTTTCATCGCATGCGTATGTTTCGTCTCATGCTATTTTGGGCGAAGGAACTATAATTTTAGCCGGAGCGATAGTGAATGCCGGAGCCAAAATAGGGAAAAATTGTATTGTTTCAACCGGGGCACTAATTGAGCATGATGCTGTAATCGGCGATCATTCTTATATTGGCTGTTCATCCGTCGTAAATGGCGGCGTAGAAGTGAAGGAAAACTGTTATCTGGGTTCGAAAAATATTACCCGGCAGTATATTAAAATTGCCGAAGGAACTAAAACAGACGAAGGATTTTTATTCAAAGAATAAAAAAACAAAAAAATTAGGGAACCGAAATGAATATGAAGAAACAGGATATTATCAGAAATATTTCGATCAGCGGAAAAGAGCCGCTTGTTAATGCGTTGAAGCAAATGGACCGTACAGGCAGGAAACTGTTGCTGGTGTTTGACGGAAACCGGTTTGCCGGCCTGGTAAGCATAGGCGATATTCAGCGCGCACTGATCCGGAATACCGGCTTACAGGAAAAAATAAATAGCATTTTACGTACCAATATACGGATTGCCGGCCCCAACGATTCATTCGAGGAAATTAAAAATCTTATGGTTAAAATGCGTATCGAATGTATGCCTGTGGTGGACAGCAATAATCAATTAGTGGATGTGTTTTTATGGGAAGATCTCTTTGGTGAAACCGGACCGGCTGCAGAGGTATCGCTGAATATCCCTGTTGTGATTATGGCCGGTGGTCAGGGCATTCGTCTGAAACCCTTAACCAATGTATTGCCAAAACCCTTATTACCGGTAGGCGATAAAACTATAATCGAATATATCATCGAACGGTTTGGCCGCATCGGATGCTCTCACTTTTTTCTTTCTGTTAACTATAAGTCGGAACTCATTAAACATTTTCTTGCACAGGCAGCCGCTGATTATAATATTGAATACTTTCAGGAAGATAAACCCCTGGGCACAGCCGGCAGTTTATTTTTGCTAAAAAATAAAATTCACACTTCATTTTTTGTTACCAATTGCGATATTTTGGTTGATCAGGATTATAGTGAAATTTACAATTACCATCATGAACAAAAGAATGATATTACCCTGGTGGCTGCATTAAAACATTATAATATCCCTTACGGAACACTTGAAAGCGGAGATAATGGACAATTAACAGCATTCAGGGAGAAACCGGAACTAACGTTTAAAATTAATACCGGTTTATATATCCTTGAACCCGGTACGCTTGAACGGATTCCTGAGAACACATTTTTTAATATTACCGACCTGATAGATATTTTATTCAAAGAAAAAAGAAAGGTAGGAGTTTTTCCCATCAGTGAAAATTCCTGGAAAGATATTGGTGGATGGAACGAATATATGAATCTGATTAACGGGTTACGTAAAACTTCAAATAAATAATTCCATGCAGCAGGCAATGACCTTGTCAGGGGTAAAAACTAAATATCCTGCAGTAGATTATTTCTTCTGGCTGATTATTATTTTTTATCTTGACCCGGGGGGCTTTATTCTTGTCAATTTTAATATGCGTATTGCATTGAGTATTATGTTTGTGTTGCTTTGGTTGTGCTTTTTTGCTGCCGATATGGGTGCATTGCGTTTTGTTTTTGGAAATAAATGGATCAGGGCTTATAGTATTATCATTGGGCTTTGGTTGATATACTATGTTTTCATTTATGATGTATTGAATTCGGTATATTTTGATGATCAGTTTACTCCTATTATTAAAACAGGGACGTATTTATTTCAGTTTTTTATGGTCATACCCATCTATTTTTTTGCCTGCAGGAGTTTGGTTTTGTTTATTAAACTGTTTTCATTGGTGACTATTATTATACTTACTATGTATTTAATAACTGTTTTATTTAATGCAGGGTTGTTAACATTATATATCGGACCGCGTGGGTATACAGCCGTAAACCGCTATCTGCTTCGTGGTTATGGTATCATGCAGTTAGCGCCTTATTTTGGAGCTGCACTGCTTATTCTTCCTCTAAAAAGCCGCGTACGCAATATGATGATAATAGCTGCATTTATGGTTGTGTTAATGTGGATATTAACAATAGTCAGAAGACAAATGATAGCCATGCTAATGTTATCTTTGTGGATTTTTATTATAGGCAGTCAATTATTGCGGTTGAAACTGTTCCGTTACCAAAGGAATATGATTATGCTGTTGTTTTCATTAATTGTTGTTGTTTATGTTTTTTTTCCCGATTATCTTTCTGCAACTACTGATACCTATAAAAATATGGTTGAAGTATTTGAAGATGAGGCCACAACCGCTGATCTCCGCAGTGAACGCCGTCGGATGAGTTTAACTGCCAATGAGTATATTTTAAGGGCATTCAACCGGAACCGCTTGTTCGGTACCGGTTATAATCCACAATGGTATAAGGGGGATGGTGGAAAAGAACGATTGGAAGGATCGGACTATGTTTTTATTTCATGTCTTGGCATGTACGGAATAGTTGGGGTTAGCGTATTCTCTTTATATTATATTTTAATGTTTATTTTTTTTCGTAAGATTTTTATCTGGATTAAAAAGAATAATAAATTGATGTTATCTTCTGTAAAAATCAGCTGGCCTTCATTATGCATATTCACCGGAGGTTTGATTTTTTTTCTGCAGCATCTTATAGAATATCCAAATTGGTTTTATATGATAGGCGCAGTAGCTGATTCATCCAAATTTTTTATACTTACAGGATTGTTATTTGGCGCCGTGAAGTATCTTGAGGTACAATTATATTATATTTATCAGGGATCATTAGCATCGGTACCGGATTTGGGCTAAAGCCCCACCAAGATGATAGGTCAGCTTGTATTCCCTCTGACTAAATTTAGAGGATACGAACAACCGGGGCTTCATGTCAGCATACAACAACAAGTTCCATAACACCGTGCTTTAGGTCGGGCACAACTATAATGAAGCAACAGAAGTTACTTAACACCTGGCTTCAGGCCTGCGTTCACTCTAACCTTGAGAACCCATGTTGGGCTAAAGCCCTACTAAGATTCCAGGTTGGCTTGTATTCCCTCTGACTGAAGTCAGAGGATACGAACAACCGGGGCTTCATGTCAGCATACAACAACAAGTTCCATAATACCGTGCTTTAGGCCGGGCACAACTATAATGAAACAACAGAAGTTGCTTAACATCGGCCTTCAGGCCGGTGACTAGCTAGTATACACAAATATCCCCCATAGGGCTTTAGCCCAAAACAATAGTATGTCTTACACCCGTATCTGGCTCCATTGCGTATGGGGCACAAAAAATCACTACCCATTTCTTGCAAAGGGTAAGAAAGAAATCGTAATCCAACATATTGTATCAAATGCTAAAAACAAAGGCATTTATATTGATACGATTAATGGCCATCATGATCATCTTCACTGCCTCATTTCATTGAGTCGTGATTTATCAATTTCAAAAACCATGCAACTGATTAAAGGAGAGTCGGCTTTTTGGATAAATAAGAATAAAATTGTACAAGGTGTTTTTAGCTGGGCTGTTGATTATTATGCTGTTTCTGTCAGTGAGTCGCAATTGGAGAAGGTGCGTAATTATATAGTTAATCAGGAACGGCATCATAAAAAAAAGACATGGCAGGAAGAGTATGATGAGTTTATTAGTGATTATTTTCCTGACCTAGTTAAGGGCTGAAGTTCTAATTGGGTGATGGGTTTGTGCATATCCGCTCTGATTAAAGTCAGAGGATAAGAACAACTGGGGTTTCATAGCAGTGTACAACAACAAGTTTCATAACATCTGGCTTCAGGCCTGTGTTCACCCCAACCCTGAGCTCCTTTGTTGGGCTAAAGCCCTTCTAAGATGCCGGGTTAGCCTGTATCCTCTCTGACTAAAGTCAGAGAATAAGAACAACTGAGACCTCATGGCAGTATACAACTACAATTAAGCAACAGAAGATACTTAACATCCGGCGTTTAGGCCGGTGACTAACTAGTATACATAAATATCTCTCATAGGGCTTTAGCCCAAGCGCATATCCTCTATGACTAAAGTCAGAGAATAAGAACAACTGAGACCTCATGGCAGTATACAACTACAATTAAGCAACAGAAGATACTTAACATCCGGCGTTTAGGCCGGTGACTAACTAGTATACATAAATATCTCTCATAGGGCTTTAGTCCAAGCGCATATCCTCTATGACTAAAGTCAGAGAATAAGAACAATTGAGGCCTCATGGCAGTATACAACTACAATTAAGCAACAGAAGATACTTAACATCCGGCGTTTAGGCCGGTGACTAACCATCACACATAAATATCTCCATCGGGCTTTAGCCCAAAACACTATCAGTATGCCACACCCTTTTGTAATTGTTAATACCTTAAATTTTAACGGCAAACGTCTTCTTGACGATTGCTTTAATTCTTATTTGCAAAATGATTATTCGAATTATGAAATAGTTGTTGTTGATAATGGCTCTACTGATGGTTCAGTTGAGTATATTAAAGAAAAATTTCCGCAGGTTAAATTAATATGTTCCGGATCCAATCTGGGCTATTCAGCCGGAATGAATATTGGTTTGAAGTATGCGTTTAATGAGCGGCAGGCCGATTATGTTCTGGTAACCAACAATGATGTCAGGGCCGACCGCAGGGTTATCAGTGAACTGGTGGCCTGTACGCAGCGCCATAAAGAAGCGGGCTTTGTTACCGGTAAAGTGTATTATTTTGATCAGCCCGATGTTTTTCAGACCGTTGGCAAAGCAGGTCATCCTGTACTATGGCGTAAGGGGCATATCGGCACACGTAAAAAAGATACAGGACAGTATGACATTGAGAGGGAGCTTGAATGGTGCGATGATATTTTTATGCTCGTTAGTCGTGAGGCCTATTTGCAAACAGGCGGATATGATACTGAATTCCGTTTTCAGGCCGAAGATTTCGACTGGCAGGTCAGAATAAAGCAATGCGGTTTCCGTATTTATTATACGCCACATGCAAAAATATGGCATAAAGAGAGTATGACCCTGGGCCGACGATCGCCCTTAAAGGCCTATTACGATGCCCGAAATCCGCTGATTGTGCACATGAAATACAGAAGTCCGCAACAATTCAAACCGTATTTTTATTTCCGGTTATGGCGAAACATTAAGCTGTCGGTTATTATGTTTTTACGTTTACGATGGTGGTATCTATTTAAAGTATGGCAGGGTTTCTTTTCTGCATTGCGTTGGGGTTTAATAAATAAAAAACTGCAATGGCGGCATTTTTTATGATTATGGGATATATCCATTACATAGCCATATATCTGTCTTAAATGGATGCGCTATAATGGATTTCTATAACTATTCAATCCCCCTCCGGGATTGAGATAAAGAAAAAATATGGCGGTAACGAAACATTATCAAAGTATAAACCCGAATTTTTCAGTTGAAAAAATTCAACTGAAAAACGCTCTTGAAAATCTAATCGTTAGCTAATTGCTAACAATAAGATTTTCTAAGGCGGGGTTACCGCGTTAATGTAATAGAAATGTTGGTTTTATAGTATCTAAGGAATTTCTATTGCAAAATCGCGGATAAAACAATAAATAACAATGAATATATTAATCCTTGCAGGGTCGCATATCTTTAGTAAAAAATAAACTTAACATGAAAACTATATCTTTACGGAGAATAAAAAAATAATAATTTAAATGAATATTTCTGTATTTGGGCTCGGATATGTAGGTTGTGTAAGCTTAGGATGCCTGGCTAAAAACGGGCATCAGGTTACCGGTGTTGATATTAATGCTGATAAAGTACAACTGATAAACTCCGGCTTCCCTACTATTATTGAAAAGGATATTGATAAACTGATTGCCGAACAGCACAAAAGGGGCGCTGTTTCGGCCACGCTTAATCATGCCGAGGCAGTAAAAAATTCGGATGTGGCTATTATATGCGTTGGAACTCCTTCCACATCCACCGGTCATCTTGACATGAGTTATGTATACCGTACTGCTGAACAAATAGCAAAGGGGCTGAAAGGCAGAGATCGCTTTTTCGTTATTGCCGTACGCTCGACGGTAGCTCCCGGCACCTGCCGGAAAATTACAGAAATTATTAGTGAAAACAGCGGCCTTCAGGCAAATAAAGATTTTGCCGTTGCAGCTAATCCTGAATTTTTAAGAGAGGGCTCGGCAGTGGATGATTATTTTCATCCTGCTGTTACGGTTATTGGGACTGATCATCCACGTGCCGCTGAGATTCTGACGGGGATGTATAAGGAAATTGATGCGCCGGTGAGGGTGGTCGGATACGAAATTGCTGAACTTATTAAATACATCAATAATTCATATCATGCCCTGAAAATTACCTTTGCAAATGAAGTCGGAAATTTGTGCCGTTCCATGGGAATTGATTCCCATCAGTTAATGGATTTGTTTCTTATGGATAACCGGCTAAATATTTCGCCTGCTTATTTTAAACCCGGTTTTGCCTATGGCGGTTCATGCCTGCCTAAAGATCTTAAAGCGCTGAATACCTTAGCACACGATTATTACCTTGAATTGCCGGTTATTGGTTCTATCGAAAAAAGTAATACCCTGCAAAAAAATATTGCATACAACATGATTGAAAAAAGCGGAAAGAAAAAAATCGCCATCCTTGGACTTAGTTTTAAAACAGGCACTGATGATTTGAGGTATAGTCCGGTCGTAGAGATTATAGAAAAATTATTGGGTAAAGGTTTTGTAGTAAAAATTTATGATGAGTATGTACGTAATGCAACCCTTACCGGATCGAACAAGGAATTTGCAGAAAAGCATTTACCTCATGTATTTATGCATCACGAAGGATCACTCACAGAAGTGGTTGAATGGGCAGAGGTAGTGGTGATTACTCACCGAGAACCGGAATACGCTGAACTGATTGAAAAGTATCCGCAAAAGCAGTTTATTGATCTGGTACGCGTTTATAGCGGTCGTTCGGGAGGTAATTATGCAGGTATCTGCTGGTAAAAAGTTTTTGAGCCATAGATAATTATTTTTTTTCGCATGAAGAAATTAAAAAAACTTCTTTTTATTACGTCCGATACTCCGTTCTGGAACAGAGAGCGTGAAATAGTGAATGGATTAAACAAAGAATTTGATTTATTGCTGGTATTGTTTTATGGTCAAAAATCCGTTAATTGTACTCCCGAAGAAATACGTGAATACTGTAAAATTAATCAGATAAAGGTAATCATGTCGAGCCGTGACCGGGGCCGTGCACGAAGCATGAAACGTTTTATTAAGGACTGGAACCTGTTGAAATCCGTTCATCAGTTTAAACCCGATATTACTTATATCGAATCTTACGGAACACCTTATCTGGCGATAATGTTTGTGTTTTTTTTAAAAAAACGCAATACAGTTATCGGTATAATGGATTATGCTTTGCATCCCCGAGAAAAAGGTAGATACAAGCTTAGTGAACGTTTCTATAAATTTATTACGGTCCGGTTTTTTAAAAATTATCATTTGTTTTCGAAACCCCAGGCCGAAATGGCCAAAGCTGAAAATCCGGATAAAAAAATTTTTATTATTCATCTTTTTCTGGTAGGAACAGATATTGTAAAGAGCCAACGAACACGTTCAGATAGTCGGATTAATTTTTTATTTTTTGGAAGAGTATTTTATTATAAAGGGGTTGATATTTTGATTCAGGCAGGTAATCTTCTGGCAGAAAAAAGACGTGATTTTTATATTACCATCGCAGGTAAAAGCAATCCGGAATTTTATCAGCAATTTGTGCCTAATCCTTCGGCTTTTGAAATTAAAAATTATTTTATTCCGAAATCTGAAATTGCAGAGATATTTGCAAATGCCGACTATTTCGTTGCTCCTTATCGCGAAGTAACCCAGAGTGGCCCTTTAATGCGTGCGTATGACTTTGAAATTGTTCCTGTGGCCTCTGACCTCGAAGGTTTTAAAGAATATATTACCGACCGGCAAAATGGATTCCTTTTTAAAAGCGAATCACCGCAGTCGCTGGCAGAAACCATGAATGAAATACTTGATTTAAGTATAGAACAAAGAAATCATTTGCGGCAGAATTTATTGCAATTTAAAAAGGAAGAATTTGATATTCATAAAACCATAAAAAAGTATGTAGATATGTTTAATCAGTTATAAATTATGACCGAAGTATATTTATTGACAGATTATAAGGGATTTTTCGGCTCCAAGCATAATGCCCGGCCTCCCGGAACCGGTATGCGGAAAGATTTGCTTATTCAATATTTTGCGCCTTATCAGATTCTTCCTCACTTTATTCCTTTCAGTGAGGTTGTTTTCCGTGACGCTGACTGGAAGGGTAAGTATGTTTTTTACACTTCCAGTGAAGATGCCGGATTACATTATAAAGATTATATCGAAGATATTGTGTACGGGTTGCAATTAGCCGGTGCGCATGTCATTCCTGAATACCGGTTTTTAAGGGCTAATAATAACAAGGTTTTCATGGAGATCATCCGTGATTTGATGAATCATCCTGCCCTGAATACTCTTTCCTCCGGTTATTACGGGTCTCTGGAAGAAGCTCTGCAGGCCTATCCTGAATTGCATCAACCTCTCGTAATTAAAACTGCTGCAGGCGCTATGAGCAGTGGCGTTGCGCGGGCTGTCAATACTGTAGATTTAAAACGCATATTAAAGAAATTCTGCCGTACTCCTTATTTTTTCAATGAATTTAAAAATATAGTCCGCACATTTAAATATCCCGGATATGTTAAGGACTCGAAATACCGGCAAAAAATTATTGTGCAGAATTTTATCCCGGGATTGTCCAATGACTGGAAGATATTAATTTTCGGGAAAAAATATTATATTTTCAAAAGACCCAACCGGAAGAATGATTTCCGTGCCAGTGGCAGCGGACACGACATCTATAATTATGGCGATACGGCCAGGCCTCCTCAGGGAATCTTTGATTTTGCTTCACAGATATTCACTCTTCTCGATGTCCCTCATTTATCCATTGATATTGGTTATGATGGAAAGAAATTTCATTTGCTGGAGTTTCAGGCCATTTATTTCGGAACCGTCGGGCATGAACGATCGAACTGTTATTATGAAAAATCAGGCAATGATTGGACGCCTGTTTATAAAATACTGGATCTGGAACAGGTTTACTGCGACTGCATAGCAGCGTATATTAAAAATCAAGAATGAAAATTCTTTTTGTCAGCAGTGGTAACTCTGTTGCCGGAATTAATCCTTTGGCTCTTAATCAGGCAAATTCACTTATTCGTGAAGGTATTGAAGTAGAACACTACGGTATCCGGGGCAAGGGATGGGGAGGGTATGCGCAGAATATTTTTCCTCTCAGAAAAAAAATCAAACAAGGTTCTTTTAATCTCATCCATGCCCATTATGCCTTATCGGGTTTTGCGGCTACCCTGACTTTTTACAGCCCGCTCGTTGTATCTCTTATGGGCAGTGATATTGAGATCAGTGAATCGGCAAACCGTTTGATCCGGTTTTGCAGCAGGAATATCTGGAAAGCAACCATTGTTAAATCTGAACGGATGAAAGAAAAAATAGGTTTACCTAATGCGTATGTTATACCTAATGGGGTTGATTTGGATTTAATGCAACCGCAAAACCGTTCTTTTGCACGGCATAAGGTTGGTTTTAATCCGGACAAAAAGCATGTCCTTTTTCTTGCCGATCCTGCCCGGTACGAAAAAAACTATCCATTGGCTCTTGCAGCCCTGAACGCATTGAATGATCCGCTGGTTGAAATGCATACTGTATATGATGTCCGTCATGGTCAGGTGCCTTTTTATCTTTCGGCAGCCGATTGTCTTTTATCTACATCTATTCGCGAAGGTTCATCGAATGTGATTAAGGAAGCATTGGCCTGTAACTGTCCCGTGGTTGCCACGGATGTGGGCGATGCCCGCAAGGTAGCCGGTGATATTCCCGGTTGCACGGTTACATCTTTTGATCCATTGACTATCGCAGCAGGTATTAAAAATGCACTGACTATACGTGAGCATTTTTCCGGCAGGGATAAACTGAAAGAAAAAAAACTCGATGTATCTTCTGTTGCCCGGCGGATTATTGATGTTTACAATAGTATTTTAGCATCTTGATTTTATATGGACTACCGTATTATTGAACCCGCCGGCGACGAAACATTCAGGCAGTGGGATGATTTTGTTAAAAATCACCCGAACGGAAATATTTTCCAGACACGCTGGATGTATGAACTTTATAAAACCGTAAAGGGTTATCAACCGCTGGCTTTACTGCTGACCGATTCCCAGGGAGCCCTTGCCGGTGTGTTGCTGGCTTTGATTATTACCAATGGTCCTCCTTTACTTTCCCGGTTTACTGCCCGTGCTATCATTACAGGCGGCCCGCTGGTCAGAGATGATAACCCTCAGTTGATAGAACATATAATTAAAGCATATCTTGAAAAGATTAACGGAAGGGCTGTTTATTCTCAGGTGCGTAATCTTTTTAAGATGCCCGGTGAAGAAATTTTTAAACACGCAGGATTTACATTTACCGATCATCTTGATATACACATATCGCTCGAACCCGGGAAAGATGAATTGTTATCGTACGTTCACAAAGAGCGGAGGCGAAACATTGGCCGGGCTGAAAATAAAGGAGTATTATTCAGCGAAGTAACTTCGTCCGGCGAATTGCTTCAGGGTATTAATCTGGTGCGGGCTACCTACAGGACTATCGGTTTGCCTGCGCCGCCGGATGATTTGCTTCTGAATGCTGCATTATCTCACAGTTATGCCTGTGCTTTTGCCTGTAAATACGAAGGCATTATGATTGCTTTCAGGATAGTACTCTGTTATAAGGATATGGTTTATGACTGGTATGCAGGCAGTGATTCGCAGTATCATAATAAGTATCCAAATGATTATCTGCCCTGGAAAATTATTCTCTGGAGTAAAGAAAAGGGGTACAAAGTTTTTGATTTTGGTGGTGCAGGTAAACCGGGTGTGCCTTATGGCGTACGGGAATATAAACTTAAATTTGGCGGCCACCTGTTTCATTTCGGACGTTTTGAACAGGTGCATCAGCCCATCCTCATGCAGGCAGGCAAAGCCGGAATCAAAATTTACAAAGAGATTAAAAAAATGTCTATATTTAGAGGTCATGGCATATAGTAATTATAGTCACAAGCCACGGGGTATATTATTTGCTTTGCGGATGAAAGCAGGTAAATGGCTGGCCGGACATTTTCCTTTAAATATCGTAAGGGTTTGGGGGTTGCGGTTCTGCGGGTTTAAAGTAGGCCGTCAGGTTTATGTAGGTCAGGGTTTGTTTATTGCATCTATGAACACCGAAGATAATTGTATGCTGATTATTGGCGACCGCGTAGCGATTGGGCCGCAGGTCATGCTGATTTTATCTTCGGATGCGAATTATTCACAACTTGCAGATATATTTAAACCGGTGAGAGGGACAATTACATTAAAATCAGACTGCTGGATAGGCGCAAGGGCAGTCATTTTGCCGGGAATAATTATTAATGAATCCGCAATTGTTGGAGCCGGCGCAGTGGTTACTCATTCGGTTGACAGTAAAACAATTGTTGCAGGTGTGCCGGCAAAAGTTCTAAAGAGAATAGGATAATAAAAAAATGAAAATAATTATAGCCATCGGACATCCAGCGCATCTTCATTTATTTAAAAACTTGTATTTTCGATGTTTATGTGAAGGACACCATTGTTTATTCGTTGCAACGCCTAAAGATATTTTACAGATACTGGCCGAAGAATTAAATATCCCTTTAATATTCATTGGCGTACGAAAACCCAATGAAAATTTGCTCAATAAATTTTTTAAACTTCTCCGTTCAACTTTCCATTTGTATAAAATCACAAGAAATTATAAACCGGATGTACTTATCGGTTGTATCTCACAACTGGTTTATACAGGATGGTTATTACGCAAACCAACCTTCTTTTTTGCTGAAGATGATTTCCACTATACTCGTTTGCAGGGATTAATCACTTATCCATTGGTTACAGGTATCGTTTCTTCTGAAGCTACAGATGTGGGTATTTTTCGGTATAAAAAAAAGGAGTATAAGGGTTATCAGAAGCTGGCCTATCTTCACCCGAACTATTTTACTCCTGAAATTACCCGGATAAAGGATTATCTGGATACCGGAGATCCTTTTTTCTTGATCCGTATAGTCAAGCTTCAGGCCTATCATGACACGAATGCCCAGGGATTAACTGAAAAAATTGTTTTAAAATTAATTGAGCAGATATCTGAGCGGGGAAAGATTTTTATTACTTCAGAACATGAACTTTCTGATTCATTAAAGAAATATCAATTAAAAGTCCCTGCATCATTAATACATCATTTATTGTTTTTTGCCGAATTATTAATATGTGATAGTCAGAGTATGGCCGTTGAAGCAGCATTGCTTGGAACTCCATCCATACGATTTAATTCCTTCGCCGGACGGATTAACGTCTTAAACGAACTGGAAAATAAATATGGCCTGACTTACGCCGTTCATTCAAGTCAACCAGAATTATTATTCAAAACCGTTGATGAATTACTTGAAATGCAGAATCGGAAAACTGAATTCCGAAGACGACGGGAGATTCTGTTGAAGAATATTTCAGATGTAAATACTTTTTATTTTGATTTAATTCAATCAGCCGTTAAAAAGTGATGTGCGACTTTACTTTATCTGTTTATAAAAATTTGCTTCAGACACTGATTGAACAGCAATACCATTTTCAGACCGTTGAACAATTTGTGCTTTCGCCATTATCAAAAGTTGCGGTGTTGAGGCATGATGTTGACCGGTTGCCTGCTCATTCGTTAAATATGGCTGTTATAGAACATCAATTGGGAGTACAGGGAACCTATTATTTCAGAAGTTGCAATGAAAGTTTTCATCCTGACATTATCCGAAAGATTGTTGCATTAAACCATGAAATCGGGTATCATTATGAAGATCTTGCTTCAATGCATGGAAATTATGAAACGGCTATTAATTCATTTATTCAGAATTTAGCGAAACTCAGACAGTATTATCCAGTTAAAACGATATGCATGCACGGCAGTCCGTTATCAAAGTATGATAACCGTAAAATCTGGAAATTATACAATTATCATGATTTTGGCATTATCGCAGAACCCTATCTGGATTTTAATTTTAATAAAATCATGTATTTAACCGATACCGGACGTGGATGGAACAAGTCAAATGCAAGCATCCGTGACAAAATTGAAGGGCAACATTATTTGCAGGGAATAAAAAATACTGCACATTTAATTTTCATGATTAAAGAAAATATTCTATCCCAACAGCTTTTATTTACTCTTCATCCGCAGCGATGGACAAATAATGCGTATGATTGGTTCAGAGAATTAATTTTTCAAAATATCAAGAATATTATAAAAGGGGTGGTTGTAAGGAGATCGAACCCATGAAACGCTTCAATTTATATCTTGTTTAATTATCGTTGTAGAGTTTAATAAAGCGATTCTGAATTTCAGCATTTGTTTTTAATTGTTTAACACTATCAGGGTAGTTTTCAACAAACCAGACGAGGAAAGGTGTCAGGGAAATATTTTCAGCAAGTAATTTTTTACGACGTTCTTGAAAAATTGATTTATAATTTTTCATCGCTAATAATTCTCTGGCTGTTTCCAATACACCCTGTGTATTTCTAAAACTGAACAGTAATCCGTATTTAACCTGTGCTTCAAGTGTGCCAACGGTAATCGAATTCACATAAATGGCAGGCGTACCAAGCATAGCACATTCGGATGCCATGGTGGCTCCTTCGCCTATATATAGACGGGTAAAATATAAAACATGATGTATTTTCTCCGGGGATATTTTAAGCCGGTAAGGTTCAAGTTCTGCGGGTAATGCAGTTTCAGAAGATATTAAGATCTGATAATCTTTAGCAAGTGCTTTTATAATACTGATTTTTGATTCTTTGTCAAAGCCGATCTGTCCCATATCGTGATTAGCACTGAACGATACAAAGCGGAAGAAGATATACTCCCTGAATCCATCAGGGCACAATTCATGCATTATTTGTTTATCCGGCTTGAAGTATTCGGGATGAAGATAGCTTAACTCCATAAATCCTTTGAAAAAAAGGTGCCTTTTGCCCATCTGTTTTTTAAATACCAAAGGTGTAAGAATAACATCCGAAAAAGGAACAAAAGACCATATACTAAGTTGTGCTATATCTGTATCGGCCAGAGCAATATTGGGTTTAAAAGTTATGCGGGAAACATGGGCCAGATAAGGTGAACCGAAACTTATATAAAGGTCTGGTTTATATGATAATGCTTTAAATAAAATTACAAAATCCGTTTTAATGAGGTATATTATCTTGCCCAGTAATCCTTTTGAGCCCTTTCCACGGTTATAGTAAGGTAATTTATATTTTTGCAATAATTGTAAACTTACTTCTTTGTCACGGGCTATAATAAAGAACGTATGGCCTTTATGTTGCATTTCAGCAATAAAGTGTCTGAAGTAATGTACATGAGCCGGATGCCCAAAGTCAATCATAATTTTCATGGCATTGTAATTTTCAATGCTATAAAAGTATTAATTTTTCAGTAAGAACAATTGGTGATGCTTTCGGCATAGAAAAATGGCAACTAGTGTTAAGTTAAATATAATATGACGTAATATTAAGTATTATTTGTATATTTACAAAAAACTATACAAATGATACGGTATAAAATCAAACTAACCAAAAACGAAGTAGAAGAACTAATG
>Ga0101944_10002401_pt1 | contig 30492 bp, 19 predicted proteins | sample DewCreD2012metaG_FD_75245 | JGI IMG/M metagenome (GOLD analysis project Ga0101944, IMG submission 75245) | Hot spring sediment bacterial and archeal communities from British Columbia, Canada, to study Microbial Dark Matter (Phase II) - Dewar... ... | reverse complement strand
TTTTCCTGATAGTGGAGTTTGTCTTTATCAGAGAGGTGGATGTCAATGCCAACGCCTCCGTCGGTTTTAATAGCTCCGCCGCGAATACGCAGCAAGAGATGTTTTTTCTCAAGCTGTTCCAGATCATTCCGAACCGTAACTTCACTGACATTGAATACTTTGCTCAGTTCGTGGACCAGAACCTGCCCGTGAGCTGATAACTGACTCAGAATTTCCTTTCTGCGTTCAACGGTTGTGCTTTTCTGACGCTGTTTCATTCCCATGTAAATCTAAGTTTCTGATTAACAAAGATAATAATCCCTATGGAATCTTATTGCAAAGGCTAGAATATTTTTTGAAAGATATTTTTGAGCAGTTTTTCCTATTGCTAAACGCAACAGTTTTCCAAAAGCTTCCATGATCAATCTTTTAAAAATGCTAATGCAATTTTTGCAACCTCATCTTAACTGAAAAAAAAGTAATTGTAAATTTTAAAAATTTTTTATATTTGCGAAAGCTTTCTTTATGTGTTTCAAAACATTATTTGTTTAATGTGTTTATTGAAAACTTATCAGCAAATCCAAAATAGGTTATATTGGTTAGTTAGTCTGAGGTTAGGGAGGGGTGTCTGAATAATTTTCAGATTATCCCCTCCTTTTTCATTTCGTCTGGTATGAAGAAGAAACTCTTATTTATTGGAGCGGCAACAATTCTTTGTTCCTGCATCGACCGGACAGGAATTGACAAAGAAAAGAACTGTCTTCATCTTTCAAGGGCAGATGCTGAAAATATTGCCATTTTTCCTGCAAGTCATCCATTGAACATGGCAATTGACACCTGCCCTGTCGATAACCGGTCAGAGGCAATTATTTCCTTCCTTTCAGAGAACAATCCCAGCCTGCAGGCCGATTTTGGAAGTGGATTGTATGATGGGGCTCCGATAGGCATTCCATATGCTGTTGTTTGTCGTTTCCAACCTAAAGTTAAGATAGTTTTCCGCGCTAATGGATATGATGGTAATTATGGTGCAGAAAGCGATCCCGGCCCATATCCTATTCCTCTGGATGCTCCTGTCGAAGGAAACGGAAATGGTGATAGCCATGTAATAGCTGTAGATGTGGATAATTTGAAACTTTATGAGTTGTATAATGCAGAAGCAAGAAAGGACTTCTGGGAAGCTTCCAGCGGTGCGGTCTTTGATCTTACCAAAGTGGAATATCGTCCATTAGGATGGACTTCTGCAGATGCTGCAGGCCTGCCCATTTTCCCTTGTCTTGTCCGTTACGATGAAGTGATTTCTGGTGAAATTGATCATGCCATCAGGTTTACATTGCCCCTCTCAAAAGTTATGAGGGGATTTATTTCACCTGCCCGGCATCTGGTAAACGGCAACAACAGGAACCTGGAAATTCCAACGCCGTTTGGAATGAGATTACGGCTCAAACCAAGCTTTGATATTTCCAGTTTTTCCCCTGTAAATCAGGTAATTCTGCAGGCCATGAAACGATATGGTATTATTTTGGCTGATGTGGGTTCCAGTTTTTATATAACCGGGGCTCCCGATAATCGATGGGACAATGATGATCTGCAAAACCTGAAGAAAATCAAAGCTACTGATTTCGAAGTTGTCAGAATGGGAGACATCGTTACCTGGTGATTCAGGGAAAATTGTCCATTTCCCTTTAAAATTATATTAGAAACAAGGCATCTTATGCTCTTTTTATTATAGTTAGTTTTCTGTTACTTTTTGATTTTGTTTTACGAAACCCACATGTTTTATGAACACAAACACAGCGGTAATAAAATGACGAACATGTGGGTTCCATCTTACCATAATAAATATGATGAAAAACGACACCATTTTTACCCGCAGAAATTTTCTGGGTCTTTCTGCTTTAGGAACCGGTTCCTGGTTCTTTTGTGCCCATAGAGAGAAACATAATACATTCCTCGGTAAGTCTGAGGGAGAGATTATTGACTGTCACCTTCATTCTCCATCATCTGAAGGAGAAAAATGGCAATGGTATAAAGTAACGCATACATTTGATGAATTTGTTCTTTACCTTGAAAAAACCGGGGTTAATAAGGGAATAATCAATTGCCAGCGCAGTTATAATGCCCTTCCTTCTGAATTTATTGCAGGGAACCGTGAGGTGGCTCATTTTGTAAACCGATATAAAGGGAAATTCATTGGTGCATGTGTTGTTAATCCGTTATTTGTTCAGGAAGCTTTGCGTGAGCTTGAATACTGCAGGAAGGAACTTGGTTTTATCTGGGTAGGTGAACTATGTAACTACATGATTCCTTTTGATTACAAAGCAAAGGAGTTTGAACTGTTGGTTGAGCAGGTTCAAAAATTGCGAATGATTCTTGCCCTGCATACTGAAGGGGAAGAAATGGATTATATCGCCTCTAAGTTTCCTGATGCAACAATAGTTTTTGCCCATTTTGGTGATGACCATGAGTATAACAATATTTTCAAAAGAATCGACCTGGTAGCATCTAACCCGAATTACTATCTTGATACATCAGGTTACGACCATGACAGGATGGGAATTTTGGAGTATGCCGTCAATACCATTGGACCTGACAGGATTTTGTTCGGTTCGGATTTTTCTATAAACGACCCTTCCACTGTGCTTGCAAGGATCAAGAATGCATATATTTCAGATGAAGAAAAGCAGAAAATTTTATCCGGAAACCTAAGAAAATTGCTTGCCCGTTTCGGGGTTGAAACTTAATTATTCAGAACCATATGGTGTATAGTCCATGTTTTGAAAGTGGAAATATAGGGTATCATGGCAGTTTTTTCAAAAACTATATCCCATGAATAAAACAAATGCATTTTCCCGACGTAAATTTCTTTGGTTGTCGGCTTTTGGTTCCGGAAGTGTCTGGTTTTTTTCATCCTGTTCAGGTAATCAGAGGCTGTATCTTTTTTTTACTGATGAGGAATCTTCCTTAGTTGAATCACTTTCTGAACAAATTATCCCGCCTGACAAATGGCCGGGTGCCAGAGAGGCCGGAGTGCCAGAATTTATTGACAAACAACTTTTCGGGCCCTACCATCGGTTTCAGGATATCTACAGAAAAAGTCTTACAGCTATAAAAGAAATTTGTCAGTTAGAGTATAGCGGAAAATTTGAGGAGCTTGAATGGCATCAACAATTTTCCTTCATGGAAAGGATGGAGGCAGGATCAATAAGTTGGAAAGCATGGACTGCAAAAGAAGCCTCTGATTTTTTCGCTTTGTTTCGGGACCATTGCATGCAGGGTTATTACGGAAGTCCCCGACATGGCGGGAACAAGAATTATATCAGTTACAGAATGCTTGGGATTGATTATCCTCTGATAATAGGTCAGAATCGCTATAAATAGCCTATGACAAACAGAAAGGTAAATGTAGTAATAGTTGGCGCAGGCGCTGGTGGAGGTGTGGTTGCCAAAGAACTTAGCCTTGCCGGGCTTTCGGTTGTGTTGTTTGAAAGGGGAGGCTGGGTTTCGTATGATGATCATGCAGGAGACGAACTTCTCTCGCAACGTACTACTGTGTTGGGCAATTCCTGCGGTCCTGATGACGTCAGATACAGAAGAGTGCTTATCACTGCTGACGGGAACCGAAGAATTGTTTTGCCTTCGGAGAGCGACTATCACAATATTGCCGCATGCGTTGGTTCTGGTACCGTGACATATGGAGCTCTGGCATGGAGGTTTATGCCGGAAGATTTTCGAATGAAAACTGTTTATGGAGAGATCCCCGGAACAACGCTCGAAGATTGGCCAATTTCCTATGATGATTTGGAACCGTTCTATGAAAAAGCTGAATGGGAATTAGGTGTTTCAGGAGATGATTCGCAGAATCCCTATGCTCCTCCACGAAAAAGAAACTATCCTATGCCGGCTTTCATTCATAACAGGGAAGCCTCCATGCTGAATGATGCAGCACTTCGCCTTGGATGGCACCCGTTTTCCATCCCCATGTTACGCAATTCAGTTCCATATGGCGGCAGACCTGCCTGTATTAGAATGCGCAATTGTATTGGATTCCCCTGTCCGGTAAATGCCAAGGCCGGAACGCAGAATACAGTAATTCCTATGGCCCTTGCCAGCGGCAATTGTGAACTGAGGACACACTGTAATGTAAGTGAACTCATAGTTGATGAATATGGTCGTATAACAGGTGTATTATACTTTGATGAAACAAACAGGAAACAAAAACAGTTGGCTGATATCGTTGTTCTATCTGCATCGGCTACTGAAACGCCCCGCTTGTTGCTGAATTCAAAATCAAGATTTTTTTCTGCAGGTATTGGAAATGAAAATGACTGGGTGGGAAGGAATCTTCACGCACATCCCTACCCCAGAGCATTTGGGCTTTTTGATCATGATATCTATGATGATTTCGGACCAGGATGCTCTGTCGCTGTCTGTGATTTCAATCATCACAACCAGGGTATTGTCGGAGGTGGATATTTATCCAATTCGTTTATTAGAATGCCATATGCTTTTACTACTGTGAGGCCTCCGGGAGCTTTACTCTGGGGGAAAGAACATAAGGAATTTCAACGCAATTACTATAAACGAATGGTCGAAATTCACGGACCCTATCAGGAAATTCCAAATTTTGAACAGCGTGTGGAAGTTGATGAAAATGTGAAAGATTTTTGGGGGATTCCCGCTGTCAGACTTTCAGGTAAAGTGCATGAAAAAAATCTGGAAGGATGCAAATTCATGGCAGCAAAGGCAGAAGAATGGTTGCGTGAGGCAGGAGCTATCAGCGTTTGGTCTTCTCCAGGAATGGCAAACGGAGTGGGAGCATTGCAGCATCAGGCAGGAACCTGCCGGATGGGTAATGACCCGAAGACTTCCGTTACTGATAAATTTGGGCGAATCCATTCAGTACCTAATGTATTTGTTGCTGATGCTAGCCTGCATGTCACAAATGGAGGATTTAACCCTGTACTAACAATTTTAGCCTTAGGTTATTGGGTTAGTAAGTACATTGTAAATGAATGGAATCATGGAAACAAATTCAAATCATAGCTGTAAATGATTTCAAAACTAAATCCGAAGAAGCTGATCCTGATTCTTTCTGTTCTGATATTTCTGATTCTGATATTTTCAGGGAGCATTTATGTATGGTGGAATTCGGCGCCGGCAGAAAAAACATGTTCTTCATGCCATGAAATTGTTCCTTCAGTTCAATCGCACAGGCAATCCTCCCACAGGAATGTTTCCTGTTCAGAATGTCATGGCACTGCATTGAGCTGCGGTATCCATAGTTTGAGAGAGAAAGGCAGTATGGTAATATATCATATCAGCAGTCGTGTTGATGTTGTTCGTTTAAATGAGAAGCAAATTCTGGAAGTAATGGGGAATTGCATCCGTTGCCATACATTTGAATATGCCGAATGGAAACAGAGTGGACATTCTGCAAAGTACAGTGATCTTTTTCTCGATACTACCCATAACAAGTCCGAACAACTGCATCCTGATTGTTTAAGATGCCATGGGATGTTTTATGATGGACATATCGAAGATCTTGTTGAACCGCTAAATATAGAAGGACCATGGAGGCTAAGGGAGACCGGAACTGCCGTTATGCCCACAATGCCCTGTATGGCATGCCATAAGATCCATTCGCCGGGTAATATTTCCAGCTCTCCGGATTATTCAAATCCTAAAGAAATTTATTATTCCGGCCAAAGATCGCTTTCTCAGGTGTTCTTTTACGACCGTCACGAAAAGACCCATTTCAGAGCAGAGGATTTGCCTAAATTGAAGCTTTGGGAGAGAAATCGTGAAGTGAGCGTTTCGAATGAACCAATAATGCGTACATGTATTCAATGCCATGCACCGGATGCAAGACATATGGCCGGCACAAGTGATGATCGAACGCCAAGAGGGGTTCACGAAGGAATATCCTGCATAGCCTGTCACGAGCCTCATTCAAATAATGCAGCAGGAAGCTGTAAATATTGTCATCCTGCCATATCGAATTGCAGACAGGATGTAACCCTTATGAATGTTTCCTACAGTGACAAAAACAGTACAAATAATATTCACTGGGTATCGTGTTCAAATTGTCATACAGATAACAAGAAAAAGAGAATTTGAATTAATCTTTCAGATGCCAATCTGATACATAAACACTTAAATACGTTTGGTGCAGGTAAATATTATAAACCGGCATCCAATAACATTCTTTTTAGTTTATCTAAGTCACGCCGCATATTTTCCACGACAATATCCGGTGAGATTGAAATTGTCTTAGCGCCCGATTCGGCGCCTCCAAGCGGATATTCAAAATGCATGGATATTGGTCCTGATATTCGGTACTTTTTTACCAGCGAAAAAAACTCCCTGAAATCAATCATTCCTTCACCAAGAGGAACGGCTTCCGGAAAACATCTGCCATCTTTTTCAGACCAGCAAAAGTCTTTTATGGCAAGAGACTTAATACAAGGGGCAACAAGTTTTAATCCTGTTTTCCATGAATTGGTGCCTTCTATGGTGGCATGGTATATATCATACTGTATTCCAAGCCAGGACGAACGGATATTGTCTAATGCTTCATACAGATCCCATATAGCAGACCCGAAGTAATCGCCTGAATGGTTCTGATATTCACCTGCAATCTGATATTTTTGATTCAATTCAGCAAGTCTTAACATTTGTTCTGTTATGCACCGAATATTCTCCTTGATGGTTTTGGCTTGATCATAGTACAACCAGTCCATTCGGTAATGTTTAATGCCAAGTGTACTGGCTGTTTTTAGAATTTCGATGGATACAGGATCGGCTGGATTGTGAATAGATGTTGTGATCATGTATACTTCCAGACCAGTTTTCCGTATGGTATCTACTGCTTCTGGCAGATCCTTCATCGCATGTTCAGGCTGAACGTGTCCATTCGGACGTACTGTAAGATCTATACCATGATATCCCATTTCCGAAACCAGCTTTGCCATATCCTTTATATTCAGCCATTGCAGACATTTTGAAAAAACGTTTATTTTGAATCCGTCTTCTGATAGGAATTTTTTGGAAGATAACTTGGCAGACCATGTAGCTGCATCAGACTTTTGGACAATACCGGCCAGAATGCCAGGTAAAAGGAGAAGATTTTTCTCGATGAAACTTCTTCGGGAGGATTTCATAGTTAGTATCTTCAAATTATTTGCACGCTTTTAATTTTTCCTTTATCATGAGAGGCATTTTCTCAATCTGTTAGTACACGTAAAATAATCTTACAGGTTTATAACATATGTAAGAGGTAAAGACGTAATATTTCTCATCAGATAACAGGCATTTTTCATAGCCTAATGTCAATACTTGAATTCTTACACAGTTTTGATGAGAAATACAGAGTTTTTGTCTCATTAAAACAAAGAAACCGCCCTTTCTTTAGTACCTTAAATTGGATGCTATGCGAATCTTGGAAAGAAAAACAACCTTAATTTTTCTGTATTTTTTATGCATTCTTAATATTCAAGGTGCTTCAATTTCTGAGGAAGCATTTTATACTCTATTCCGATTGGTTCCACGTCCCCAGAAAATTGAGTTCAGGGAAGGGCAAGGACTTGCTTACGGTAAGTTACGAGGTGTTTACATGGCAAATTCTGAAGAAATTCCAGTATTGACGGGAGTGCTTGCATCTCTTCCGTTGGCTAAGAAAGGAGAAGAGGGTATTATTATCCTGAGATTGGATAAGGAATCCCTCATGCCTTCCCAGGAAGGATACATAATGGAAATATATAATAATCAGGTCATTATTAGTGCATCTGAAAAAGCGGGATTATTTTATGGTTTGCAAACACTTGCCCAGTTATTGGAAGATGCTAATGAAAAAGGGATAGAGATTCCTGCTTGTGTTATCACTGATTATCCTGACATTGAATATCGTGCAGTACATTTAGATCTAAAACATCATTTGGATGCCGGTTATTATTATTACGATCTCATTGACCGGCTGGCGGGCATTAAGATTAATGCTGTAATTATCGAGTTTGAGGATAAGCTTCGTTATCGTAAGGCTCCCCTGGTAGGAGCGCCTCATGCCATTTCTATTGAAGAGTTTGCTGCACTGAGCCGCTATGCAAAAGAAAGATTCATTGAAATCAGTCCTCTGGTTCAGGGGCTAGGTCATGCGTCTTTCATTCTGAAGCATGAGGAGTATAGATCGCTTCGAGATAATCCTGAGTCTGACTGGGCTTTCGATCCGTTAAATCCGGGTACATATGAACTCCAATTTGCGTTATACGAAGATGCCATGTCAGCCACACCTTACGGCAAATATTTGCATGTAGGAGGGGATGAAGTGGGGGAGCTTGGAAAATCGGAAAATGCGAGGAAATCGGGAATGACTCCTTTTCAGCTTCAGATGTACTGGTTAAATAAAGTATGCAAATTTGCTGCAGAACATAATCGAATCCCTATTTTCTGGGATGATATGGTTTTTAAATTATCCGGTCTTTACCATACAACATATGATCCGGATTTACCTGAACAGGTTGTCGCAGATTTATGGGCCAGAAATGCCTCCTCTCTTGACACAAATGTTAATATCTTTCCAAAGAACTGTGTATTCATGCGCTGGAATTATGACAATCCTTCCTTGCCCGGCAATGTTAATGCTATCAATTGGTACAGGTCTCATAATCTGTCTGTGATGGCCGCAACATCCGCTCAGCAGATATGGCCTATGCTTCCGCGTAACCGGTCCAATTTCTCAGCCATAAAAGATTTCTGTCAGCTTACGGCTCGAAATAAAATGAAAGGTATTTTATGTACAATTTGGGATGATTGTTCACCACATTTTGAAACGGTTTGGAGAGGCATATATGATTTTGCCTTTTTTTCATGGAATTCCAGAGATGATAAAATGGAAAAAATTCACTCTGCTTTCCGGCAGAGATTTTATGGTGCCGGGATGGCGGATGAAAACTGTGAAATCCAGGATCTGCTTGAAGATGTACTGCCCTTCTGGGAAACTGCCCTGCTGGAGAAAGGAGACCGGGAAAATTATCATAAAGAATTTGTCTTGATTGATCTGCCTGATCCTTCAAAAAAAGGTGCATGGTCGGCTAAATACAGAAAGAAGATTGAAGGAGCCAGAAGAGCAGTTGATGGTTACTGTGTTGTCAAAGATCGTATTACCAATGCCTTTTATTTGTCAATCAGAAATCAATATAATCTGAAAGTCCTTTATCAAATTAATGAATTGCAGGTTTTCCCTGCTAAGTTAATTCTGTTGCTCGAAGAATTTGATCAGGCGGCTACCAGGGATAAAAAGGCAGCAAAGGCAAAGATTGAAAGTTATATTGATTCCTTTAATTCCATTAGGAGGCAGCTGGAAGATGTGTTTTCAGTTACAAGAATCTTAGGCAATCCAGCCGAGTATCAATTAGACTCCAATTTTCATGAACATCTGGCTAATGGAACGAAAAATACCGATTGGATGTACATGTATGAAATACCAATGATTGAAAAGGTTCGTGAATGGATATCAAAATAGAACAGCCAATTTCAAAATTAAACATTTAGAAAGAATAAGCATTTGACAATACTCTTTACATACAATTTTTTAAATAATTAAAGGATAAATTTTATGAAGAAAAGTTTGATGCAGTACCTGTTGTTGGTTGTCATAGTAATATTACTAACCAATATTGGCTGTACGAGTCTTTTTAAGCAAAAACCCCTTGAAAGAAAAATAAGTACAGTTGAAGGTGATCGCTATGATTCATGGGGACTTGTAGGTTCCGGTGGAGGAGGAGCTATGTTTTTCCCTGCAGTTAGTCCTTTTAATCCTGATTTTGCCTTTGTTGCCTGCGACATGTCATGTTCGTTTGTTACGTATAATCATGGAAAGTCATGGAGAATGTTCAATCTTCATGGTCCGGTCAGATTTTTTGTTTTTGATCCCTGTGACTCAAATACAGTATATGCAAGATCTGTTGCTTTATTTAAAAGTACTGACAAAGGAAGAACATGGGAAGTGTTTTATCCCCCCGCATCCGAAATTACTGGGATTGTGGCGAAAGGTGATCATGCTGAAGAAATCGTGGTAACAAGAGATAGTCTGGAAAAAGAAGTACTTGCATTAGCAATTGATCCGGAAGATTCAAAAACTTTGTTTGTGGCCATTAAAGAGGAAAATTCGGTAATATTCTATTCTTCCGACAATGGAGGAATGAAATGGTCAAAGGAATACACCTTGCCTGACGGTGCCAAGAATATATTTATAGACCCTCACTCCCCCCTGGGGCAAAGAACCGTTTACGTTACAGGTGCCAGGTCGGTTACCGTGAGAAAGAATGGATTATGGGTGGTTAATAAAGGTCCTGAGGGAGTTGATCGGCTTAATGAATTTGCCGGAGGATATGATAAACCCAATAATACTTTCATTATATATGCTATATCGGGTCTTTCTTATTTTAATCCAAAGGGTGATAAATCGGGGATTTTCCTTACAAAAGATGGAGGGAAAACATGGATTAACCAACAGAATGGTATGCTGAAATATGGGATGCCCGGATCAGTCCTGCCCGAATGGAGGTGCATAGCTACCTGTGGAAGTCATCCTGAAACGGTATATGTTTCCTACAATAATTTACAAATTCATGCTGATTCAGTATGTTTTGGTGTTGCCAAAAGCGACGATTACGGTAGAACCTGGAGACTGGTCTGGAAAGATGTGGTTACGAAAAACGGTAATTTTTTTAGTCCGAATTATGAGGGAGGGTGGATTGATGAACGATTTGGCCCAACCTGGGGTGAAAATCCTTTTTCCATTGGTGTTGCTCCGAACAATCCGGAGATTTGCTATACCACTGATTTCGGCCGGACAATTATTACAGATGATGGTGGGAGGAGGTGGTATCAGGTTTATACCAGAAAGAAAGAAGGAGCAGGGTGGATATCACGAGGGCTTGATGTTACAACCGGGTACAATGTCGTTTTTGATCCTTTTGACAGCCGGCATATGTTCATTGCCAATACGGATATTGGTCTCATGGAAAGCAAAGATGCAGGAGAAAGTTGGGAAAGTGCTACGTTTAATAACGGAATTCCCAGGAACTGGATCAATAGCACTTACTGGCTTGAATTTGATCCTGATGTAAAAGGCAGGGCATGGGCAGTTATGAGTGATATTCATGATCTACCCAGACCCAAGATGTGGAAAAGAATGGAAATTTCGCAATACACTGGAGGTATTGTAATGACCGATGACGCTGGAAAAACATGGAAGCCTGTAAGTACCTCAATCGGAGAAGCGGCCTTTACGCATGTTCTGATTGATCCTGGCAGCGATAAATCGTCCAGAATATTATATGCCTGTGCTTTCGGCAAAGGGGTATTCAAATCAGCAGACGGAGGCAAAACGTGGCAATTGAAAAATAGAGGAATTGAGGGAAAGGAACCATTTGCATGGAGAATTGTCAGAAGAGATGCAGACGGTACTTTGTTTTTGATCGTTCAGAGGAGGAGTGATGACGGAAGTATTGGAGACGATAATGACGGCGCCCTTTACCGCTCTGATGATGGGGCGGAAACATGGAACAAAATCCTTCTTCCTCCTGGATCCAATGCTCCAACCAGTCTGGAAATTGACCGCGATAATCCCCAACTGTTTCTGCTTTCTGCATGGGGTCGGGTAAGGGCCGGGAGGTTCACTCCTGATACCGGAGGAGGAATTTTCCGGTCAACCGATGAGGGTAAAACTTGGAAGCTGGTTCTGAGCCATGACCAGCACATTCATGATATAACATACGATGCACGAAATGGAACCTATTATGCCTGTGGTTTTAATGGTTCTGCTTACCGTTCCGTCGATAAGGGATCATCATGGGAGCGCATAAGAGGGTATAACTTCAAATGGGGGAAAAGAGTAGTGCCTGATCCGGAAAATCAGGAAATGGTATTCGTAATTACTTTTGGAGGAGGTGTCTGGTACGGCCCGGCTAAAGGAGATAAACTGGCTGTTGAGGATATTCGTACTCCGGTTTTTCAAAGAAGATGACCTTTAGTCATATAAAACAGGGTAAGATGCGCCATTTTTTTGAGTTTTCCTTCACGGCGTTGAAGGAACTTATCATCAAGGACAATTTACCATGAATTTTTGATGAGAAATTTACTGTACCATCCTCTTAATAACGAATCATACCAAAATATTGAATGCGGATTTCCGAATTATCGGTTAAGGATTTCATGTTTGACACATGTTTTCAGCAGTGGGCATTTCATCCTGAGGAATCCGATTGCATGATCTGGTGCCACGTATATGAGGAGTTTCCTGAAATACGTGAAAATATAGATGAGGCAAAGGATATGCTCCGGAATATTTACCGGGCGTTGGAAGAAGAAATGGATGAAGATTTAAAAAGAGTATGGAAACAAATCGAAGACGAGATAGATCGTGACAAGGAATAAAAGAAACATATTATGTGCCGCTAAACTAATCAAAACAACTAAACCTTATCGTATGAGAAAATTGTTTTCTAAAACATGCAGGGCATATGCATTACTAATGCTTTGTCTTGCTTTTTCTGGTTTGCCTCCGTTCTTGTCTGAGGCATGGGCTTCCAATCCAGGAAAAATTTTGTCGCCTTCGGACGGGTCGGGCCTTATTGTTCCGCAGCCCCGGACAATTACAGGTAAAGTTACCGGGAGTGATGGGGCAGCATTGCCCGGAGCTAATATTGTAGTAAAAGGAACAACTGTTGGTACTGTGACCGATATCGACGGAACATACAAGCTGACAGTTCCTTCCGGTGCTGAGGTGCTTGTGTTTTCGTATGTAGGCTATGTTTCTAAGGAAGTTGCGATTGGAAATCTGTCGGAGATAAATGTGGTGCTCGAAACAGAAGCCAAAGAGCTTGATGAGATTGTCGTGATTGGTTATGGTACTCAGAAAAAGAGGGATGTTACTGGTGCCATCAGTTCAGTGAAGGGAGATGATCTGGTACTGTTGCCTATGCAACGGGCTGATCAGGCACTTCAGGGGCGTGCTACGGGTGTGTTTGTGCTGAATACCGCTGGTGCGCCGGGTGCCCTTACAACCATTCGCATCAGGGGGTTTAATTCCATCAATGGGGGGAATAATGCTCTTATCGTAGTGGATGGATTACAAGGTGTAAGCCTGAATTCAATTAATCCCAATGATATTGAGTCGATTGAAATTTTAAAGGATGCTTCGGCAACTGCTATCTATGGATCCAGAGGAGCAAACGGAGTTATACTGATTACAACCAAGAGCGGGAAAAAGGGAAAGCCAAGTGTTGACTATAGTTATAGCTATGGTTCTCAGACTATTCGTCATAAGCTTGAATTGATGAATGCGGCCGATTATGCTCGTACCCGTAATGCTTACCGTGCAACGCAGAACGCCAACGGTACACCCCCTCCCATTTTTACCGATGAGCAAATTGCTGAGTTTGAAAGGAAAGGTGGTACCGATTGGCAGGATGAAATTTATCGCACTGCTCCCATTCAGAACCATCAGCTTAACATAAGCGGCGGATCTGATAATGTTTCTTATATGGTGTCCGGCGGAATTCTGGATCACCAGGGAATTCTGATTAATTCCGCCTTCAAACGGTATACATTACGCGCCAATGTAAATGCAGAGGTTAGCAAAAAAATGAGCGTTGGTATCAACTGGTCCGGCATCAAGGAAGCGGGTAATTCGCCTCCTTACGGGGGAGGAACTGCATTGAGTTTCCTGGGACAGGCAGTAAATATAGCTCCCCGTTGGGCGCCCACGGTACCTGTCTATGATTCATTAGGGAACTATAGCAGGCATCCCCAAGGTTATGGAGCCTATGATACATGGAATCCTGTTGCTGCTGCCAAGGAACCGAAAATATCCAATAATACTATCAGAAACTATGTATCAGCTTATCTTGATTACCGCATTATCGAAGGTCTGACACTCAGAATCTCAGGAGGCGCAACTATTGAAAATATGTTCAATAAGAGCTATTATAACAGCAAAACATGGGAAGGAAAGCCGGTGGGCGGAAAAGTAGGGTATGCCACCATTGATAATGCATTTTCAACCTATTATCAGAATTCCAATATACTGACTTATGATAAAAAATTTGGGGCTCATCACTTGACTATCGTAGCCGTTGGTGAACAGCAATATGAAAAATACCAGAGTTCTGGGCTTGTTGCAAGCAAGTTTACTGTTGACCAAACGGGGGTAGATGATCTGGGAGGAGCCGAACAAATCAATTCAAAACAAAGTTATGTTACTGAAAGAGTAATCAACTCTTATCTGGGCAGAATCAATTATTCATTTGCTGAAAAATACCTTGCGACGATAAGTTATCGTGCCGATGGTTCTTCAGTGTTCGGGAAGAACAATAAATGGGGATATTTCCCTTCAGTCTCTCTTGCATGGAGATTGTCTGAAGAATCATTTATCAAGAACCTGGATTTGTTCAGTAACCTGAAATTGCGCGGAAGCTGGGGTATTACCGGAAACCAGGCCATAAGTCCGTACCAAACTCTTTCAAAAATGGAATCCGGATTTAATTATCCTTATAGCGGAGGAGAATCTACCGATCTGGGTTTCCGGATTGCCAATGCTCCAAATCCGAATCTCAAATGGGAAAGCACCGAACAGACCAATATTGGCGTTGATGTTGCCCTGTTCAAAGGAAGACTGGTAGCAACTGTTGATTATTATTTAAAAAAGACAAAAGATCTTCTTCTTACCCGTACACTGCCCGGATACACAGGGTACTGCTATCCCGGTGGAAGCAGCTGGCCAGGTATGATTGATAATGTAGGTTCAGTGCAAAATAAAGGGTTTGAGATATCAGTTGGAGGAGACCCCCTTGTGGGTGCAGTAAAGTGGAATACCAACTTCAATATTTCCGCCAACAGAAACAAAGTACTCAATCTGGGAGAATATACCAAACTTGAGTTCCGCACTACCTACGGAGGATATGGCCTGAAAAACGGGTTTATGCAACTTCGTGTAGGCGAACCTTTTGGCCAGATGTACGGATATGGGTACAAGGGAACATGGAAAGAAAGTGAAAGAGATCAGGCTGCCCGTTACGGACAATTACCAGGCGATCCGCATTATGTGGATGTGAATGATGATGGGAAAATTAATTCAGCTGATATCATGGTGATTGGAAATTCGATCCCCGACTTTATATTTGGATGGAACAACAGAATTGCATACAAGAACTTCGAATTGACCTTCCTGATTCAGGGTTCTTATGGAAACGATATTTTCAATCAATCCCGAATCAGGCTAGAGGCTCCTTATGAAGGGACAAGTGTTAAACTCCTTGACAGATGGACACCTGAAAACCAGGATACCGATGTGCCTGCCTTTATCGATGCAGTGACCAGAATGAATGCTGGCCTTACCAGCAAAGTAAGTTTGGGTGGAGATGCTGGAAGATTGCAACGCTGGGTCGAAGACGGATCGTATGTGCGGGTGAAAAATATTACATTGAGTTATGCTATTCCTCAGTCGGTAACCGATAAAATAGGAATTGCCAGGTTGAGGGCTTATGTGACGGCAACCAACTGGATTACTTTCACAAAATATACAGGATATGATCCTGAAGTAAGTGCCTATAATAATAATGACGCACAAATCGGAGTTGACCTGAGCAACTATCCCACGGCCAAAACTATTACGTTTGGAGTTGATGTAACCTTTTAATTTGAACTACTATGAAAAACATATTCAAATACATACCGTTGCTTCTTACTCTGATTGCTTTTGGATGTGAGAAGCTGGATGAACAACCTGTGAGTTCGGTGACCCCTGACAACTTTTGTAAATCGGCATTTCAGGTGGAATCGGCCTACGCTGCAGCCATGAATTATCTCTGGGATTATTGGGGAGGATATGGTTACTTTCACGATGCTATCCGTAACGATGACCAGATAGATGGCGGGGATCTGGACATCCCGGAAGATATTGGGGATAATCTCTGGAGAATACATTATGCTGCCCTTCTGAATATTAACAAGGCACTGGAAGCGATCAAGAAAGGTAATCTGAAGGGAGAATCTGAGGAAACCATAAATGCTCTTATTGCAGAAGGTAAATTTCTGCGTGCTCATAACTATTTTATGTTGGTTCGTTTTTTTGGCGGGGTTCCTTTGATTACTGAAGATACGCCCGATCCGATTAGCAATCCGATGCCGAGGGCTTCTGTTCAGGAAGTTTATAATCTGATTGAGAGCGATCTTCTGTTTGCTTCAGAACATTTACCGGCCTCATGGGATGGTGCTCCTGGTAAACCCACAAGTGGTGCTGCCAAGGCAATGCTGGCGAAAGCCTATCTTACTATGGCCACCTATCCGCTGAACAAACCTGAGAATTATGCAAAAGCTGCTCAGGTAGCCCTCGAAGTTATTCAGTCAGGCCAGTATTCACTGGTGCCTGACGTATACAAAGTGTTTAGCCTTGAAAACAAATACGGACCTGAAATGATCTGGAGCTACAATTCTACTTACGATGACATAGCCACCGATCCGCAGATATGGACTACAGAAGTGTACCTCGATGGCGGATGGGGAGACTGCGGACTTGATACAGCCTTTGAACGTTCATGGCCTGCTCAGCCCAGAAAGGATGCTTATATACTTACTGACTGGGATGGAATGCATTATACGGATTTTCCCGAACAGGTACCCTTCTGCAAAAAGTTTTTCTTCTACATTTCGGAAGATGATTTCAACGGGTACTCTTCGACGATGAACTGGCCTGTCCTTCGGTATGCCGATGTATTGCTCATTTATGCCGAGGCTGCCAACATGGCAAACGGTGGTCCAACACAGGCAGCCGTTGATGCCGTTAACGAAGTTATTGACCGCGCTAATGGATATGTGGATAACCCTGATCATCCCAGGTTAACCCTTTCCATGTCAAAGGAAGAGTTTGATGCCGCTGTTATTCAGGAAAGAAGCTGGGAACTTTGTCTGGAAAATGCGGATCGCTGGTTTGATATTTGCCGGAAAAGAATACTTGATAAGGTTACCCGTCCGGAATATCTGGTAAATTTCTCAGAGGATGACTATTTGTTTCCAATTCCTCAAACAGATCTGCGGTTGAATCCTTTACTGGAGCAGAATCCGGGGTATTCGAGACCATGATCCTTGAGGAAGTCTTGCAAACGAGGGTTGGCTTGCACCAACCCTCGTTCATTTTTCCAAAATGCACAAAACGTTTAAATCTTCTGCAACCATCTGAAAATAAGCTATTTCTGAATAAGGCGTGTGGATATGCACATCGCCGTTAACATATCCCATTTTTGCCATGCCAATCCAGCATTTCCGCCGGATAGTATTTCTGGATTAATGTAGCAGTAAGGTTAGATGAACAGGTGTGGTCTCAAAGCCCCGCCTAACCGCAATCTCTGTCATAACAGATGGAACCAACAGCATTATGTTTCCATCAGTATGTCACCATTAAATATTCAACTGTTCATAAACCATCATCGGCGTCGAGGCTTTTGCCACAATGATCCAGCAAGCTAATTCTTGCCGGCGTTATTTCGCAGGTTTCAGCGTCGTAAACAGTTATCTCAAGGTCCGATAGTCTTTTGGCACGATACAACAAGAGCCAATATAGACCAAAAAAGATAACTGTTTTTCTGATAGTTTTGGTTTCATTTGTTTTTCATTTATGCGTTTGTTATGTGATTGGATATGAATTTAATACGTAATTTTTCTTTTTCGGCAAGTGAGAAAGTATAGAAAAAATTATCATTAACTTTCTTTTTAATATTTCAATACCTTAAAAAAAATGTAAAAAAATTTCGAAATGTTGTTTTATTTTTCAAAAATATATTATTTTTGTTATCAATGTTTAGCTTGTCTGTGATTTTTATCGAAGCAGGGATAAAAACGAATGAGATTTCAATAACCAAAGTCAAAGGATGAATTTGATGAACGCAATTTCTCCTTCCCATGGCCTGTTTGCCGATTCTGATGATAGATCATTATGGCTAGCATTCCAGAATGGCAACAAAGATGCTTTCAGAACATTGTACTGTCGCTTTTTTCACTGTCTGGTCAAAGCAGGTCTTTTGATTACAGGAAACAAAGAAGTTGTTCTGGATTGTATTCATGATTTGTTTGTTGAAATCTGGGAAAGCCGAAACAACCTGTCTGTACCTTATTCTGTCAGAGCCTATCTTGTCAGTTCCATCCGAAGAAAAGTTATTCGATGCCTTGACCGCATGATTGATGAAACCTCTGTTTCTTTTCGTGAGCATAACATGGTGTTATCACCTGAAGACGAGATTGTTGACAAACAATCACGTTCCGAAAGGGAGCATTATGTTTTAAGGGCTCTCAATTGTCTTACCAGGCGACAAAAGGAAGCGGTTTTTCTTAAATTTTACGTAAATCTGGATTATTCTGAAATATCCCAAAAAATGTCCATCAGTAAAGAATCGGTTTATAACCTTATTTCCAAGGCAATTGATGCTTTGCGAATGGAGCTTTCTCCATCATCAGCAGAAAAGCTGAAGCGAAACTGAAAATTTTTATCCTTTGTGGTTCTTACCATGGATGATGGGCTGAATTTTCGTTCCTTTTGGGATATCCATAATAAGCTGTATTGTCTTTTATTTCTGATACCGGTAAAGCCTTCGCAGGGTTGAAGTTTCTAATATCAATTGCAAAGAAAAATCGGTTTCAGGGGAGGATGCATCTTCCAGATCAAATTGACTATCAGATGCAAGTTGAATCAATTTTTTGCCTGTCGGAGATGAAGTATAAACCGATTGGCGGATCTGATCGGTAATTCGGATTGCTTCTTCCGTTTTATTCTGATCTTTAAGACACCATATTCCCAGTATATGATTGAGGGAAGGGACATTTATGTGTTCAGCAGTATATTGTATGATTGAATCCCGCATGGCTAATGCTTTTTCCTTGTGCTGAAGCTGCTCATGGCATAAAATGAGGAGGTAGTCTTGCAAACGTGTATCAGGTTCAAATGGCCTACCTGATCCGAGATTTTCAGGCCATTCTTTTGACTTTTCGAAAAGGCGAGTTGCTTGCAAATATTGTTTTTTCTTCATTAATTCAATTCCCCATGCAATATATGCCTGCTCATATACCTCTTTCCCCTGAGAAGCTCCTTCAAAGGGCAAAATATGAATGCTATTCAAAAGGGCAGTACAGCTTTTGAATTTCTTATTGTGCAATAGTGATTTTGCGTATTGAAGCGCTATGGTATAATTATCCTTAAACAAAGCATAAGCTTTTTCTGAAGCTTGTAATTCTTTTTCGCACATTCTCAGATTTTCATACAGCTGTATGAGTTTACTCCATGCCCGCCAGTTTTTGGCATCCAATGCAATGGCTTTATGGATATCTTTTTCTGCCTCAATCGGGTCATGTTGTACCAGAAGGTTGGACCTGAGGAGATAGAAGGGAGCAAATTCGGGTAGCTGACTGCACGATTGCAATAAATCCATTGCTTCTTTCTCTTTATGAAGAGCAAGATAATTAAGTGCCAGAAAATACTTTAATTTCCAATGATTATTGACTGAAACAGCCCATAAGAGAGCTTTTAATGTTTCATGCCTGTATGGAAAAACAAATGCCGGTGAATTCTTTTCAACTGGCAACAGAAGAGAAGGGTCTTTTCTTAGAAACGATTTCCAGATAAGGATCAGGGAATGATCAGGGGCATATTCTAAAACACGTAAAGCTTCTTCATCTAAGCCAATATTGTAATATGTCAGTGCTAATTCAAGAAATGTCTGATAGGCAAATTCATTGGTTATAGTTGAAGTAAAGGCGTTCAGGCTTTCATCTGAAGGATCAAGTAACCATAGTTCGAAGTCAGCCAGATGATATAAGGGATAATTTTTCTTTATCGTTCCGAGAATGGCATGGGCTGAATCTTTCTTCCCCTGGAGGCGGTATAAAACGGCAAGTATTTCTAAAGCATTTAGATTCAGTGGATTTGCCAGCAGTGCTTTTTGGGCGTAATGTTCGCAAAGATTGGCATTTTTCAGCCTGGATTCTATGGCCGCCATCTGGGCATATGACGAGGATCTGTATTCCATTGAACGGGCAGACCATCCAAAGGATTCGAGTGAATTCACAAAATCTCCCTTTTCCCGATAGATTATCCCTGCACAATAATTTATTCCGGGATGATAGGTATTCAGTTGCAATGCTCGGTTTACAAGCGACAGAGCAGAGTCATAATCACATCGTCGGATATACAGAAAAGCAAGTGCCTCCATGGCCTGGATATGCATTGAATCTTTTGTCAGGCAAATTATGAAACAGTTTTTTGCACCTTCATAATTGCGCGAATTCATTGCCTCCATTCCTTCCAAATACAAGTAATATGGGCTTTCTTTAGCGATAGAAGCATGGGTTACAAAGGGTCGTTTCAGCTCGGTCTTATTCTGCAAAGAGTACAACAAATCCATTCCTTCAACGCGGATTTCTGAAACGGAATCAGTATCTGTAAAAACTGATGTAGCAAAGACATCCATGGGTTTCATGATCAAGGTCTGAGAATAGATTGTTTTATCGGAGGCACTTACCAAAAGATTTCCTCTGACGTAGGAAAGGGCATTTATTCGGATATCATATCGACCATTGTTCTTAATTACATGAAGAATTCCCTTTGGGGAAACATCTGTTATTCCCTTTGTTTGACGTACTGGGAACCATATGTCGGTCCACTGGTCGGTAGTCTGAGGAGGAAACGACATCTGCGTTATTGGTGTTTTAATATAAGCCGAGGGCTGATATTGGTTGAAAGTTCTTCCTGACTGAAATTCCATATACTGTCCGTCATTATCAGTCAGCAGATCTTCCCAAATGCCTCCGCTTCGGGCCAAAGACCATAACCATAGTTTTTTTCCTGGCATTTCGTCATACAATGACCAATGGCCGAATCCGAAATCGGAACGATGGTAATAACCTCCGAAAAAAGACTGGTATTTTCCGACCACGTGATATGATTTGTCATTTCCAAAAGCATTGGCAATATATTTTGATAAAAAACGCCCCTTATTGTCTTCTGGCCAGGAATAAGCCTGTCCGTCATGATCAAGATAAAGATTCCCCGGGTAATAAAACTCAAGATCTTCATCGACCGCAGCTGCTGCATTCATCCAGCTGTAATATGATTGGGGAATGGATGTGTGGTTATACCATGTCGATTTTGTCTCAAAATAAGCGGTGCCGCCCGGAAGCCTGATCTCTACCGTCCACAATGTGCGTGATGAGAGATCCATGTTGCCAACTATGCAACTTACGCTGCTGTCTGAATTGACCCTGATCATGTAATCCACCGGTGTAGATGTTGAAGGAGCGTGACCAATCAGCCCAAAGTTGAATTCAATTCCTCCGGATGACCATGGACCTCGCATGGCAATATTTCTGAATTTTAAAACCTCGTTGCGATAGATAAATTCCTTTCCGCTTTGCTTTTCAATGGCTCCCCATACTTTCCCTCCAACCTCAGGTAGCACATAAACTTCAATAAAATCATTCTCCATTTTTACCACTTTCCACTTTCGCATTTGCAATGCAAAGCTATATCCTTCAAAAGTATGGTAAGGATAAATTCGTCCTTGTCTTGAGCCGAATTCGGGCACCGGGTTCGGATCCCCAAAGGGATACGTTGGTATTTCGCGGTATTCTTCAGAAATGGTAGCTTTCTGAGCTGAAGCTAATAAAACACAAAAAAATAGTAACAGAAATGAAAGTATTTGTTTCATGCGAACAAAATTGAATTTTAAAGTTCGGATAGCCTGCCCCGCCAAAGCGGGGGAACACCCATGATTTGAATTTTGTTCATAGGTGTTTTTGTTTGCAATACATGGGTGTTTCATAGCTCTTTAATACGTAATCATTTAGTTTATTTTCGTGAACAATGGTATTTCATCCAGTGGAACTTCATATCGTAATGTGCAGGGTCCTTTTATGGTATTGCTTCCGTGCATCATGTCTTTCCAAAGGCCGGGAGGAAGGAAAATTTCCTTTTTCCCCGAAGGTTCTGTGACAGGAGCTACCAGAATTCTATTGCCCAACATAAATTGTTCATGAGCTTTTGCATAATCCATATGAGGAAACTCATATTCCATCATGCGGACAACAGGTTCACCTGAAACGGCAGATTCTCTTACAAGCCTTAAAATTTCAGATATATAATTCATCCGTATTGCGACAGATTTTCTTACGGCCTGCAAATGAACAGAATCAAGCACCCTCCAGGGAGCCACAGAAAATTGCATCATAGGCATGAAAGCGTGACATTGGGCTGAACGCACAATCAGGTCCTGATCAATGTTGGCGAAATGCCTGAATGATTCTATTTCTCCTCCGCCTATTAAATCAGGGCAGGTAAAAGGATATCCCATAATACCCTGCAGAAGGATGTTGGGAATCAACAACTGAAGATCTTCCCAGGTATGACTTTTGTCTCTGAGGCGTTGTGCGAGAGGTTGTCCTCCCATCTTCCAGGTTGCACGGTATTCATTGAACGGATAATCAAGTCCAATGGTAGCATATAGTTCACTATGTTCATTTGGTGTCACTTTTTCATAAGATACCGCCTCATTGTAATACTCCGGATCACCTCCGTCAAATTTGAATCCATCGACCGAATATTTTTCCATCAGCCCGTTTATCTGGTCCTTAAACCATTTCACGGTCCCGGGATTTGTAAAATCAAGAAGATAACTTGCACCGTTCCACCACCGGACAATCTTTGGGTTTCCCTCATAGTCCTTAAGCAGAAGACCTTTTTCTGCCAGTTCCCTCCCTGTTTCTGAGTCCGGACTGACAAACGGACATATCCAAAGCATTACCTTAAATCCCATGGCATGCAGGCTATCGATCATAGCCTTTGGAGCGTTGAATCTTCCTGAATGAAACTTCCAGGTTCCGTAATCTTCCTGCCAATTGTCATCAATCATTAGTACGCCCGGTGGAAATCCATGCTGAAGAATGCCCTTTGCATAGGCCATAATACCATCCTGATTTTGATTGTACTGAAGTTCAATCCAGGTATTATACTGTGGAAACCGGAACAGTGCTTCATCAGGCATTTTCCCCGAGGGAGGGAAATAATGGCTTGATGCATAAAGGTAAGCATCCCGAAGAGTTTTACCTCCCCGTATAATTCCAGTATTATTTCCCGAAATTTTGAGCAGTATTGTTTTGTTTTTCTTTTTATAGGAAAGACTGAAAGGATTTCCGCACCATATAACGTTGCCCTGATCTGACAATAATAGAGGTTGTGCCTGGTTTCCGTAACAATTGGCTTTAGTGTCAACACTGTATATGCTTTCAATGGGCATTAGGTAACCATGCTGGATAATTCCTGCCCACCATTTTTCCTTTCGGGTATCAAGTACGATAGTAGAGTTTTTCTGTGAATAATTGATACCTGTCTGCAGAAAGCAAAGGATCATTAAAATGATTTCTTTTCTGAGGTGTATCATGTGGCTAACCAGTTAATGCTTTATTAATAAATTACTGAACAATATATACAAAAATATTATTTTCGTTTAGAAATAAAAAGAAAGTAATTAAAATTCTAAAAGAAAGGAAAGAAAGAAATAAAAATTTCATTATCTTTGCAGATACTGAACTGTTAACGTATATGCATGTCATGGGAAATGAGCTGATTGAAAATGCTGGCCGGCATAAATTTCAAGAAAGCAATCCCTGCGAAGAAGAGTCTGGAATGAAAAATTAATTGATTGTTTTGTAAAAGTGAAGGAAACAGAAGTATGTTGAGTGACAATGTTTTGATTCCTAGGCCTTTTGCAGTAGGAATCGATGATATGGGTTGGATAAACGGAACCAATGATTCGCAGAAACCGCAACCAGGTCCATATAGAGCCGGTGTGAAACGAATATTCGATGTATCTGATTACAAGGCAATAGTCGATGTGGCGAAATCTGTGGGTGTGCGAATTCAGGGCTTGTTTGTTCTTGGTGAGTTTGACAAGGAAAATATCCTTGACCGGTTTCCTGATTTGTATCCTCCTAATATCCGCTGGAAATGCAGTACGAGAAATGAGGAGCGAAAACTGGAAGAAATCATGGATTTTTTAAAAAAGGAATCGGCTTATATTGAGTTTGGTTTCCATGGCATTGGTCATGAATACTGGGAGGAAAATGGCATTCAAAAAAGGGCCGAATGGTACAATCTGATTGAACGTAGACCATGGCCTGAAGAATCACTCCGACAGCGTATTATTGCAGCCCGTGAAATTTTGGCACAGTATGGATTATCTCCTCAATACGGGCATTCATTTTCGGAAAGTTTTGTTCCCTGTGCATATAGCTATTACTGGAATCCGAATGGAGAGTATAGTCTGGGGAAAATTCTTTCCGAAGCAGGTGTCCGGTTTGCGGCTACTGACTTTTCACAAATACCTGAGTTGTCACCGCCACTCGAAATAAACGGAGGGGCATTCGATCATGGTGTTCATGTTATCAGCAGAGCCAACTATGGTAACAGCTGGTATGAACTGGATTCCCAGCCCAGAGTGCTTCTGGAACTGCAAACCACCGACATGATTGAAACGCACTGGCCCAATTGGCTTGCTCAGGATGATTTTCTGCAGCCGTTTGTCACGGAACATTGGATTCAATACTATCTGAAAGTGCAACAACAAAACGACAGATATCTGGCCAAAAACACAGAGCAATTCCATTCGCAGTGGCTATACAGAAAATACACTGTCCTGCGAGCACTCGACAATCATGTTGTAGAAATTGATAATTCAGCCATGCCTGCCGAAGCATATTCAGCCGGGCTTCCAGGCAACCTTATTATAAAAATTAGGCGGCATGCTTCCGATCATCTTTCAGAAGCTACCTTGAACGGCGAACCAGCACCTGTGGTTCTTGAAGGCCCTGATTTCGTGTTGCTTCATCTTCCGCCTCTTGAACGCCGAAAATATCTATTGAAATACCGTATGGGCGCGGAAAAGATGCCATTTTTCATTCATCATACAGGCACTTCCAATGTTTATAAAACCACTCAAAAGAAAAATTCAGTAGACGTTTTTCTGAAGAACTATGGCAGGCAGTCTCTCAGGATAACATGCAGTCCGCCTAATAAAGTTTTTTCTGTGGACAACGAGCTCAAAATAATAAATTATAATTATGATACATCTTCACGTATTCTTGACATTGAGGTGGAGTCAACAAATTTTCAGGGCACACAAGGGAAAATAACCATTCAATATCGCTAATCATATATGAATCACTTTATTTCTGTACGCGATCTTTATAACTGGTGCAAGATACCTTATACTGAACTGGAGGGCCATCCGCAATTACGGGTTCCTTTTCGTCTTGTGAGGGATTCAGAGGAAATGGGCTTCCTGATGGCTAGAGAGCTTGCTGATCTGATAATTGAAAATAACCAGCAGGGTAAAATTACCCGAGCCATTATTCCGTGTGGCCCTGCTTGCTGGTACAAGCCTTTCACCCAGATTGTGAACGCTGAACATATTAGCCTGAAAAAACTGGTTGTATTTCATATGGATGAATGCCTTGATTGGCAGGGAAGAGAATTGCCGGAAAATCATCCTTACAGTTTCAGGGGATTTATGGAAAGAAATTTTTATGCACCCGTTGAGGAAAACCTGACAGTGCCGCGAGAGAACAGGTGCTGGCTGAATGCTGACAATATGAAAGAAATCCGGTTGAAAATTGCTGAAGCCCCTATTGACATTACATATGGAGGTTGGGGCCAAGATGGTCATGTTGCGTATAATCAGGCAAATCGTCGTCCTTTTTTTCATCCTGACCTCGATGAGCTGAGAAATTCAACCATACGGATTCAGGAAAACAATATTGATACTATCATTGCACTTGCTCAAAGAACATTCGGGTCGGCTTATCAGTTTGTGCCGCCTATGTCGGTTACGTTAGGCCTTAAAGAATGTTTATCTGCAAAAAAAGTGCGTTTATTCAGTGATACCGGAAGCTGGAAGCAGACAGCTCTCAGGGTTGCTCTTTTTGCCCCTCCTACTTCAGAATATCCTATTACTCTTTGTCAGGAACATCCAGATGTTTTGATTACAGCGACAATTGATACGGCGAGACATCCTGTGAGTGAACATCCTGAATGGGATCTTGGGTTTTAGCAAATAGATTCGGTATGCAAAAAGCATTAAATTATACTTCTGAACAGCTTCGCTTCAGAGGTATTGTCGGTACAGGTGGAATTGGAACAGGATGGTTTTTTCGTTTGAACGGTAATCATACATTAGGAAGAGAAGAAAGTCGCAGCGGCAGGCTGCTGGATATGCACGATTATTGCAAACAGCATATAATTCTTCATTATATAAAGGTGTTACTGGGTAGTCAGTTCAGAGTCATTCCCATAGGAAAGGTAGGTAAGGACGACCCTGGTAGAATTCTGATCAGGGAAATGGAAAATACAGGCTTTGTTATGGATTTTGTCCGGGAGGATACTGAATCGTCAACCCTGTTTTCTTTCTGTTTCTTATATCCGGATGGTTCAGGAGGTAATCTTACTACCGACAATTCTGCAAGTTCGAGGGTTAGTGAAGATCTTATTCGGGAAGCTGAAGCTGAAATCAAACAGATGGGAGAGAAAGGAATAGTAATGGCAGCTCCGGAAGTTCCCATAAAGGTAAGAAAATTACTTCTGGAAACAGGACAGAAATGCGGAGCGTTTTGTGCTGCTTCCTTCACAAGAGAAGAAATTCTGAACGACCAGTCTCTGGATATGCTTAGAACGATAGACCTGTTGGCATTGAACAGAGAAGAAGCCTCGGCTTTATGCCAGAAGCATCCGCAGGAAACACCTCCTGAGAAGCTAATTGAATGCTGCCTGAATTTACTTGGGAATTTCAATCCGAACATGTATTTATCAATTACATGTGGCAGTGAGGGTAGTTACTGCTGGGATGGAAGCAAAATTTCTTTCTTTCCGTCCTGTAAGGTCAAAGTGGAAAATACAGCCGGAGCTGGTGACGCTTTTTTTTCGGGACTTTTATGCGGAATTGCGCTTGGTTGTGCACTTTCTGACGCTCAACAGCTTGCAACATTAATAGCGAGTTTAAGTGTCACAAGCAAGGATACGATTCATAAGGGGATTAACAGGGATTCCCTGAGCAAGTTTTTTCTCCATACCGGAATAAGTCTTTCTGATACAGTTCAAAAACTATTAAACGATTGATTATGGGAATTCTTGTACGAATAGTTCAGCAGTATGATCCGGCTTCTGAATCAGCTTTTATGGATCTGGAAAGAAAGTTTCAGGATTTGGAAATCACGCGAGCCGATTTCCCGAAAGGGAAACGTTTTAAGCCGCTTGCAGGCGGGGAACCGTCAAATACCCTCATCTGGCAAGCAGAGTTTCCCGATCTGGAGTCAGCCGGGAAAGCCCTTGAATTCTTCCAAGTAAGTCCGGAACACGATGAACTCTTTAAACAGCAGGTTTTGTTTATAAAAAACATGAGAATTGAGTTCTTTACGTCTCTTGATTTTTAGAGAGCAGGCGGTTTTTTTTCATATGGCCTGATTTTCAAACTAAGTTTTATGAAAATATTCATTCTATTGACCGGAATGTTTTTCTGGTTTTCTTTTTCGGGGAATGCTCAAATAACCAATGTATGGGCACTGGCCGACGGAGAGAAGGTTTTTCGTGAAGACCTTATGCATCCCTACAAGCAGAAAAATGCCATTTGGGACGGCAAAAGGATTCATATGAAAGGTCTTTACAACGAAGTGATTGCCTTTCAGATTGTTGTTGAGTCAGGATTGGAAGGTGCACAGAGTGTAGAGCTGGCAATTGAGTATCCGTTGCATAAGGAATCGGGTCGTGTTATTGGTGGCAATTCCATGAAATACGGACCGGACGGTACCATAGAGATATTTACTGAACATTATTTGCTTGTCACAGATTCTACGAATCCTAACTGGTATTATGGTTCTCCACTTTCCCGGCCGAAAAAAATGAAGGGATGGATTCCTGACGCTCTTATCCCTGTGAATGCACTGGAAGGGAAGGGCGGTTTCCCGGTCAATATACATCCTATGAACAATCAGGGCTTTTGGATAGACGTTCATCTTCCGCGTGATATGAAAAAATATCCTGCAGGTAATTATGATGGGAAAATCCAGGTTTATTGCCAGGGCAGGCTGATAAAAGAATTACCTTATATAATTTCCCTTCTGCCCTTTTATCTTCCTGACGAGAATCATACAAATGTGTGGCTTTTTACGGGAGACGTGAACAGTTACTTTCCCAGTATCCCAGGTGAAATGATTGAAAAAATGCTCAAGTATGAAAGCCATCGGCACAGAATTCAAGCAGTTGGTGGTTTCCCCATTAATAACATGCCGTTCAATGCCGACAGCATGGAAAAATACAGGGCCTATTTGGATGGAAGCGCCTACACGCCTGCCAATGGATATCATGGTCCAGGCGAAGGAACTGGCGAAAAGCTTTTCCCTATTGGCATGTACGGATCACCTGTGCTGGGTAATTCTTGTCAGGAGGTTCAGTCAGAAGCCGATAAATGGGTAAAATGGTTCGATGAATATGCCCCTGGAGTGAGGTATTTCTGGTATATTACTGATGAGCCTCCTATAAGTAAATACCCATGGATCAGGGAAAGATCAGAATGGGTAAAGTCCAACAAAGGCCCTGGGAAAAAATTACCTTTATTCTGCACTATGGCATATTTGCCAGCACTGGACGGTATTATCGATATATGGGCTGGGTATGATGGGGTGGATATCAACTGTCTGGACTTAACAAGAAAAAACGGAGGAGACCATTGGTTTTATAATGGGAACAGACCTCGTTACGGTTCCATTATTCTAGAAGGGGAAGCAGTTGATATGAGGGTTAGTAGCTGGATTCTATACAAATATGGCATTTCTACATGGTTTATCTGGCACGGAACACACTGGAGACATAATCATCAGGGGCCCAAAGGGCATCTGCATCAGAATGTATTCAGCAATCCCCTTACTTTTATTAATGAACATTTTGAATTTGGAAACGGTGACGGGGTTCTTTTTTACCCCGGTAGAATGCCTTATTATCCTGAGGAAGACAGAGGACTAAATATGGTTTTTCCTTCCATAAGATTGAAAAATATCCGGAGAGGACAGCAGGACGTCGAGATTATGTGGCTTGTTGAGCAAAAAATTGGAAGGGAAAGAGTGTTAGAAATCATAAACAAAGTTGTTCCTAAGGCATTGAGTGAGGTTGCTATGACTGACCCCGTTCCCTGGTCTGAAAATGGCGACGATTACGAGAAAATCAGGGAAGAATTATTCAATGCGTTGATCCGTTAATGGTTATAAGAAATACTTACTCCTGTTAATTTCGAAAACTTATTATATTTAATGATGTCTTTCAAAAATTTTTTACTTACTTTCAAAATGTATATATTTGTTTCATAAAACGCAAGCATATGCATCTACTGGGATTTGATGAACAATGGCTTAACGAAAGGGGAGCAATCCATACTGCTACCGAAATTGCCGGACAACCTGAGCTTTGGCTTAAGACGTACTCCCTGATCAAAGCCAAAAAAGAGGAAATAGCAGGTTTTCTGAAACAGGCAGTTGCAGAAGCCTCCAGGATTATCCTTACCGGGGCAGGTACCAGTGCGTACATTGGATTGTCTCTGCACAGTGTTTTTGGCAAATGCCTCCACCGCCATACTTATGCAATACCCACAACAGATCTTGTTTCTCATCCGGCAGATTACTTTTTTCAGCAGGAAACCCTTCTCCTTATCTCCTTTGCCCGCTCGGGTAACAGTCCGGAAAGTACGGCAGCAGTGGCTCTGGCCGATAAACTCTGCGGGAAGGTATATCATCTGGTAATTACCTGTGATGCAGAGGGACAGCTGGCAAAATGTTCTACTGATTCACCCAGATATAATCTGGTGTTGCCGCCTGAATCCAATGACCAGGGCCTGGCGATGACTGGCAGTTATACCTCCATGCTTTTGGCAGGTTTTCTGATTGCCCGCCTCAGAGAACTGGAAGCTCTTACACCTCAGGTTGAAACACTTTACCGTTACGGGCGGCGTATCCTTGATGATTTCTCAGCTCCGTTAAAAGATGTGGCTTCAATGGATTTTAAACGGGCTGTTTTTCTTGGTTCCGGGCCTTTGTTTGGCACAGCAACTGAATCTCAGCTTAAACTGCAGGAATTAACTGATGGGACCATCGTATGCAAGAACGATACCTTTTTGGGTCTACGTCATGGCCCTAAGGCAGTAATTGATGAAACAACTTTGGTGGTTTTTATTTTCTCCAATGACCCTTATGCATGGCAATATGAAAGAGACCTGGTTCTGGACATAAGAAAAGGCAAACCACCTCTTTACACAATCGGACTTTTCGAAACCCCGGTAAACGGTCTTGTTTTTGACCTGGACATTCAGCTTTCCGATGCAGGCAGTCGTCTCGAAGAAGCACTGCTGACAGTATGTGACATAATTCCCGGCCAGCTGCTTG